>JGI24696J40584_12961446_pt1 | contig 16352 bp, 9 predicted proteins | sample TergutCo191P4_FD_40584 | JGI IMG/M metagenome (IMG submission 40584)
AAAAAAACATCATCTCATCACCTCATCATCTAATCATCTCATCAATATTGTATCTTTGCCGGCCGGAATTTATTTTATAAAAATTTCTACAGAGGTGGGGGATGTGGTGAGGAAAATTATTAAGAATTAAGAATTAAGAATTAACAATCATATAATCATCTAATCATCTAATCATCTAATCATCTAATCATTTAATCCTGTGGATTTAGAAAAACTGATATTTATTATTTTGGCGATTGGGCTTTCGATTTTCAGTTTGTATTCCAAATCGAAAAAGCAGAAGCGTGCCGTTATCGAAAATGAAGAATCTGAGCCTGATTTTTTTCATCAGGAAGATCTGTTTGCTCCCTCTACTCAGGATGAAATTTTTGAAGGATTAGATGTTTCAAAATTGTTACAAAATTCCAATATTTCTCCCAAAAAGCACAAAAAGAAGGTAAAAACACAAAATATAGAAAACAAATGCTCTCCCCCGGAAAGCGCAGATAATATTTCTCAAAACAGTGATATTATGAATGATAGCGAACTGTTGGGAGATTTTGAAGGGACAGAGATCCAAAAGGCGTTTTTGTATAGTGAAATTTTTAAAAGCACTAAGAATTAGGTTTTTAACCTTATTTGTTGATATTTTCTTATAATTTTATCTTTCCGAAAAAAATAATTTCTATTTTTATGCCCTCGAAAAATAGGACTGTAATTTTATGTTTAATATAATTTAATGGCTATGATTAAAAAGTTACTCTTTACACTTTCTTTATGTGTGCTGGCGGGAGGTTCTCTCTACGCACAAAGTACCATAAAAGGTGAAGTCAAAGATCCGTCAGGAAATCCCATTACATTTCTTCAAATTTTCTTAAAACAAGAAGATAAAGTAGTTAATATGGGTTTTACTGATGATCGCGGCTCTTACCAACTTTTTGGAATTCCAGCCGGTACTTATGACATTTCTACCGGTGGAACAATGACGTGTCCAACAACCTTTACCGAAAAAGGGATCTATGTATCCAGTTCTGAGGTGAAGTTTGTTAACCTTGAAATCAATTGTGCTTCAGAATTGGAGGCAGTAGAAGTAATCTACATTCCTCCTGTTTTCAATCCTGACAACACAGTTTCTTCTCAAAAATTAACCAGTGAAGAAGTTCGTAAAACACCTGGACGATCCATCACGGCTGCACTATCAAATTTAAGTGGTGTTGCGAGCGTGGATGGAAATATTGCTTCAGTGCGTGGAAACCGTGATTATGGGCAACAAACCATTATTGACGGAGTACGCGTGCGTGGGAATGGCGGTGTTCCAATGCAATCACTGGAAGGTCTTGAACTTATTCAAGGCGGTATTCCAGCAGAATATGGAGATGGGACAAGTTTTACAATTCTTACTACACGTGGAGTTGCAAAAGACTATCACGGTGGCGTGGAACTTCGCTCATCCCTTGAAGGTTACTGGCAAACTATGGCTGCAGCCAGTGTGTCCGGTCCTATTCTTAAAGGTAAGACGCCTCAAGATCTCCCCCGAATGGGATTTTTAATAGCTGCTGAAGGAAGCTACAATCTTGAAGGTCGCCCATTGCGTGGAGGAGATTGGGTTGCAAAACAATCTACAATTAATGACATTATTGCAAAACCCGTAGATTACAGATATGAAAATGATGTTTATGTTGGCTATTGTATTGCTAATGAACTCGGTCGCGAGAACTTTAAAAAAACAAGAGTTCGCAGTAATGTTGACGATTGGGGTGTGCTCGCACAAGCCAAAATAGATATTATGGGCGGTGGAAAAGATGCTCGAGGAAAGGCAAAAAATAATTTGCGCTTCACTCTCGGAGGTACTTATCAATATACTTCCGACAGAAAGTGGGACGAGTATCGTGATGATGGACTCTTCAACTCAAATAATAATGGAGTATATATTAGAAACACACTCCGTGTTTATGCCAGATTAAATCACCGCGTATTAACTAATCCTGATGCCAATGCAATCCTCAAAAATATTATGTATGATATCAATATTAATTATACCTTGTATAATATGAGAGTTGAAGATAAAAATCATAAAGATAATCTTTTTGCATACGGTTATATCGGACAATTTAAAACAACAAGAAGAGACCTCTATGGACCTTCATCACTCGAATATTTTAATCCAATAACTGGGGATACGACCACCATTAATGTACCCACTTTGGTTCAACATCAAGCAGTGGACTATGTGCTTTTTGACCCGAATAAATACCTTAAAAATGGAAACTATTATAATCCCGACTTAGTACCCTATACTCAGAATTTTGTGGATTTTTTATATGATTTAACAGGGGGAGATATCGGGAAAACTGTAGAATATCTTGGATTACCTTTAACTTATGAACTTTATAGCCAATTCTATGCACTTAGAAATGGAGACAATCCTAATTCGGTTGCACTTGGTTTATTTACTGCCCCGGGTGTAATAAATACTACTTGGTATCAAAAAGCGCGAACTGAAACTATCGCAGCAAAAGCCAGTCTGTCTTTAAATATTCAAGACCATGAAATTAAATTTGGTTTTGAAGTAGAAAAACGTACTGATAGAACTTATTCAGTAGCAGCAAGAAATTTGTGGAACCGTATGAGAGAACTCACTTACAGCGATGCTTATCATCAGCTTGATTTTAGTAGACCTTACTGGAAATACGGCGATCCCATTCTTGGAGATTCATTACCCCGAATTACTCCGGATGGTAATATCAATGATACGCTTATGTATAAATTAATTAACAATCTTTCTTATTTTGATCAAAACTTCAGAGCAAGATACGGAAACAAATATAGTGGCATAACTGATGAAAATCTGTTCCTTGATATTGACAGTTACGACCCCAATGACTTTTCTCTTGATCTATTCTCCAATTTTGAGTTAATAAATGCTGTTACTCCCTATGTTAATTATATGGGATATGATTACACCGGAAAAATTTCAAGCAAGAAAATAGATTTAGACAAATTCTTCAAAGGAGGAGACAATTTAAACGAACCCGGCAAATACGCAATTGGAGCGTTTGAACCTGTTTATGTTGCATTTTACTTGCAAGATAAATTTGCTATCTCCAATCTACTCTTTAATCTTGGATTACGTTTAGATTACTTTAATGCCAATCAACCGGTTTTACGAGACCCGTTCTTGCTTAGAGATGCCTACACTGTAGGAGAATTGTTGAATCATAAAGATTATTCATGGGATGGATTTCCATTCCCCGATAACGTTGGTTCTAACTGGATCCCTTATATAAATGTAGCAGATAATGATATCGTTTCTGCACCCCATTCGGTTGTAGCCTATAGAAATGGAAAAACATGGTACAACTCTTTAGGACAAGAAGTTGCTGACCCCGCCAGTTATTTAGGTACCGGTGGACCCATTCTAAAAATGAAACCTGAAGCCGGCGATCCATCACAAGCCTCTAGTAATGCATTCGTTAATTATAAACCACAGTGGAATTTGATGCCACGTATCTCTTTCTCATTCCCCGTGTCCACTACTTCCCTATTTTATGCACATTATAACATTATTACCAATCGTGCGACTAATTTGTCAATAGAACCTGTAAAATACTTATTTGTTAATAATTATCAAACAGATACCAGAATTATAAATAATCCTAATCTCCGTGCTGAAAGAAGTGTGGATTATGAAATAGGATTCAGACAAAAAGTAGGTGAAAATACTGCTCTTAACATTAGCGCTTATTATTCAGAGAAAAAAGACCAAATTCAGTCTTATCGTTTAACAGGTGCATATCCTAATACCTATTATTCTTATGAAAACATGGACTTTGGTACAGTTCAGGGATTTAACTTGGAACTTACCATGAGAGGTGCAAAAAACCTGTCTTTCCGTGCAGGCTATACCATATCATTTGCTAAAGGTACAGGTTCAAGCGAGAAATCTAACATTGCAATTATTGCTTCCGGTCAACCAAATTTAAGAACTCTAACAAACTTAGAGTTTGACCAACGTCATAGAATTACTGCTTCTATCAATCTTAGGTTTGACGGTGGAACCAGTTATAACGGTCCGGTTACAGTTAAACAGAAAAAAGGAACTGATACTAAAAAAGAGATTAGGTGGTTGGAAAATTCAGGCTTAACTCTGTCTTTTGCTGCTGCTTCAGGTATGCCTTACTCTCGTTCCGGTATTGTTTACTCTACCTTAGGATGGGGTGAACAAATACAACCGCAACTAAAGGGTTCAATTAACGGCGCTAATATGCCCTGGACTTTTAAATGCGATTTGCGACTTGATAAATCTTTCGCTTTTAATTTAGCCGGTAAGAAAGATCAAAACGAAAGCGGAAAACGTAACCATAAACCCGGTATGCTTACAGTGTATTTAGAATTTCAAAACCTTCTGAATTTGAAAAATGTACAGAATGTTTATGACTATACCGGTAGTGCAACAGATGACGGATATTTGTCCTCATCTCTATTCCGAAGCTACGTGGAAAAAGGAACTGCTTTTGGAATGACCATCCCAGTGGCTCGTAGTTATTATGATATGAGGATTTCGAATCCCTATAATTACACCCAACCTTTTAGAGTATATTTAGGCTTAGAATTTTCTTTCTGATGTTTCACCTGTAAAAAAAATAATAGTATTATGAATAATAAAAATAAATTTCTAATTGTTTTATCCCTTCTCTTCGCTGTCGCATCTCTTCAAGTGCATGCTGAAAGATATAAGGGAATTATTATGAAAAACTCACCTAAGGAAAATAGTGAATGTTTTGCTCCCGGTAAAAAAACAGAACTCTCCTTAAATAACGTTCGCGCCTTACTTAGAACAAATGGAACTATGTGGTTTGAAGAAAATGTTGCCCATTACGAAGTTCCTAAAGGTTCCGGTAAAACATCATTGTTTGCCGCTGCACTTTGGATTGCCGGCGCTGACCAGGCAGGCCAAATTTATGTTGCAGCCATGAGGTTTGGGCAGGAGGGCAATGACTTTTGGACAGGTCCTCTACAAATGAAAGGCGCCTCAGTTACTCCAAGTACATGCCGCAGTTATGATAACTTTTATAGAATTTCTCGGATTGAGGTTGAAAGACACAATGCCGCCTTTGCAGAAAATGACGCTATGTATAAAAATAGTATTCCCGGATCTATTATGAATTGGCCCGCTACAGGGGGTACCGGAGAATCACAATATTTAGCGCCATTTAAAAAAGGTGAAAATTCAAATCCTGACCTCGCAGTTTATGACCCTGCAGGAGGAGACTACCCATATTATGATTTTGATAATGTACTTTGTCCCTGGACTCCAGAAAACATAGATAGAGCCAAAAAATTGCCTTGGTTAAATGATTTAGGGGAGCCTGATTTAAGTGGCTCTGAGCCTAACAAAGATGCTTTGGAACTACCTCAGGAACGAATTTGGACACGCCAAAATAGAGACTTTGGATGGGATAATTTGCAAATTGCTGCCGACCATGTATTAAAAGGCGATGAAACCGTATTTTGGATACTTAATGATAGAGGAGGAGCCCATAAAGAATCTCATAGTGATAGATCTATTGGACTTGAAATACGCGTGCAAGCGTTTGCCTTTTCTACAAATAACGAACTTAATAAAATGACTTTCTATTCCTATGAAATCATAAACCGCGGTTCAACTCCACTTGATAATACATTTTTCTCCCAATGGGTTGACCCTGACTTGGGATTTGCAAAAGATGACTTTGTGGGTTGCGATGTGGTTAGAGGTTTAGGATATTGCTACAATGGTAAAGAGATTGACGGCTCCGGAGAAATTTGGGCATACGGTGAAAACCCGCCCGCTGTAGGCGTTGACTTCTTCCAAGGACCCTATATTGATGCAGATGGAGTTGATAACCCACATTTCTATAAAGATTTAGCGGATATTAACGGAAACAATACCCAACAAAATTATTGCAGAAGATTTGTTCATGCTATTTTTGAAAATCCTGATATTTTTTCTGAATCAGATTCACTACTATTTCAAAGGTATCTCATAAGTGATTATGATTTTGATGGAGAACACGGACAACCCAATGGGTATAAAGATACCATACGCTGGAACGACCAATTTGCCATTAATGGAGTTAACTTTGGTGACGGAATTGTGGATAATGAACGTTTTGGAATGCGCCGCTTTGTATATTATAATAACTCAGATGGCAATACCGGAGAACCCCGTGCTGCTGTTGATTACTACAATTTGTTAAGAGGACGTTGGAAAAATGGTCTTCCTATGACTTTTGGCGGAAATGGTGAAAAGAACAATACCGGTATTCCTTGCGATTTTATGTTCCCAAGAGGTACCGACTATTGTAACTGGGGTACTAGAGGGGTCTCCCCGGGAGATAAATATGGAAATGGAGGCAAGGGCGGAAATTGGTCTGAAGAACATTCAACAGGAGTAGGTTCACCCGGAAACCCACCTGATGACAGACGCTTTATGCAATCTGCAGGTCCTTTCTCTCTAAGACAAGGTGCATGTAACTATATTACCGTGGGTATTCCATGGGCGCGTGCAACACAAGGTGGCGTAGAAGCTTCTATTGCTCTGTTATTGGTTGCCGATGATAGATGCCAAGCGCTTTTCGAAAACTGTTTCAAAATAATTGATGGTCCTGACGCTCCTAATTTGACAATTAGAGAATATGACCAAAAACTTATCCTCTTGTTATCTAATAGCCCATTAGGAAATAACCCAAATGAAGACTATACTGAATTAGATAATACTATCCCTGAGTTTAGAGTGGATATTTCTCCTAATATTATTTACACAGGTAAAGATACCGGCGAAAATGGATTTGATACCATAGTCTATGGAGACCCGATAGTAGATACCTTTTATTATGATCGCCTTTACCGTTTCGAAGGCTATCAACTCTATCAGGTGACTGGTCCCGAAGTTGGCGCTAACGACTTGGACGACCCCAATTTGGCAAGATTAGTTCGTCAATATGATATTGAAAATTACGACGAAAAAGGAAACCCCATTACAAACCTTGTCAATTGGGAATATGACGACGCGATGCAAATTCCGGTTCCTAAACTTAAAGTTACCGGATCTAATCGTGGCATTGAACACTCTTTTGAAATTACTCAGGACCTTTTTGCAACAGGTAGTAAACAATTAGTAAATTACAAAACATATTATTTCGTTGCGGTGGCTTATGCCTATAATAATTATTGGCCATACAGCATAGATGAAAACGCTGATAAAGGATTAATGGGACAGAAAACGCCATACCTTAGAGGTAGAAAAACTGCTGAGGGTGCGTCCGTTACTCCAATTGCCGCTACTCCTCATCCCCCAACATTACACGGTGGCGCTGCTACATTAAATTGTGATTATGGATATATTCCTAATATTACACGTATGGACGGACAAGGAAATGGTGGTATCGCTTTAGACCTCACTAAAGAAACCTTGGAAAAAATTGTACGAGGTGGTGATAATGGCGACTATAGAGTTCGAGAACTAAAGTATGAGAAAAATGCCGGTCCGCTAAACGTTAAAGTAGTTGACCCTTTGAGATTAAAACCTTTTGATTATACCCTGTATATTAGAGATTCTATTTTGGATAATGGCTCAGGGAATTCCAATGCTGCTGATGTGTCTGATAATGCCTATTGGATTCTTGTAATTGATCAAACAATTTCAGATTCGGCAATTATTGAGGCAGGATTAGTAAACGAAAATGGTGGTGCAATCCGTGAATTTCGTTCTCAGGCTACTATTGGGCAAGGCTGTGAACAGGTTATTCTTCCATTGGGGATCTCTATTAATATTAAAAATGTAAATTTTGTTTGCAGACAACCAAAAGTTTTAGAAAATTGGAATCTTATTTTGGAAAATAAAGCAAAGAATGTGTTGGGAAAAGATCCTATTGGTATTTATAAAGCAAAACTTATGTATTGTCAATCTGAGAAAATTGATATTTTAAATGATATTGTTTTTGAAAATAATGGAGTTCCCTGGATTTCAGGTTTGGCAGATAATAATGATGCTCTTCCTTCCAACTGGATTCGTGCCGGAGAGTTTCAATTAGGTATTTGGAGGGACTCTAATTCTAAGGATGAAGTATTTCCTCATTATAGCCAATGGAGAACCGAAGATGCTTGTTTTATTTCTCCGTTCCTGGTAGATATCTCGGAAGGAACTACTGCACATTCAGAACGTGCCTTTAAAGATTTTCAGGGTCATTTCGCTACGCTTTGTGGTGGTACTTGGGCTCCTTATGTATTAACATCACCCTATGATGGCGCTCCGCAAGCAAAATATATGGAGGTAGAACCAAAACCCGGTAATGTAGATAGTGAACCCACATGGTATTATGACTTCACCCAGTTTTTACAGGGATACTTTAAGCAACCCGGTTATAACCAAACTATGACTAACCTCTATTCTGTTAATATTGTCCTTACTCCAAATCAAGATCTTTGGACAAGATGTGTGGTATTGGAATCTTGTTCGGATATTACCAAATCAGAAGGAGGAGCATATAAAAATGAACCGAGAAAAGCAAAATCGGTAGGTAAGGATGGTAAACCTGATGGATCTAAGGATGGATTTGGAGAAAATGGCGACGAAGGTATGGGATGGTTCCCGGGATATGCTATCAATATTGAAACCGGTGAACGTCTTAATATGATGTTCTCTGAAAACTCTGATAATACATTAAATCAATATCCTAATATTGTAAATGGAAATGATATGATTTTTAATCCTACATCTGCTTATGCCGTTGCAACGAAAGAAATTTCGTATTATCCATTTCACTTTTACCCGGGTGACAAAGTTCCACAATTTATTTACGACTTTTTATATGCTGAATATGATATGGGAGACGGAACACTCAAAGAAGAAGGATTTGAAAGAGTTTGGGGTGGAATGCACTATGTGTATGTTTGTGGTAGTTCCGGAAGTACTTCTCCCATCTATTACCTGGATTCAAGAAAAGGAATCACAACACCATTAGATATCTTCTTAAGAAATCCAAGACGTAATTTTAATCTTAACGATGTAGTTCTTAATATTCCAACCGGTGGGACCGGAAGTGAATATGGCGGTTATATTGACTCGGTTAATTTTGGAAAAATGTACCCCAACTACGATTGTGGACCTTATGATGAAGGCAAATGGTTAGTTCAGAAGTTTAAACAAGTCCTCGGATCACCAATGCATCTGCCTGATCCAAGAAGACACTCCTTCAGATCAAACTATAAAATGCAATTGTTTAATAATGTAATGTACACTCATATTCCCTTACAACCTGATAATGAACAACTTCAAAAAGCATGGTTAAGTTGTGATGTAACTTACAAAATTCGCGTTACTCGTCCCTATTTGAGATATATCTCAAGATGGTATGAATCCCCTGAATTAAGAAATGTAGATTATTCAGTTCCCGATGAATTAGCAAATCAAAAAGGCTATCCCGTTTATAAAATTTCTACGAAAGAGTTAGCACCTCTATTTAACGATACTAGATTGTATCAATCTATTTTAGATAATATTAATATTGTACCTAACCCATATTATGGCGGCTCCTTCTATGAAAAGAACTCACTTGAAACTATTGTTAAAATTATTAATTTACCGACAGATTTAAAAAATAATGCTCCGGTAACTATTAATATTTTTACTGTTAACGGCATCTTAGTTCGTACTTTATCAAAAGGTGATAGTGAAAGTACTTATGTTAATTGGGATTTGAAAAATTATGCTAATATTCCGGTTGCAGGAGGAGTATATATTATTCATGTCAACTGCCCCGGTATCGGTGAGAGAATGTTAAAATTCTTCTGCACAATGCGTCCTACTGACTTAAATACATTCTAACAATCATTAATTAGTAACCTTAAAAATTTTAAAATATGAAAAAAATATATAGAACATTACTAATTTGCAGTATGCTCGGTTTCTTTGCTGTAGCCTTTAATGCTATGGCTGGAAATAAAGACCGTTCTGGTCAGTCCGGAGCACAACACCTTCTTATTGACCCATGGGCTCGCTCATCAGGATGGAGTTCATGTGGTGTTGCTGAAACTCGTGGTTTAGAATCCATTTTTAGCAATGTAGCAGGACTTGCTTTCACCAAAAAAACGGAAGTTGGCTTTACGCGTACACAATATCTTGTAGGATCCGGCGGCGGTATTAGTATTAATGCTTTTGGAGTCGCTCAAGGATTATTTGCGAAAAATAAAGAAACAGGACGTAGAATTGATTTGGGAACTGTTGCAGTCTCCGTGTTTAATATGGGATTTGGCGATATTCAGGTAACTACTTATGAGCAACCTGATAATGGGTCAGCAATTTTCTCTCCTAAATTGAATTATATAGGTATCCACTATGCAAAATCTTTTAATAGGTTTATTCATGGGGGAATATCTTTTAAAATTGTTAATGAAAGTATTTCTGACCTTCGCGCTAACGGACTCGCTATTGATGTTGGAGTGCAATATCTTTCAGGTCCTTACGAAAACTTTAAGATAGGCGTGACTATCCAAAATTTGGGCTTACCTATGAGTTATAGAGGTGATGGTATTGCAATAAGAGCTAAGCAAGAGGGTGGTAAATTTATTGCGTCCTTTGAACAACGCCAAGCAACTTATGAACTACCTGCCCTTCTTACTATTGGACTATCTTACGACTTTCTAATTTTCTCTCAAGAATATCAACTCATGAGCAAGGAAGACAGAAAAGCCGAAGGACTTACCCGTTTAGACGCAGTACATCGTATCTCATTAGCCGGTTCATTTACTGCAAATGCCTATTCTCGAGATAACTTTGCATTCGGTATCGAGTATGGATTTATGAGATATTTGCAAATCAGAGCAGGTTACCTGATCCAAAGTGTTAAAAAAAGAGATAGCGATGGAAAACTTTTTGTTAATCAGGATAGTTTCTATTTAGGACCAAGCGCAGGTGTTTCTGTGGGAGTACCGTTAACCAAAAAAGGAAAGCAGCAACTCTTAATAGATTATGCTTATCGTTTTACCCATTTTTGGAAAGGGAACCACTATATTGGATTGAAAATCTGCTTGTAAAAGATTGTTCAATTTTAGATCAACTATTAAAGAGGCTTACTTTAAGCCTCTTTAATTTCTTTTTTGTAGAATAAAAAAATATAAGATATGAACGAAATTAAGTATTACTCGGAAGAAAGTTTAGCCAATCTTAAAAAAGATCTCATCCTTTTAGAAACAACTGAACGATTAAAAATCTCTGCAGCAATTGCAGAAGCAAGAGATAAAGGCGATTTATCTGAAAATGCAGAATACGACGCTGCTAAAGAAGCTCAAGGATTATTGGAACTGAAAATCGGTAAACTAAAAAACCTCATTGCGAATGCTCGAGTCTTAGATGAATCAAAAATTGATACTTCTAAAATCTTGATCTATTCTATTGTTACTATTAAAAATTTAGGCAACAACTCCGAAATGACCTATACCATCGTTCCTGAGTCGGAAGCCGATTTTAAATCCGGTAAAATCTCGGTTACTTCCCCTATTGCAAAAGGGTTGTTGGGTAAAAAGAAAAATGATATCGCCACAATTCAAGCCCCTGCCGGTACGTTATCATTTCAAGTTATTAATATTTCAAGATAATATGGAAACACTGTTTACAAAAATTATTAAAGGTGAAATCCCTTGTTATAAAATTGCGGAAAATGACAATTATTTTGCTTTTTTAGACATTCGACCATGTTCCAAAGGACATACTTTAGTGATCCCTAAAATTCAAAATGATTATATCTTTGACCTCTCAGATGAACAACTTTGTGGATTAGTACTATTTGCAAAAGAAATCGCTATAGCGCTCAAAAAAGCAATTTCCTGCGAAAGAATTGGCATTAAAGTGATTGGATTGGAAGTCCCACATACACACATTCACCTCATTCCAATTAGAGTTGAAGGTGATATGAACCAGGGAAAAGAGATCCTGAAATTTACCGAAGAGGAGTTTCATGAAATGGCCCAAACCATTAGATTAATGATTAATGATTAGTGATTAGATAATTAGATGATTGAATTTTTGAATTTTTAAATCTTAAATTTTAAACCCATGGGAATTCCTGAACTAAATCAAATAGCAACGCAAGTGCGCCGCGATATTGTCCGAATGGTACATCGTGCAAAATCGGGACATCCGGGCGGTTCGCTTGGTTGCACCGACTTTTTAACAGCCCTGTTTTTTAATATCTTAAACTGCAATCCTAACAATATTGCTGAAGATGGGAAAGAACAGGATATGTTTTTTCTGTCAAATGGACATATCTCACCTGTTTTGTACAGCGTGATGGCGCGAAGAGGATATTTCCCTGTCAGCGAGTTGGCAACCTTTCGGTTTCTGGGAACTCGTTTACAAGGACACCCCTCGCCCAATTATCAACTCCCCGGAATTAGAGTCGCTTCCGGCTCGCTCGGACAAGGCATCTCCGTGGCAGCGGGCGCTGCGTTAGCCAAAAAAATTAATCACGACAACAACCTCGTGTATGTACTATGCGGCGATGGAGAACTGCAGGAAGGACAAAACTGGGAAGCCGTTCTCTTTGCTGCGGCAAACCATTTAGATAACCTTATTATCGTTATAGATTATAATAAAAAACAGATTGACGGCGCTACAAACGATGTGTGCAACTTGGGAAATTTATGCGCCAAATTTGAGGCATTTGACTGCGAAGTAGTGGAAATGCATGGAAATCAGATGGATGATATCCTTAAACAAATGAAAGAAGCCCAAAATCGTACACTCCACACTAAACCGGTGGTCGTTCTCATGCATACCGAAATGGGTATGGGCGTAGATTTTATGATGGGCACTCACAAATGGCACGGCTCACCCCCAAACGACGAACAAGCACAATCTGCTTTAAATCAACTCCCCGAAACCTTAGGAGATTTTTAATTTAATAATGCAGGTCGTGAAAATAATTTATAGATACCTCTTTAAAAAATTTTTAGGACCTTTTGTTCTCACTTTTTTCTTTGCATTATTTATTCTCATCATGCAGTTTTTATGGAAATATGTAGATGATTTAGTGGGAAAAGGATTGGAAATCAGCATAGTATTGGAACTCCTGTTTTATGCTTCCGCCACTTGTGTAATTTTTGCAACACCGTTGGCGGTGCTGTTATCTTCACTCATGACTTTCGGATCATTAGGAGAACAATATGAAATTATTGCCATGAAGTCTGCCGGAATTTCTATCAGAAAATTGATCTCATCACTTTCTATATTTATCCTCATCATTGCTATAGCATCCTTTTTGTTTTCAGATAAGGTGGCTCCAAAAGCATACTATAAAATGAGAACATTACTTAAAAATATTGTAAATCAAAAACCTACATTAAATATTACCGAAGGTGTTTTCTACGATGGTTTTGATAATTACATTATTCGTGTTGGGAAAAAAAATAGAAATAATAAAGATATTTATGATATTCTAATCATTGATCATACTAAATTTCAAGGGAATTCTACATTTACATACGCTAAAAGCGGCAAAATGGAAACAACGCATGACGAAACCTTTATGCTATTTTATTTATACGACGGTTTCTTTTGGAATGATGGTTCCTATAATTCTGATAACAATCCCTTAAGTCGCTCCACTTTTTCAGAGCAATATAAAAGATTTGATATATCCTCTTTTAAATTTGAAAGAACCAATACTGATTTATATTCCAAAGCAAATCAAGCCCTTTCTAATGCTGAAATTGTTAAAATGATAGATACGGTCATGATTTCCGTAGAGCAAAATTATGATAATATAGTAAATGCTTTTATCACTTCATGCCACTGTTTAAGAAATTATACTTTCGATTCTGCTGCACACAAAAATTCAAGTACTCTTAATATTCAGTATCATGAATTGAACGATAGAGAAAGTGAGCATGTGCAAAACAGATATATAATTCTGAAAAATGATTTCAAAAACGGAGTAAATATGAATAATGAAAACAATAAATTTCTTTACAAAAATGTTGCAGCGTCGATGGCAGAATGGTATAAAAAATATGTTTTTGCGGTAGCTTGTATTTTATTCTTTTTTATTGGTGCTCCTTTAGGAACCATCATTCGAAAAGGAGGCATCGGTGTGCCATTAGTAATAACGGTTGTGTTCTTTATTCTCTATTTTATGCTTTCCATTTTCGGGGAAAAAATTGCCAAAGGTGGGGCTGTTCCGGTTTGGCAAGGTATGTGGCTCTCTACATTTATCCTAATTCCCATTTGCGCTTTCCTTACTTATCAAGCCACTGTTGACTCAGCGCTGCTTTCTTCAGAAGAACTGCTCAAAAAAATACAACAAAATAAGTTAAAACAATTTTTTGTCAAAAAAAAGGATGAAAGTACTGCAACTCACGCATAAACCCCCAATTCCAAGCATAGATGGCGGGTGTTTGGCAATGCACCAAATTACATCGTGCCTTTTAGAAGTTAAAATAGATGTGAAAGTTCTCTCCATTGCTACACCCAAACATCCTATTGTTCAGTCAGATGAATTTGTTGATTATCAAAATAAAACAAACTTTGAGTGGATTTACGTAGACACCAAAACAACAGTTGTTAAAGTGTTTAATTCGTTTATTAAAAGATCTTCTTTACAAGCCGACCGGTTTTTTTCAAAACTAATGGTGCAAAAATTGAAAACTGTTTTGGCGCAAGAGCAGTTTGATGTCGTTATTTTAGAATCTATTTTTGTTGGAAACTATATTGAAACTATAAGAAAACACTCACATGCGAGAATTTTATTGCGGGTGCACAATATCGAATATTTGATTTGGAATAGATTAGCCCAACAAACTAAAAATCCTTTCAAAAAATTTGCTTACAACTATTTGTCAACCTCATTAAAACGTTTTGAATTATCATTATTTCATAAAATTGATGGCTATTTACCTATTACCGAAGTAGATCATCAATTTTTTAAAAAACAATTCCCCACCCTTTGTAGCAAAACGGTTCCGTTTGCCATCAATCTATCTTCTTATTCTATTCAAAATCATGAAATTAATGAAGAGCATCTTTCTTTTTTTCATCTTGGAAGCATGAATTGGCAACCTAATGTGGAAGGGATCTGTTGGTTTTTAGAGAATGTTTGGGAAAAAGTTTCAGAAAAACACCCGCAAATTAGATTAGTCCTTGCCGGCAAAGGAAACCGTGCTCATTTTGCTCATAAAAAACTGAAAAACGTGCAAGTTTTCGATTATGTAGATAATGCACAACAATTTATGAATGAACATGATGTAATGATTGCGCCGCTCTTGTCGGGGAGTGGTATGCGCATTAAAATAATGGAAGGCATGGCTTTGGGCAAACCAATCATCTCCACCACCATCGGTGCAGAAGGAATTGAGATTACCGACAAGGAAAACATTTTTATTGCAGACACCCCCGAAGAAATGGAACAAATGATAACATTTTGTACAAATCATGTAAAAAAATGTGAAGAAATAGGCAAAAACGCCAGAAAATTAGTAGAACAAAACTATGCCCAAGAAATCATCACTAAAGATTTGGTAGCCACGTTGTCTAAAGTTTAAAATTCAAGGTAATAAGTTCAATTCGTGCTTTCGCCCCTTCGTGCCTTCGTGCTTTTTACCCCTGAAAATACCCAAACCTCTTCATCAGTAAATCCTGATTACGCCAATCTTTGAGCACCTTTACCGAAATTTCAAGGAAAACGTGTTTTTCAATAAAATCTTCAATTGCTTTTCTGGATTCTATACCCAACTGTTTTATGGCAACACCCTTATTTCCAATAATAATCCCTTTTTGACTGTCTCTTTCGCAGTACAGCATAGCGCCAATATGCACCAAATCTTCTGTTTCCTTAAAACTCTCAATCACAACCTCTACACTATAGGGAATCTCTTTTTTATACAACAACAATATTTTCTCACGAATGATTTCAGAGATAAAAAACCGCAAGGGTCGGTCGGTCAGTTCATCTTTTGGAAAAAAAGGCGGCGACTCCGGCAGTAGCGTGATAATTCTCTCTAACAACAAGTTGATATGATGACCTGTAAGCGCAGATATTTCAATGGTTTCTGCTTTGGGGAGCAACTCCTGCCAATGGGTTTTTGTAGTTGTAATAACCTCTTCTGTAATTTTATCTATTTTATTAATTACCAACAATATGGGAATAGATATTTGTTGTAGTCTTTCAATAATCTCTTGATTATAGTTAGTTTCTCCACATTCAATAACATACAAAATCAGGTCTGCATCTTTCAGCGACTCATTCACAAAGCGCATCATATACTCTTGCATTTTGTATGCCGGTGTTAAAATTCCGGGCAAATCGGAATACACAATTTGGTAATCCTCACCGTTTACG
>JGI24696J40584_12961444_pt1 | contig 16212 bp, 10 predicted proteins | sample TergutCo191P4_FD_40584 | JGI IMG/M metagenome (IMG submission 40584)
ACTACTGTGCAAACAGGCTTTTCCGGTGATTGAGCGCGTGTATTTAGACAACGGCGAGCGTTTTGCCAACATCGCCATCCCCATTACCGACGGTGTGAAAACGCTCAATGTGGTAGCGCCCCTAAAAAAATGCTACGAAACGCAAGGTCGTGAAATTGGACTTTCGATTGAAAAAGGAATTACCTTAGCCGTAATTGACAATGCATGGAAAGAGCACTTGCGCGAAATGGACGATTTAAAACAGTCGGTACAAAACGCTTCTTACGAACAAAAAGACCCGTTATTAATCTATAAATTAGAATCTTTCAATCTTTTCGATATGTTATTAGAAAAAATTAACGAAGAGATTGTGTCCTTCCTCAATAAAGGCGGTTTGCCGAGGGAGCAACAAGGGCAGGTTCGGGAGGCGCAACTTCCGCAATCTGAGGCGCGACAGTTGCAAACCGGCAGAAACGAAGTTGCCGGCAGACAAGTCATTGGCGGCAAAGGCAGCGCTCCCGTTCGCGTTGAGAAAAGGGTGGGCAGAAACGACCCCTGCCCCTGCGGCAGCGGCAAGAAATATAAGAATTGCCACGGAAGGGAAAACGAATAAGTGTTGAACGCTTTTTCTTTATCAAAAAAAATTGAGATTGTTTTTTCCATTCCCTTTTTAATATCTTTGCACCCTTAATTTTTTGTTTATGAAACAACTTTTTCTCTTTTTATTTTTCTCCATCTCTTTATTTGGATACACTTATTCACAAGTAGATATCACACAAGACGAGGCAAAATCCGATACGATTGCGAAAGATCGTCAGGAAGATATGGTCTCTGCCATTAATAATGACAGTGAGGTGTCTTCGGATGATGAAGGTGGCGCTAACTTTATTCCCAGTTTACTGCACTCCTCTCAAGATGTGTATCAAAATCTCACCTCCTATAATTTTAGCATTGCCTATTTCCGAGATCGAGGTTATGATAATCAGTATCAAGATATTTCTATTAACGGATTTATGATGAACAGTTTGGTTACCGGTCGAGCATCTTTCTCGCAGTGGGGTGGTTTAAACGATGTGGTGCGTTGGCCCGAACGTGTTACTGGAATGAATTCCGCCGATTTTACTTTTGGAAACGTTGGAGGCGCCACCAACTACAACCTCCGCGCCTCAAACTACCGCAAACAGGTGCGCGCCTCGTATGCCATATCAAACAGAAGTTATATGAACAGAATTATGGCGACTGCCGCCTCCGGTGTAATGAAAGGAGGGTGGTCGGTAGTGGGTTCTGCCTCTGCGCGTTTCGGTGATATATCTTGGGCGCAGGGAACTTCCTACACAGGATTCAGCGCTTTCTTCGGTGCAGAGAAAAAGTTTTCTGAAGAACATGCGCTTAGTTTAACGGCTTTTGCTTCACCAACCCAACGGGGGATGCAAGCCAATTCTACACAAGAAATTTACGATTTAGTTAACTCAAACTATTATAATCCAAACTGGGGTTGGTATCAAGGAAAAAAACGAAACGCTCGCGTAAGAACAACCATTGAACCTGCTATTTTCCTTACACATTACTACACTCCCAAAAGCAATAAATTCACAATCACTTCTACCATAGCAACAACTTTCGGTAGAAATAGCACCACTTCATTAAATTGGAACGATGTCCCCGACCCGCGCCCCGACTATTATAAAAACAGCCCAAGCTATTATCTATCTTTAGGAGATACTTTGGACTATCTGACCAGTACAAATTTATGGAAATCTGATAAAGATTATCGTCAAATTGATTGGGAAAAAATGTATGATGTGAATCATACAGCAAAATCACTAGCTCTACGCGCCCAATATATGGTTGAAAACAGAGTGATAGATCATTTTGAGTTGGGTGGAACATCCAACATAACAATGAATATTAACAATGACATTAAACTTTCTGCCGGTGTGGATATTCGTGGGTTAAAACAACATAACTACAAAACAATCAATGACCTGCTTGGTGGTCTATATTGGTTGGATATAGATAAATTCTCTGAAGGCGATTTCCCTGATTCTTTATATGTGCCATATAATGACTTAAACAATATGGATGTTAAATTAACGGAAGGAGATGTGTTTGGTTATGATTACAACTTCTTAATTTATAGCCAAAAAGCGTGGGCGGTGTTCGATTTTACTTATCCAAAAATTGATTTTCACTTAGGTGGTCAGTTAGGGGCAACCGAAATGTGGCGTGTTGGTTTTATGAGAAATGGGCGTTTCCCTACGAAAGACCCAAAACAAGGATCTGAAGGAAAGTCTGTTGTAAAATCATTTTTTGAAGGTGGCGCCAAAGCAGGTATTACATACAAAATTAATGGCCGTAATTATTTAGTATTGAACGGTGAGTTTCTCTCTTCAGCGCCCAGCGTACTCAATTCTTTTTTAGCCCCGCGTATTAGAAATACTTATATTGACAATTTAAAAACAGAGAAGGTGGCAAGTGTAGATTTGTCGTACGTTATGAAGTATCCTTTTATGAAGATGCGTGCTTCGCTCTATTTTACGCAGTTCTTTGATGTTTCTAAAGTAATAAGTTTTTTTGCTGAAGATTTAGCCACAATGGCAAACTATGCTATGACGGGTGTTAATAAACGTCATCTCGGAGCGGAATTAGGGGCTGAAATAAAACTCTGCCCCGTGCTTTGGTTGATTATGGCAGGCAATTTCGGAGATTATCGCTACAGTAACAACCCTTCTTTTTATGCAAATGCTGAAAATGGATATGATGCCGCTGATATTGAAAAAAATGTTTACTGGAAAAACTATTTTGTTGCCGGTTCGCCACAAGTAGCAGCCACTTTAGGGCTTAAATTCTATTATAAATATTGGTGGATAAATATTAATGCTAATTATTTTGATAGAATTTTTTGCGATTTAAGTCCCGAAAGAAGAACTCAAGACCTGCTCGGTTTTTATGATAAAACGGATCCAGAACAAAACGCTAAATATCATCAAATTGCAGATCAAACCCGTTTGAAAGGTCAATTTACTTTAGACGTTTCCGTGAGTAAAAGTTGGCGCATAAAACGTTATACTGTAGGATTCAATATCAGTGCTACGAATATTACTAATAATAAAAAATTAGTAACATCCGGCTGGGAGCAATATCGCTTCGACTATAAAGAACTCAACCCGGAGAAATTTCAAAACAAATATTACTATGCTTTTGGAACGACTTTTTATGCAGGATTTAATTTTACGTTTAATTAAAAATTAGATTTGTGATATATGAGATATAAGATTTGAGATATGAAACTTTGAACTTTAAACTTAAAAAAAAAATATTATGATAAAGAAATTACAAATATTAATAGTCATTCTAGGGGTGTTATTGACATCTTGTTTTAAACCTGAAGAAGTACCAATACTGATATTTAATGGTGAAGCAAATATGACCATTGCCGAATTTCACAATTTGCATGTGTTAAGCGAGAAAAACCCTCCTACTAAAATTGAAGATGATATTATAATAACAGGAATTGTAACCTCTACAGATAAATATGGGAGTAGCTATAAAGAGATTTTTTTTCAGGATGAAACCGGAGGTATTAGTCTTCTTACTTCAAGAACAGACTTCACGGCAACATTTCGCGTGGGGCAACGAATCTTCGTAAAAGCGAAAGATCTCTATCTCGGAAACTATATAAGTGGTACACGCACAGGATTTTATCAATTGGGATTGTTTGGAAATACAAATGGAGGAATAGAACATATTCCCATAGAAATAGAAAACCAACATGTTTTTCGTTCAGGCACCCCCGAAACACCTCCTGCTCCCAAAATCATTACCACAGAAAGTGATATTGTTGATATAGATTATCACACTTTAGTAAAGTTGGTAAATTGTAAATTTACTGATGCTGGAGGAGGTACTAAATATTATGATCCGGCATATTCTACAACTAATCGTAATATTACATTTAACTCGGGTCAGGGAACCATTGTAGCTCGTATTAGCCAATACTGCACATTCGCTAATGACACCCTACCTGAAGGCTCTTTGAATATTCAAGGTATGTTAACACTATATGGGACAACTTCCCAACTTATTATTTGCAGTATCAATGATGTTGAAATTTTGCCTGAAATGAAACTATTGAAAGAATATAATATGGCTACCGATCCATTTTCAGTAGAAAACGGATGGACAAATAAGCAAATACAAGGAGATTCTAAATGGAAATATTTCTCAGGATATGTGAGCATTGAAGCACCCAAAGATCAAAACACAGAATGTTGGTTGGTGTCTCCCAAATTGAATTTTACCGGAGAAAAAGATATCGCTCTATTTTTCAATTATAGAATACGAAACGGTGGTGAAGAAAACGTGAAGTTAGCTTATACAGTTGACGGCGAAAATTGGAATCTCATTGAAGAGTTCTCTCCGATTTTAGGTCCAAGTACTGAAAGTTCAGTAAAACTACCTGCCCATGTTGCCACAAACCCTAATCTGCAAATCGCTTTTCAATATAAAACTTCCGACAAGTTTCCTATATGGCTTATAACTAAAATTGCTTTTATGGCGAATGTGATGATGTAGGTTTATAGTGAAAAAAATCAAAAAAAAATATTAATTATGAATAGATTACGACTTGTTTTAATATTATTTGTGGGCATGATGTTGCTCACCGGGTGCAACAAATGGAGTGAACCCGAATTTATAATTGAAGATTGGGATGATACAGACATAAAACCCAATCAATTTTGGACAATTAAAGATGTCATTGAAAAACATATAAACGGAAACTCACCCGATACGCTTATTACCACTACTAAAATACGCTATATCAGAGCGGTGGTGGTAAGTTCTGATGAGGGTGGAAATTGCTATAAGTATATGGTGGTTCAAGACTCTACCGGCGCAGTCGCAATACAATTAGATTTGACCGGAATATATACCCGATACCCAGTTGGACAAAAAATTGTGCTGGTTTGCAACGGACTGCAACCAAACTCCCCATCTCTGATGATTGGCGATTATCATAACCTGCCGCAAATCGGCTGGATGTATCAAGGAGGAGTTGGTAGAATAAATTCTTTGTTTATTGACCATTATATTATTAGAGATGGAATGCCCAGCCTGAAAAACATCCCAAAACCACTAACTAATAATGAAATAAATTTTGACGGAGATAGCGATCTCAACAAGTTGGTGTGCTTGGAAGGAGTTAAATTTGAGCCTGAAGCAATTGGAAAACAACTCGCTTTTAACGACTTTACAACAGACTGGAAAATAAAAGTGCCGCTTGCCAATGGAACTACAAAAGATGTAACAGTACGTACTTCAAACTATGCAAAATTCAGAAGTATGATCATTCAGAACAAAGAATATAATCTTACCGGAATTTTTACCAAATATAATAACTCTTATCAATTAGTTATTCGAATAAAAGAAGATATTGTCGCATCTACTAACTCGGAAGAAATAGTTGAATTTGACTTTGCCCAAAATCCAATTGGAGAAGGAAAGTGGAGCAATCACTCTCAACTTGGTAGTAATACACTATGGGCTTTTAGATCTAGTTCAATGATGCATTATGGGCATGAACTTGCAAGTTATCAAATTGCTATGGATGACTGGCTGATCTCGCCCATAATTGAGTACAATGACTTGGAAAACGGATATATGCGTTTCAATCATCAACTTAACGTAACCATCCCTAACTATGATGCTTATCAGGTTTACTATACAACATCAACTGCTGAAACTTTTAATATTGCAGATTGGAAATCCTTAGGAGCATTAAGTTCCTTCCCTGCAACTTCCGGGTGGAGCAACATCTTTCATCTTAAAAATATTAATGCTAACAAATTCAGAATAGCCTTCCGCTACAACGCTCCCAACCCAGATGTTACTGTATATCAATGGAAAATTACTAAAGTGGAGTTTCGGAATAAGTAGAATTAATAATTATGAATTAGGAATTTAATTATTGAATCTTTGAATTTTTAAATCTTTAAATTTTGAACTTTGAACTTAATAAAACTAAACACTATTGAAGCCGCCTTAGAGGATTTTAAAGAAGGAAAATTTTTAATCGTTGTGGACGATGAAGACCGCGAAAATGAAGGCGATTTTATCATAGCAGCAGAAAAAATCACGTCTGAAAAAGTGAATTTCATGATGAGCTACGGGCGCGGCGTTTTATGCACTCCCATTACTGCCGCGCGGTGCAGAGAATTGGAATTGGAAATGCAAGTAGTGAGCAATACCTCACTGCACGGAACCCCGTTTACCGTTACGGTGGATTTGCTCGGACACGGCTGCACCACAGGCGTTTCTATGCACGACAGGGCGGCTACCATCAAAGCTTTGGCTGACTCAAATATGCAATCTGCTAATTTCGGGCGTCCCGGGCACATAAACCCGCTGCGGGCGCGCGATGGCGGTGTACTCGTGCGTGCAGGACATACAGAGGCTACCGTTGACCTCGCACGCCTCGCCGGACTAAAACCGGTGGGCGCTTTAATCGAGATTATTAACGAAGACGGTACCATGGCGCGACTGCCCCAACTGATGAAAATTGCCCAACAATTCAATATCAAAATTATATCTATCAGAGATTTAATTGCTTATCGCGTTAAAACAGAAAAGTTAATTCGGAAAGAATCGGAGGTTACTTTGCCTACAAAATGGGGAACATTCCAACTGATTGCTTATACCCAGTTAAATAACCCGTTAGTACATTTAGCATTAAAAAAAGGCGACTGGAAAAAAGATGAGGAGATTATGGTGCGCGTGCACTCCTCTTGTGTTACCGGTGATATTCTCGGCTCGTGCAAGTGCGATTGTGGCGACCAACTGCATACCGCCATGCAAATGATTGAGGAAAAAGGAAAAGGATTAGTATTGTACATGGATCAAGAAGGTAGAGGAATTGGCTTGGTAAACAAACTGAAAGCCTATAATTTGCAAGAACTTGGAAGAGATACTGTGGAAGCCAATTTAGAACTCGGCTTCCGCGCCGATGAACGCGACTACGGCGTGGGTGCACAAATTCTCCGTGACTTGAATGCCACTAAAATTCAACTGATTACAAACAACCCTGCCAAGCGTGTAGGACTCTCAGGACATGGTATAGAAATCGTATCCACCATCCCCATTATCATTGATCCAAAAAATGATAATTACAAATATCTAAAAACTAAACAAGATAAAATGGGGCACGAGTTGCACCTCGGATAACAGTTTCTTTTATGCATCTTATACAAATTCAAAATATTACCAAACAGTTTTCCAACCACTTAGCGTTGGATGATGTTTCGTTTGAAATTGAAAAGGGTAAGATTTTTGGGTTATTAGGTCCCAATGGCGCGGGCAAAACCACGCTGATTCGTATTCTTACTCGCATTACCATTCCCGATAAAGGTGAGATTTTGTTCAACGGTAAACTATTGACAGAAAAAGATTTGGAAAATATTGGCTATCTTCCCGAAGAACGTGGTTTATATAAGAAAATGGAGGTGGGCGAACAAGCGCTCTATCTGGCGCAATTAAAAGGCGTTCCGCATAACGAAGCGCTGAAGCGCCTGAAATATTGGTTTCGCAAATTTGAAATTGAGGGATGGTGGAAACGTAAAGTAGAAGAACTCTCTAAAGGGATGCAGCAAAAGTTGCAATTTATTACTACCATTATTCACGAACCGGACTTGCTAATTTTAGATGAACCGTTCAGCGGTTTCGACCCCATTAACACGAATCTGCTGAAAGAAGAGATTTTGCAACTCAAAGAGAAAGGAACAACGGTGATACTTTCCACTCACAACATGGCTTCCGTTGAAGAGATTTGCGATGATATTGTATTGATTAACAAAGCAAAAAAAGTGTTGAGCGGAAATATTTCGGAAGTTAAAAATCGTTTTAAAAAACATCGTTTTATTATAGAAATAGAAAAAAACAGTGAGGGGGATGATATACCCCTCCTACCCTCCCCTTTCACACTATTATCTCAATCTAAAAAAAATTCTTCTGCTGTTTTTGAGATACAACTGCAGCCAAATACATCATCCAAAGAATTACTGACTTATTTTATGGAGCAAGGAAATATTATCTCTTTCCAAGAATTACTACCCTCCATGAATGATATTTTTATTGAACAAGTGAATTATTACAATGAACAAAATCAAACTCATCATTGCCCGTGAATATCTAACAAGGGTTAAGAAGAAATCGTTCATTATCATGACGATATTGGCGCCCATTCTGATGGCAGGGCTCATTATTACGCCGGTAATCATTACAAAAAAATCATTAGAATCTCAAAAAGAGATGAAAGTGCTGGTGATTGATGAGAACGAGTTTTTTATCAATAAGTTGGAAGAGAATGCACGCACGGTGTTTACATATCGCTCCGGTGAAATCGGCGAATTTAAACAGGAACTAATTGCCGGTAATTATGATGCGATTTTGCATATTGTTAAAGGAAACGCCGCACTTAGAGCCAATCTCTATTTTGAAAATGACCCTCCCTCACGGTTTCTCCCTAATCTGGAAAGTCAATTAGATAAACAGTTGTTTGACAAATTACTAATGGACACTTTCAACATTCAGCCCAAGCAATTTGAAGACTTAAAAAAAATCACGCAAGCACATATTTCAAGTATTAAAATTGATGAATTCGGCAATGAAAAAACAAGTTTTACATGGATGAGTAAAATTGTGGGAATGGTGTGTGGGTTTATTATTTACTTTTTCATTTTTATGTGCGCACAACAAGTGCTGCGTGGCGTTTTAGAAGAAAAAACAAACCGTATTATTGAAGTCTTAATCTCATCTATTAAACCTATGCAACTGATGCTGGGGAAAATTATTGGGGTCGCGCTGGTTGGACTAACCCAATTTGTCTTGTGGGTTGTATTAACCTTAATCTTGATTCTTGGGGTGCAATTTGCCGCTCCCAATCTGCTTACAAGTGATACGGAAATAGTGCAAACCACCATGCAAACTCCAATACCCGATAGCACGCTCCCTTCTATGGATGCGACCGATTTCTTATCACAAGGTTCTCTGTTTGAGCAAATTCAAAACTACTTCAACTTCTCTTTTTCTGCGCTGCTGCTTTGCTTCCTGTTTTACTTTATTTTCGGTTATCTCATCTATGCTTCCTTGTACGCTGCGGTAGGTTCGGCAGTGGATGCAGAAACCGACTCGCAGCAATTCTTGCTCCCCGTAACAATCCCGATATTGCTGACTATCATCATGATTGTGCCGATTTCGGAGTCCCCGAACGGAACTTTAGCGCTATGGATGTCTATGATACCACTCACCTCTCCCGTTGCGATGATGATTCGCTTGCCCGCAGGAGTTCCTTTGTACGAGTTAATGATCTCAATGAGTTTGTGCGTTGTTTTCTTCTTCTTCTGCGTTTGGTTCGCCTCAAAAATATATCGCATTGGAATACTGATGTACGGCAAAAAAAACTCATGGAAAGATATTGCAAAATGGCTAAAATATTAAATCCCATATCTCAAATCTCATGTCAACCACATATATCGCTTTAGGAAGTAATCTCGGCAATAAGGTGCAGCATTTGAGTGATGCCAAAAAGGCTATTCAACAAAATATTGGAGAAATTCTGGCAGAGTCTTCTATATATGAGAACGAAGCGGTTGGGTTTGTGGGAAATAGTTTTAGCAATCAGGTAATTAAAGTTGAAACCGCACTCACCCCGGAAGCATTACTACAAAAAACACAAGAGATCGAGAAACAGATGGGGCGCACTCATAAAACAGTAATAAAAAATAATATACCCCAATACACTAACCGAATCATTGATATTGATATTTTATTGTACGATGATTTACAAATAGATACAGAAACCTTAACCATACCTCACCCCAAAATGCACGAACGAGAATTTGTGATAAAACCCCTGAAAGAATTATGAAAATCCCACACACCTTTACCATCGTTTTTAGTATTGTCATCATTTGCGCGGTAGCCACCTGGCTTGTTCCTGGCGGAGAGTTTAACCGTAAAACCGTTGAAATAGAAGGGATTGAGCGTAGTATAGTGGTTGGCGACTCTTTTCACTACACTGATAATGTACCTCAAACGTGGCAAGTTTTTCTCTCGTTTTTTAAAGGTTTTTCAAGAACTGTGCACATCATTGCTTTTATTTTTATGCTGGGTGGCGCCTTTTGGATTCTCAACGCCACCAAAGCCATTGATGTGGGGATCTCCAACTTTTTAAGAAGTACAGAAAAACTGCAACAAAACAGGGTGTTCAAGAGAATTGGCGTAAATAACTTGGTAATTACGCTTATAATGATAATTTTTAGTTTGTTTGGCGCCATTTTTGGCATGAGCGAAGAAACTATTGCATTCATCATCATTTTTGTACCGTTAGCCATCTCCATGGGCTACGATTCAGTGACCGGCGTATTAATGTGCTATGTGGCTGCTCATGTGGGTTTTGCAGGCGCCATGTTCAACCCGTTTACCATTGGTATTGCACAGGGATTGTCGGGCTTGCCCCTGTTTTCAGGATTGGAATACAGGGCGTTGTGTTGGGTCGCGCTCACCATCATTACGATTGTTTTTACTTTATGGTACGCTAACCGCGTGAAAAAAAATCCCAAAAAGTCGTTTATGTATGAGTTGGATAACTTTTGGCGCGAAAAAGTAACTGAAACACACGCAGTATCAGAAAGGCAAAAATCAACGTGGGCAACCTGGGTAGTTTATGGAGTTGTTTCTTTCATACTTATTTATTGTGCTTTTGCATACACATACAGTACTATTTCTGTGGGCAACAACTCTTTTAATGTGTTGTTTTTTCCTGTTGTTGCCGCCTTCTTTATTCCGTTTGGAGCCTATTCCGCCAGAAAATCGGTACACACCTACATCTTGTCGCTGTTACTGCTTACGGTGGTTGTTTTAATCGGAGGCGTGCTGGGCTACCACTGGTATGTGGGAGAAATTGCGGGCTTGTTCTTCGCTATGGGTGTAGCCAGCGGACTTGCCTATCACCACACTTTTGATAAAATAATCCGTTTGTTTTTAGAAGGATGTAAAGATATTATGAATGCCGCCTTAGTGGTAGCTATCGGCGGCGGTATCATTATTATTTTAGAAGATGGGAAAATTATTGACACGATTTTGTACGGCGTATCCCAAACGATGGCAAGCGCGGGAGAAGTGGGTTCGGTGGGCGCTATGTATTTCATTCAAACTGTGATCAACCTCATCATCCCTTCAAGTTCAGCCAAAGCAGTGCTTACCATTCCCATGATGGCGGAATTTTCAGATATTATCGGCGTTTCACGACAAATGACAGTACTCGCTTATCAACTTGGCGATGGGTTTACCAACATGATTACTCCCACTTCCGGCGTGCTCATCGGCTGCCTCGGTATGGCGCGTATCCCATACTCCAAGTGGCTCAAGTTTTTTATCCCATTTTTGTGTATTTTAATAATTATCGGGTTTTTGCTGCTTTTACCGCCGCTTGTAATGCAATTCAATGGGTTCTAAACCTACGGTTTATATCTCCTTGAAAATCTGAACGAAAAAAAAATCACTTTTTTTCCGAAAACCGTTTTTTGCGTTGTATATTTGCCGCGAATTACTCATCATAACTAAACCTACCTGCCATGTCTCGTAAACAACTCATTAGTTGGCATTTGCTGCCAATCTTTACGCTCCTTACCCCTTTTCTTTTTGCTCAAGAGCATATTTCTATCACAGATTATTTCTTTTATAATCATAGAACCCAAAACTTTTCGGTGCACCCGTTGCTTTCGTACAGTTCTGTCTCCATTTTTTCGCAAAATCAATTTCTACTCAAAGAGTTGTGCACAGCAACGGTATCGGGGTGTTATAACATTAAAGACAACAGCGTTACCCTAACCGCTTCCCATTTTGGATATACCAAGTACGGCATCTTCACCATCTCTTCCGGCTTTGCGCGGGTGTTTGGCAAGCGCGTCTCTTTTGGTTTGCAAGTGCATTATCTTTTGCATCATGCTGATAGTTATCCTAAGAAAAGTTCAGTTACTTTCGATTTGTCGCTCTATGGACAGATTTCTCAGAAAGTAGGCATCAGTGTATCTGCTTATAACCCTGCCAATTTAAAGTATGGCATTACCGGAAAAGAAAAAATTCCCATGCTCTACATATTAATGTTAAACTATAAAATTAATGACAAAGTTTTGTTGGCAGTGGCAGCCTCCAAAAAACTGCCCGGAACTTTCGACATTTACGGAACAATCTGTTTTAGAGATAAATTCTATGGATTTTTAACCGATTTTTCTTTAAAACAAGCAGGCGTACATTTTTCATTTTGGTGGAAGAAAATGCAATTTGATGTAGGAGGAAGTTTTGATTACAGAGTTGGATTTTCGCCACAAGTGAGGATAGGTTATTTGTTTTTTCAACACAGAGACACAAGAATCACTAAGTAACACAGAGTAATACAATCAAATATGAAAAAACTCCTTATTATCTTGCTGCTCCCCGTAACTATTTACGCCCAAATAGATACAACTACTTTACACCTTAATTTCGAAGAAACCCTCCTCGAAGAACTCGAACAAATTGACATTGAAGAAGAAACTGACTTCATCGAAGAACTATCCGAGTTTTATGATGCACTTGAAAAAATCAACATTAACGATTTGCCTCCCGATGTGGCTTTTTCAATTCTTAAAATGTCATATTATCAATATTATCAGTTGCAAAAATATATAGCGGGAAATGGTTTTTTGGTTTCCGTTTATGAATTGGCTTCGGTGGAGGGGTTTACCGTTGAATTTGTGCAACAACTTGAACCTAACATTATCGCGGCTGCCGTGGAGAAAGAACGCAAACTGACTTTTAAATCTCTGTTTAAACGTCCCAAGCATAAATTGTTGCTGCGTTATGCACAGGTGTTGGAAAAGAAAGCGGGTTACGATAAAAACAGAAGCACGCATTATGTCGGATCACCGCAACAGTACGCATTCCGGTACAATTTCTCTGCCGGCGAACGCATTACATTAGGATTTTCGGGTAAAAAAAATGCCGGTGAAGAGTTTTTTAAAGGCTCTCAAAAGCAAGGTTTCGGTTTCTACTCTTTTCACTTACAGGTAAAAAAAATCGGAATTTTACAATCTGTGATTGTGGGCGACTACCGACTCCATTTTGGGCAGGGGATGATTATGGGGAGTGGCTTTATGAACAGCGGTTCGGGAGAGATCAGAAAAACAGGAAGCGCGCAACGCCCTGTTACTGCCACAAGTCAAAGCAATTTTTTGCGCGGAATTACTTTGCAATTAGGAAATTATAAGTACAGCGGAACAGTTTTCTTTGGGCATCGTTTCTTCGATGGCAATGTGGTGGAAGTGGATTCAGGGCAGTTTGCTTTTGAGGGCGCCATTTCCAATTCGGGCATGCACCGAACGGAAACAGAACTAAAAAAACGTGATGCACTGTTTAACAGAGTGTATGGTGCACATTTTCAGGCAAATTTAAAAACTTTTAAAATCGGGACGCAGATCACGCGCACAGAATTTTCGTTATCTGTATTGCCCTCCACAAAACCATACCAACATTTCGATTTTTCCGGAAAGGGATTGTGCAATGCGAGTGTTGATTATCAAGTATTAATAAAACATCACATTCTTTTTGGGGAGGTTGCTGCAAGCAGCACAAAAGGGTATGGAATTTTGCAAGGCGCTATCTTTAAAGTAAATCCGCGGATAAAACTCTCTGCATTATTCCGGCATTTCAGCAAGTATTTTACTGCGCTTGACGGAAAACCATATTCCAAAAACAGCAAACCGAATAATGAAACTGGAATGCTGCTAACCTCCGAAATTATACTTTCAAAAAAAGTAAATATGGTTATGCTTTTCGATATCTATCAATTTCATTGGCTAAAATATTTAATGGACAAACCGTTGTCTTACCTTAATGCATCGTTGCGATGTGATATTGCTGTGGCAAGAAATTGTGCTTTGATGATGCGTTATACTTACAAAACACAAAATAAAAATTTCAGAGAAGAGGAGCCTTATTATCAGATTTTAGAGACGCAGCAACATCGTTTGCGCGTGGTTTTTTCCTACACTTTTTTGCAATATTTACAATTCAAATCGGAAGTGAGCGGCATATACAACAGAAATACGCACAAAAAAGAAAATCTGTTTGGAGTACTTGCCTATCAGGATGTTGGCGTTAATATTGCCAAAATCGGATTAGATGTTAAATTCAGGTTTGCGCTGTTTGATACAGACACTTATGATGAACGGTTGTACGCTTATGAAAACGATCTTTCCTATACTTTTACCATAAACAGTTATTATTATAGAGGTTGCAAAACCTACTTCATTCTAAAATGGAAATGTAAGCATTTTGAAATTCAGGGTAAAATTTCGCGATTGTTGTTTTTTAACAAAATTCAGATCGGTAGTGGTTTAGAATTGATTGATGCACAGCATAAAACAGAGGTAAAAGTACAAGTGGTAATAAAAATATAAAAAGGAGCACTCCAGATAAAGAATGCTCCTTTTTGTAATTTATTTCTCTGTTGGTTACAAATTGTGTGTGTTTTTGTAACACGTCGGCAAAAGTATTACAGTTTTAGGATATAAAATATTTTTTTAAAAATTTTGGCATTAATGTGCCCTAAGTTGCATATTTCACTTTTTTAACTCCGCAATCTGTTCCTTCAACATCGCTATTTTAGTTTCAGTATCAGTTTGTTTTTTGCGCTCGTTGGCAACTACCGCTTCGGGTGCACCGGATACAAATTTTTCATTGGAAAGTTTGTTTACTACTGATTTTAAAAAGCCCTCCGCGTATTTTAACTCTTCTTTCAGTTTCTTCAACTCCTCTTCCACATTCACCATATCCACCAGCGGAACGCAATATTCTACTTGATTTTCAATAAACGAAACACTGCCGGGCATTTTTTCTTCCACATTTTCAACACTTGACAAATTACAAAGTTTCTTAATCACAGAAAAAAACGCCCCATTCGCGCCTTCGTCCCTTCGCACATTCGTCCCTTCGTCCCTTCGCCCTTTCGCGGCTTCATGCTTTCTGCTTTCTGCAACAACATACAATGTTAACTCCACCTTTTGCGCAATCCCTTTCTCCGCGCGAATTCGGCGAATTTGCTCAACAACTTTTAAGGTGTTTTCAAAAGAGGTTAATAAAAGTTCGTCCGGTTTTTCTGTGAATTTTGGGAGTGTGGCAAACATGATCGATTCCTTCTCTGCACGCGGTTTCAGGCTTTGCCACACTTCTTCCGTTATAAACGGCATAAAGGGGTGCAAGATGCGCAGCAGTTGGTCGAAAATATCAATAATTTCTGCTAATGATTTTGCATCAATGGGTTGTTGGTAAGCAGGTTTAACAATTTCTAAGAAAGTGGAACAGAAGTTGTCCCAAATCAATTTGTAAACGCCAATTAATGCATCGCTCAGACGATATTTTGCAAAATCATCTTCAATTTGAGTGGTCACCTCGTTTAAACGGCTTCTAAACCATTCAATGGCGATGTGGGTATGCTCAGGTTGGGGAATCTTATCATCTATTTCCCAGCCTTTTATCAAACGGAAGGCGTTCCAGATTTTGTTACTGAAATTTCTGCCCTGTTCGCACAATCCTTCGTCAAACATGAGGTCGTTTCCGGCAGGCGAACTAAAGAGCATTCCGGTGCGCACACCATCGGCGCCGTACTTTTCCATCAGTTCAATTGGGTCGGGAGAGTTGCCGAGCGATTTCGACATTTTGCGACGAAGTTTGTCGCGCACAATGCCCGTAAAATACACGCTATGAAACGGAATTTCCTTGCGCCACTCCAATCCTGCCATAATCATACGCGCAACCCAGAAGAAAATAATTTCGGGCGCGGTTACCAACACCGCAGTCGGATAGTAATATTTAAGATCTTCATTATCAGGAAAACGAATGCCATCAAATACAGAGATGGGCCACAGCCATGATGAGAACCATGTGTCCATAACATCCTCATCCTGAAGCAGGTCTTCAATTGATAATTGATATTTGATAATTGACAATGCTTTTTGGTAGGCTTCTTCTTTGGTTTTGGCTACAACCACCTCTCCGTTAGGAAGATAATAGGCGGGAATGCGGTGCCCCCACCACAACTGTCGGCTGATGCACCAATCTTTCACATTTTCCATCCAGTGGGAGTAGGTATTTTTCAATTTATCGGGGAAGAAACGAACGGAATCGTTCATTACCACC
>JGI24696J40584_12961443_pt1 | contig 16205 bp, 19 predicted proteins | sample TergutCo191P4_FD_40584 | JGI IMG/M metagenome (IMG submission 40584)
CGTGGAGGTGCTGTTAAGATCGATAGCTCATAACTTCAGAAGATTATTCGAACTCAGGCCAGGGTCAATGGAGGTATGATTTCCTGAAAGCCCTATTGAATCTATACTTTACACATTAAATATTTATTCGACAGCTGAGCGCAAGTTGGAGTGTATAGATAAAACCCTTTCATGCAACAAAAGAAGAAGCTAACCTTTGTAATCGACAGGAATATTATAATTTTTAGCTGTTTTCTGATTTATCATATTCCCTTTGATCTTAGAAGTATTAACATACACTTCAGGGTAGTCCTTTTTGATTTTCTTTACAAATTTCTTAAAAAAGCTATTATCTGGCTTATAAATTATTATCTCTGAAATTTCTCTTCCCACATCTGTGAAGATGTGGATACGTATTTGGAAATTTTTAACCGGAGGGCTTATATAAGCCTCGTAATCCTTATTATGAAATTTTAACTCGTTACTGACTTTGTCCCAAGTCAAAGCTACATCTACGCTGCTGAGTATATTGCAATTTATTAAGTCAAGTACATCTTCAAAGTATATTCCATATTTTTTGGTTAATTTTTCGTCGTGACAAATAAATTTATTCGGCCCATCAATCAACGTTATTGTCATTACTTTTTGTATCAGTTCTGCATCTTTTTTGGATAGATTTCTCACAGCATCTAATGTTTTTAACGAAAACGACCCTAATTTTTTCATCTCTCCAGATAGTATTCTACTCCAAATGAACTGCATTTCTTCATTAGATATCTCTTGAGCGTATCCAAAATATCTGGCTATCCAATCATCATCCGGTATGCTGAGGCCCTCTTCATTTTTATCTCTTTGGCAGTTTGTAAAAGTATTGAATTCAGATTCTCTTCTTGTCTGATAAGGACGAAATTTTCTCTCTCCTTTGCTTGCATTAATATTTCGCTTTCTGTTTTGTTCTTGATTGTTATTTGGCCGTTTTTGTATATAGTAGGCAAATTTGTCTCACACACTGCACTGGCAATAATCTTAATCTCGTGGGCTTTTGCATCCGCCATCCTTTTTATATGGTAAGGTTCCCATAATCTTCCAGTACCCTTTGCAATGACTTCGACTAATTTTTTTATTGGGTCATTAAGGTCGATGTTCATATCATCACTTCAGCTTCTTTTTATTGTTTAAACATTACTCAGATTCACTGAACGAATAGCTGTGAAAATATTCAATCATTTACGATACAAAATATCAAAAACAAACACAGCCTTTCTCCGTATTATGAAGACTCTCTATATGGAAGGTCTCGACAGCGAAGGTTTCGAACAGACATGTGAGCAGATATTCTCCGCCTTCTACAAATCAAAAGTAAAACGCTCCTTCCTTTTCGAGGACGGCAACACAGACTTTGTTGTCCTGAGCAACAACAACATCGCCGTCGACTGCAAACATCCCGCTAAATCTCCCCTTGGAAAACCGGCAATAGAGAAGTTCTACCTGGCAATGAAAAAGAAAAAGGTCAAGGAAGGAATAATAGTAACATCCGGCCGCTTCGCATCCACCGCCCAGAAATACATTGATGAGAACAGTCTTCCCATTACCTTAATGGACATCGAAAAGCTTGCTTCCGTCGCATACAAAGCAGGCATCAAACTCGTCTACAAGAAAGAAGAGCCTGAAGCTTTCACCATAATGTCCAACAGCGACAGGGAGTTCAGGGAACATTTAGCCAAGAAGTTAAAACAGGAACTTCAGTGCTCCGACGACATAGCCCTGAACATAGCGGTACTGAAAAGGAACATTACCCTCGTGCCTTTCTACAAGATTGATTACAGAGTGAACGCGGAATTCGTAGTTTCCGGAAAAGTGATCCATAAGGAAACGGGAGAAGGATCGTTCTACATCAACGAAGGAACAGGTAAGGTTGAGGGAGAGGATTTCATCAAAGTGTACGATATGGCCCCGAGGATGGCCTACACTCCGGCCGGAAAGGAAGCCGAGCTTCTGAAACCGAGGAAGCAGATCTTGGAAAGCCTGTATGATAAGGTGCAGAGCATCCACACGAAATACATCCCGCACGTGAAAAGCTCGGGCAAGCCTGCCTTCAAGACATGCACGCCGTCGAAGAAGGATATCACGATCCAGAACACCATATGTCTCTTCCTTCCTCTTTCGGATGTTGAATACGAACTGTTCGGGAAGAGCAGGACCATAAGGTCGCTGGAGAGCAGCTCGGCCGATTTCACGGTCATTGAGCCGAAGAACCACAGCTGCGACATATGCAACGCCAAGATAGCCAAGGACGGCACCGTATGCGTGAAATGCGGGAATGTGGTGGATGAGAAGCACGGCGTGCGCTGCAGCAGGTGCAGCAAGACGCTCTGCGTCAACTGCGCGCTGTACGTCAGCAAGTTCCTTGGGAAGAAGGAACCGATCTGCGGAACATGCGCGAACAAAGAACCCGGACTCAAGATAAAGGATTACAAGTGATCACAGACCGTCAAGAGAAAGTATCCTGTGATCTCTGCTTCTCTGTCGGTAGGATCTTGTTTTCCGCACAGAATTCGATTCCCATTAAATTAACGGCTATTAACCTAATGGCTGTTAACTTAATGACCATTATGTTAAACAAATTTTCTGTAATGGAGACGCGTCTGGGTGAGTAAGTTTAAAAGACCGGCGTCGAGTTATATACCGATAAATATGAACATTGCAGAGGACCGCAGACTCGACCGTTACCTGCCAAGTTACGACTTTTTCGAAAAGCACGAGATCGTCATCAGGTCTTCGCCGGAGAAGGTGTTCGAAACCCTCCACACTTTTGATATGCACGAATCGAAAACGACAGTTTTCCTGCTTTCTCTGCGGGCGATCTTTGAACCGAGATCAAAAAGACCGGAGGGCCATAAGCCGATGATCGAGGAATCAATAGGCGAGGAAGGGTTAATGACCCTGCTTGAGGAGGTTGAGAACAAGGAGATCGTTGTCGGGTTCATCGGCAAGTCCTGGAAGATCCGCCCTGCGCTCTTCCGTCCTCAGAACGCCGAGGAATTCATAAGCTTCGATGACCCGGAGTATGTGAAGACCGCCTGGGATCTCTTCATAAAGGATAACGGCGACGGGACCGTGGCGCTGTTCACAGAGACCAGGAATCTGTGCATGGGGCGGAAGTCAAAACGCTGGTTCCGGCCGTACTGGGCGATCATAAAGCCATTCAGCGGTTATTCTCGGAGCGAGATGCTGAAGATAATCAAAAATATTGCAGAAGATGGCCAAAAAAAGGAAGATAAAAAATAACGGCTGCCATATTGGTGCATCAATGATAACGCTCGGCATCGAAGGAACGGCCCACACGCTCGGAGTAGGTGTGGTGGATTCTGAGAAGAAGGTCCTATCGAATGTCATAGACATGTTCAGGCCGCCAGAGGGAGGACTGCATCCCCGAGAAGCGGCAAATCATCATTCGGACGTTGTTGCATCTGTCATATGCAAAGCGGCGGAGGAAGCGGGGATCACTTTGAACGATGTTGATCTGATAGCATTCTCCATGGGGCCGGGACTCGGCCCCTGTCTCAGGGTGGCAGCCACGGCCGCCCGTTCTTTGTCTTCTAGGCTTGAGATCCCGATCGTGGGCGTGAACCACTGTGTAGCGCACATTGAGATAGGAAATGCGACCACCGGCTGCAGCGATCCCGCCCTGCTTTATGCGTCCGGAGGGAACACGCAGGTCATTGCGTATTCCGACGGAAGATACCGCATTTTCGGAGAGACCCAGGATGTTGGGATCGGGAATATGCTGGACAAGCTCGGGCGCGAGCTTGGTCTAGGGTTCTACGCCGGACCGGCGATAGAGAAGCTCGCCAAAGAAGGGGATAAACTCCTGGATCTGCCGTATTCCGTTAAGGGTATGGACGTGGCGTTCTCGGGGATCATGACAGCAGCTCTTGCTTTAAAGAAAAAAGGCTGCAGGCTGGAAGACATCGCATATTCCATACAGGAGACCTCTTTCTCGATGCTCACAGAGGTCACCGAGAGGGCGATGGCACACATCGGCAAGGATGAGGTCCTTCTTGGAGGAGGGGTCGCTCAGAATCAGCGTCTGCAGGATATGATAAGGATCATGGCCGAAGACCGGGGAGCGAAAATGTTCGTCCCGGCGAGGAGATTATGCGTAGATAACGGTGCAATGATCGCATGGCTCGGCAACATCATGTACAACTCCGGAGTGAGGATGGGCATCGAGGACACCGGTATAAGGCAGAGATTCAGAACGGATGAGGTCGACGTTGGCTGGAAATGATTTAAACATTATTTGACCAAGGCTTTGCGTAAATGTGTCGATATTTTTTTATGAAATCTCTATCCATGCTTATACAACATACATACATCAACGTTGCGCACTCATAGAGGCGGCTTTTGAGTGGTTCTACGCATCATTTTCCTCTCAGAATCCACTTAGTGGAGGACATAATAATCATATATCCAAAATACTCTCTAAATCTATAAAGAGATAAGACCCTATGAATTGGAGGCGTTTCGATGTCAATGTAAATATAAACAGAGTCCCTGAGGGGAACTTCTGCTTGTTTGATGCTGTTTTCATACCCACAAAGGGGAATAGTGTGCGTGCTACTAAACAAATGGAGCATATAGTAGGCTTAAACATATCAAAAAAGATTTTTGTTATTCCATCTGAAGTATGCGATGTACCAGAGAGTCTACCAGACCTTTGCCACAATCTGCATGCGAATTTTTCTGCTTATGTAGCCAACAGTCTTACAACAGAAAAATCAAAATGGGATCTTCCTATGAAAAGAAACTTCGCTATTAATTTTTCAAAAGACAATGGATATTTAAAGATACTGTTGATAGATGATGATATTAGGTTTGACAGTGCAGAAACAGCGTACTTGCTGGCAAAAGGTTTGTCTATGTATTGGATTTCTAGTTGTTTTTCAATAGGCACTGTCGACACTTCTCTTGTTGGAAGTGTTGCAATAAAATGCGGAGGTGATTCGCTGTTGTTTATCAGCGGGAACTGCCTCGCAATAAATCTTGAGAAATTCACTCCTTTTTTTCCAGACATATATAACGAGGACTGGCTGGCGGTAGTGCCCGCCATAATTACAAACAATGCAGTGTTGGTCGGATCTGTAATGCAGCTTGAAAGAAGCACGATTGACTATAGGGAGTTAGCAAGCTTTCAGGAATTTGGAGAACTCATTGCTGATGAAATATATGGTAGCATTTCGTCACATCCTGATATTAACAATATGGAAGACTTGATAAACGTTCTTTCAGATGAAATATTGTGGGAGAAGGCAATTTCTGACCGTAAGGTTTGGTTGGATTATTTGCAGTCAATGGACTCAAGTGAGACCACAAAACACATAATAGAGGGTGCAACAAATTCTCTGAAGAAAATATCAAGTAAAAAGTGTTTAGAATTTATAGGCGAATGGTTGGCAAAACGCGAGAGTAACACAGATACGAGGAGAGGCGCCATATGAAAGAAGAAAACATTACGATAAAAACGTTCGACGGATTTGATCTAAGAGCCACGCTTTGCATCCCAGAAAAAATTGAAAAGATAACCATTCTGTGTCATGGAATAACATGCGATAGGAATGAATATCTAAACATGTTCTCTACTTTAGCAGATAGATTGGCAGAGCACAACATAGGCTCATTGCGGTTTGACTTTAGAGGTCATGGAGAGAGCTCGGGCAAAGATTTGGATTTTGACATTATTTCTCAGTTAATAGATTTACGCTCAGTCGTGGAATGGGTTAAATCCGAGTCAGACTACAGAAGTTTACCTATGAGTTTCGTCGGAACCAGTTTTGGCGGCATTCCGGGAATTATATATCAAAGAATTCATGGAGCTTTTCGTGCCATCAGCCTTTTTGCACCTGTAATCGCGTTCAATCCTACATTCGTCAACCCAACAACGGAATGGGGAATGAATAATTTCAGCTCAATGGCTTGGGAGAAATCTAAAAAAAATGGTTACTTGATGCTGGATGGTAGCTTTAGGATTAGCGTGAGGCTATTGGAGGAATTATTGGTGCTAAACCCATTAGACATGCTGAAGCAACTTGAGGCCCATGTTCAAATTTTTCATGGAACGGAAGATGATCTGATTCCATGCAGTGTGGTGAAAGGACTCAAAAAACAATGCCCTTTGTTTGACATACATGTTGTTCCAGACATGGGACATGGTTTGTATGTAGATGGCGATGACGATGGAATAACCGACGGATCCAAAAAAATTCAAGAAGAGTATTATTATCATGTAACACAGTTCTTGGCGCAGTATGGAAAAAAATAAGATGCATGTTGGAAAATACACGATTATTGGGTCCAAACCGCGACCATTGCTTGGCAGAGATGCAGATTTCTCCTCAGAAGATAACCTCAATGGGGAGAACATATGGATAGGTTCATTCTGCAACATAGGCATGAATGTATCCATTGGAGCTGGTACGATTATATCGGATGGAACTTTTATTGAAGAATCTGTAAAAATTGGATCCGAGTCTCTTACAGCATATAGGTGTACTATATGCTCTAATGTGACCATAGGAAACAACTGTGTAATAGGAGGATTCATAGGTGAAAACACAAAAATAGGCAATAGGTGTAGAATTTTTGGAGACATTGTGCATGAGCATTTAGAACCACTGAAGGATTGGGATGCAGAAACATCGCAGGAAAAAGGGCCGACAATTCATGATAATGTTTTTATTGGGTTCGGTGCAATAATAACAAAGCCAGTTGAAATATATAACAACTCTTACATACTTCCAAACTCAATCGTGTCTGAAGACGTGCCACCATTCCATATCGTGAAGAATAAAAATGAAATGATACATTTTACTAAATGGAAGGGTAATTTATCCAAATCCGACTTTTTTAAACAGGAGGATTAATGTTATCAGAGACAGAGCTGATTTTTTTGATTATTTCTGTCATTACTACGGCTACCACAATTATTTCACAAATTTATCCGATAAGGAATATCATTTATCAGTACAAAATAAGGCACATTAGAAAAATATTTGGTTATAAGAATGGAGACGAAGTGCTCCTCGTCTGCTCAGAATTATATAATCCTACAGAACGCCAAATTGTTGAAGACAGGGAATTCATCTACCTAATGAAATATGGTGATATCGACGCATGGGTTGAGTTTATGCTCTCAATGGTAAAGGCTTTTCCTAAAGTGGACTTCAAAATATGTTCATCTGGAGAGGCCCTTACGAACAGGTCATATCTGGAAGGAAACATTGCACTTATCGGTGGGCCTGACTACAATAAGTTGACAGAATATTTCATCACTTCAGGAAAGACTAGATTCAAATATGGAGACAAAGATGGAGAAATTACACTTGTCGATAGGCGCACTAACGAAGAATATTTCTATACAAACTTAGACAATGACTTTGGACACATAGAAAAATTTCCAAACCCATACAATAAAGAGAAAAGTGTAGTAATGTTCGGAGGGTGTCACACGGTAGGTGTCACAGCTGCCGTTAAATTTTTCTCAGTTTTTTCGAATGGCAAGTCTACAATATCCAATGTAGCCCTCACCAATGCAAAAAGAATCATCGGTAACAAAGGTGTGGATGACAGCGAATTTGTTTTACTCATAAGGGCCAACAAAATAGGAGCTACAATATGCTATCCCTCATATGATGACATTATTTGGCCAGAAAGATAATTAACAAACTCTTTGATTTCAAGTTTCACATAACCTCTATGCGGATAAAGGTACTCAGAGAGCTTAATCTGGCTCAAATCCTCGTAGACTCAATCGTCAGTCTCTGGGTTTCTAATCAAGTTCTTTGGGTCAGCAGAGGCCTCTAAAGTGAAAGGGCCTAATAGTATTTTTTTGACATTGTTTCAACTATGTTATGGATTGACGAGTTTGAAGGAGTCCACCCTAAAGTCTCTTTTGCTTTGGTATTGTCCGCAATCAAGGTGCTTGGATCCCCAACTCTTCTTTTAGAGATTTTGATGTTAATTTTTTTCTCAGTGACACACTCAACAGCTTTGATGACCTCGAAAACGCTTGTACCACGTCCAGACCCTATGTTAAAAACATCGCTTTTGTTGTCTTTGACTATATAATCTATTGACTTTATTCCCGCATCTGCAGCATCTAAAACATGCACATAATCTCTGATGCATGTTCCATCATAAGTATTATGATCATTTCCAAAAATAGAGAAGTGCTTTCCTCTACTTGCAGCATCCAACAATAGAGGCACGATATGATATCCAGATTTGCATGTTCCACTTGCTTCTGCGCCAGCGCCTGCTACATTGAAGTATCTTAAAATGATATGTTTTAAGCCATATGCAAAATCATAGTCTCTCAGCATCTGTTCAAAAATAAGCTTTGTCCAGCCATATGGGCTAACTGGGAACTGTTTTTCTTCTTCACACACCGGCGTGTTCAAAGGCATACCATAAGTTGCGCAAGAAGATGAAAAAATTATCTTTTTTACATTTGAATCCAATAGAGCATCTAATAGATATTTCCCTTTGATAACATTGTTTAAGTAGTATTCTTGTGGAAACAATACCGATTCGCCAACACTTGTTAGTGCGGCTAAATGATGGACAACATCAATGTTTTTGTCGATTAAAACTTTCCTCAGAAGCTCATAATCGCCTATATCTCCTCTGATGAAATCCAATTTATCGGCGGGTAACTGATTGCTGGACAAAAAGTTATCATACACTGTCACTTTATCTCCACGTTTCAAAAGCCTATTTACTGTGCAGGATCCTATGTATCCCGCGCCGCCTGTCACTAAAACATTTTTTTTCATTTCAATGCCCATTTTTTACTACACGATGGCAGACATTGTTAAAGTCTCTTTTCCAATTATATGTTTTTATTGGAGAGGGGAGCACTCTCACAACCGAAGAAAGAATAAACGTTAGAGTCAAATATGAAGGTTCCAGTGATAGAGCCTCTTTACTTACTAGAAAATAAAACAGTTCTCGTTTCGTCGCTTCTTTACTGACTCCACTTGAGAGAAGTTAGTCTCTTTATCGAGAAGCTATCAATCAAAATATCACCGCTGCCTTTGATAAATAAAATATAATTGGTTGTAGGTTTCAAATTGATGAAAGGAGTAGTTCTTGCTGCGGGTAATGGAACGAGGCTTTTTCCCGTTTCTGAAATGATATCAAAAACGCTTCTCCCTGTTTATGACAAGCCAATGATATATTATCCTCTTTCCACGCTGATGCAAATAGGAATAAGAGATATTGCGATAGTCATCAATCCTTCTGATCAGAAAAGTTTTGAAAAACTTATCGGGAACGGCGCCCAATTTGGACTGAAGATACATTATAGAGTACAAGCCGAACAAAAAGGCATTGTTGATGCGCTGATGACAACAGAAGACTTTGTAGAAGGAGATGATGTCTGCTTGATACTTGGAGATAATATTTTTCATCATACCAATATGCGCGAAATGGCGTTGGAGGTCACGTCTCAAAATCCTGGAGCAATTATCTTTTGCACTCCTGTCACGGACCCGAGAAAATTTGGAGTAGTGGAACTAGACGACAACAGAAATATTTTATCAATAGAAGAGAAACCAACTGCGCCTAAATCGCATAATGCAGTTACAGGTCTATTTGTATGCGATAAAAATGTTTTTGAAATGGCCAAAGAATTAAGGCCATCTGTTCGTGGAGAATTGGAAATTACAGACTTAATTCGCAAATATCTTGAAAAGGGGCTTGTTAAGTGTATATTGTTAAACAGTGACACATTCTGGATTGATGCGGGGGCTTTTGATTCTCTTCACAAAGCTGGTAACACTGTACGAGCCATTCAAAAAAATGTTGGAAAAATAATATCATGTCCAGAAGAGATAGCTTTATCCTCTAATTTCATCAGCAGAGACAGTCTCCTCAATTGGATATCCAAAAAGAGTGCTAGTGAATACTATCTATATCTAGCAAGGCTCTGTGAAGACTCAAAGGATTTAAACTAGAGTACACAACTAAAATAGATTATCCATCATCTTCGAAGTTGCTTTCCGATGGCGATATCTAAGTTAGAAAGCATCTCTTCGCATCTTTCTTTCGGGCAGGAACCGCCGCTGGCTATCTTGTGCCCCCCGCCGTTACCGCCGACCGATCCGCATGCTGCTTTCAATGCGGCGGAAAGGTCCACTCCGCTGTCCAAAAGGTCGAATGTCGCCCTTCCCGATATCTTCGCAATATCCTCCGAACGGTTCACTCCGATAGTAGGCTTGGAGCGGCTGCCTATGAAGTTCATCGCGATCCCGCAGACCATCCCCGTGAATCCAAGGTCCGAGCTGTCGAACCATTGTATGTTCTTCATCTGAGTTAGTCCCGTTCTTTTCAGGGACAGCACGTTCTCAATTATTTGGGTGCGAGCGGTGTTCTCATACCCGACAGCCTCTGTAAGGCTCTTCGTGTCCCCAATCCCCACGGAAACCCCCACTCCTCCGAGACCCAGGCGCCCGCAGCCGTTCAGCAGAGATCCGAGGGTCTCTGCGTCCGTGTTCCAATCCTTGAGTTGGTATCTTGTGCGGGATATCTCGAACATCGTCTGCATCGGCGTCCCCTGTTCCGTCAGTTTCAGCGCGATCAGTGATGATAATTTCCTTCTCTCGTTCTCCGTGAGGTCCTTGGAATACTTTTCCCTCCCGATCCCCGCGGAGTCCAAAAGCTCCGCGATGCCTTCGGCGTTCCCGCTCACGCCGTCGATGTATGGGTCGCTTGAAAGGTACAGTTCTGACACGAGCTGTCCCGAAGGTATCAGCGAACCGTCCGCGGCCTTTATGTAGCCTTTTTTCAACGCCCCCTCAAAGAGATAGACGTTCAGTCCTTTCAGGCTGTTTATGTGTTGCCTGTCTCCGGCGATCCCGGCGAATGCGACCTGGACCAGGTCCCAGTTCTTTTCGTCCACTGCGATAGAGAACAGGAACGACATCGTCGCTCCGCATCCGGACGTCATGCCGTCTATTCCGTAGAGGTGGGGATTTGCGTAGCATATCCTCTTCGCCTGCTTTTCGACGGTGTGGTGGTCAAGCACGATCACGTCGCATTCCAGAGCGTCCAGCTGTTCTATGTAGGATGCTCCCAGATCGGAAATGATGATGCATCCGGCCTGGGTTTTCCTGATTATTTCCATGTTCTGGTCGTTAAGGCTGGTGAACAGGGTCACCCTGAATCCTTTCTTTGCCCTGAGAAGCGTCTTTGCTATTATCGATGCGGACGATATGCCGTCCGCGTCATAATGCGAATAGATCTGAATGAAATCGTGGCCGCGGATGATATCTGCGGCCTGAGATAAAGTTGTAAGAAGTTTGGAAGGAAGGACGGTATCGTCCATAAGACCCTCATTTGAGCATTATTTCAGCGTTCTCAAGAGAGTATTTCCAGTTCTCGGGGAGGATGCCGTTCTTTTTGTAGTAACGTTCAAGCCTCCTGATCCTTGCTTCGATCAGGTTGAGGCCCCTGAGGTTGGAAACGTCTCCTCTGTTGTTCTTCACGTGAACGTTCAGGGAGATCGCCCTTCTCATAAGGTTCGAAAGGTCTTCCGGAAGGTCGGGCATGACTCCTTTCTCCTTCATGATCTCGGTAATGGTCTTGCCCGTTGCCAATTTCACGTCGGGAACGCCGTACTGGTCCCTGAGTACGAGTCCGATCTTTGCGGATGTTGTTCCGTGCTCGGCGAACTGTACGATGAGGTCCTCTATTTCGGTGGCTGAAAGAGGCACCCACTCAGGGTTCTCAGTTATCATGGGGCGTTTCGAACAGGATTTGCCCTTTCTTCTTGCGTGCATTCTTGCCATATTTTGATTCTCCGATCATTATATATGCGGCGAGGCTTAACACTCCAATCCAAATGTAGTATAAAAGGTCACCTATTTTTATTATGATAAAGAAGGCACACGTACACAGGAACTCAGGAGGATCGTTCTCCGCATCCCGCCCGGGAGCGGATGACCGAACGGGCCAACGGCACGACGTATTCGTACTCCGATCTTTCAAAGGCGGTATCCGCGGGGATTTCCCTGAACAGTTCGGAGGACATCTCCGGAGAATCGTTCACTTTGCTGAGGAGAAGGCAGGAGCAGACGAGGCAGTGGCCGATATCTTTGGTGTTCAGTATTTCGATGTCATATCCCGCTTCTTCAAAGAACTCTCTTTTCGCGGCGTCCTCTGCAGACTCCCCATCCTCGATCCTCCCGCCGGGCATTTCCCATCCGGCGCGTTTCTCGTTGAAGACCATGAGGAAACGGTCGCCGCTGAAGGCAACGGCATAGACGGTCGCCATCAGTCCCTCATGAAAACGATCATCTGGTGAGCGTTCTCATACGGTTCAAGGTTCCTTGAGTCCAATATCGCGAATCCTCTTTCCTTAAGCCTGTTCTCGGATGCCTTGAACACTCCGGATGGATGCGAGGCGACATCTTCCGACCTGGCCTTTATGGAGACCATTCCGATATCCACACGGAAAAAGTCCATGTTGTCGGCGATTATGTCCGCCTGCCTTTTCTGGGCGACGTCCGCATAGACCATATCCACATTTCCGACGGCGAATTGATATTCTTCCGGGTTGACGGCGTCTCCGAGGATGGGGACCATGTTCGGCCGCGCGGTGCAGGTGGCCACAAGGTCCCTGAACATCCTCGGCGCGAATTCCACGCAGTACACCTTCCCCTCCGACGCTATGTCTGACAGATGGGAGGCGGTGGTCCCGCTGGAAGCTCCGAGGTAGAGGATCCTGCTGTCCTTTGTTATGGGGAAGGCACTGCCTCCTGTCTTGATGTAAGCCGCCAGTTTGCTTTTTCTGGGGCTCCATTCGCGGTATTCCTGGCCGGAAAGGCTCACAAGTTTCTCCCCGTACACCCTGGTACCTGGGTTTGAGGATATTGTGTAAAGCTTATCGTTCTCCGAATAGACCAAGCTGCCGGCGGAACTTACAGGTATCATCGCTATGTAATCGGCATGTGATTTTATAAATAATACGCGAAGAAGACAGGCAGGCGGACCGATATCATTTTTATTCTTGGGATCAATGTTCACTTATGCCCGATGAAAGCCCGATATTCTCATCAGACCAGATCGAACTGTTCAAGATAATAATGCTGGTCGGTGCCGTCATTGGGATACTGAGCGTGTTCCAGTCCTGGTTCAGCATGAACTTTATTGTTTTCAGTTTCGATTATGCGGGGTACGATTTCTATCTGAAAAGCCTCGACCAACCGGACAGCTACCCCGACGTAGGATATTACGCATACATGCCGCTGATCGTCCTCGCGGCAGCTGTGCCCGCGGCCGCCTTTTCCGCATTATCTTTTTTCATCAGATACGAGAAGAAAGGAGTCATTCTGGCAACAGTGCTCGCTGTGGTCATGCTTGTATCGACGCTTATTTACGTGTTCTACCCCGAATCGCAGATGGTCATCTCCAACTCATCGGCTGTCGTTATCAATGAGATGAGGCCGCTGGACTATCTGGGCGGAGGGGTCTATGCCGCAGGCATCGCATGCACGTTCCTGATCCTGGGAGGGACCCTTATAATGCTGCGCCACAGGAAGAGAGGCCAAGAGCCCAAGGCCGAATAATCAAAAGAGCAATATATGGATACCAACTCTTTACGGTCATGATGGACGTTCTCAGCGACATCGCGGATGCGGTGGAAGAGGCTGTAAAGAAGATACCGGATTCGAAATGCAAAGGAGAATGCATCGGCATGGGCGCCGACGGGACATCAACGTCCCAGATCGACAAGATAGCGGAGAATACCGTTCTGGCGTACATCCAAAGGAACAGCATCCCGCTGAATGTCCTGAGCGAGGAGATAGGGTTCGTTGACAACGGAGGGAAAGAAACCCTTGTTCTAGATCCCATAGACGGCACATCGAACGCCGTTGCGGGGATCCCGCTTTACACTATATCCATGGCCATCGGCACGAGGTCGCTTTCCGATGTCCACACAGCATACATGAGGAACCTGGCCACCGGTGATGTCATTACAGCGGAGAAAGGGAAGGGGGCATACAAGAACGGGTCGAGGATACACGTAAGAAAAGCGGTCATGGACGACCTCTTTCTGATGATATATCTCGGGAACGGCGCACATCCCACGTCGTTCAACCTTGCGAAGAGGGTAAAATCGTCGCGGGCCCTCGGCTGCGCATCCCTAGAGATGGTGCTCGTCGCGGAGGGACAGGCGGACGGGTTCATGATGAATGCTGAGAGGTACACCCGCGCGATCCGGATCGTCGATATCGCGGCCAGCACGCTCATCCTGAGAGAGGCGGGCGGGGAGATATATGATCTTGAAGGGAACGTGCTGGACATGAACTTCGATATCAGATGCCGTTCCAGTTTCGTCGCTTTCGGCGACAGGAGGGTATATGATTTCATTGCCCGGCTGAAGAGCGACATTTCGGAGTCGCCTAAGTACGGAATATGCGTGAATACAAAGGTCCCGGAAGCCAAAGAACACACAGAAAGAGTGATGAAGGCCCTCGAAGGCTGCGATTACATACTGGACGAGGCCATCGCAGGCGTGTTCAACGTCAAAGGATGTCCGATCGAGGAAATGAAAGTGGACATCATGATAACCATAGGCGGGGACGGAACGATCCTCCGCACTTTCATGAAGAACAAAGCTCCCCTTATAGGCATAAATGCGGGCGGGGTCGGATTCCTTGCCGAGATCGGCGCTAACGAGATCGAGGAAGGGATCAGAAGGCTCCGCAACGGGGAGTATGTTGTTGAGGAGAGGTTCAAGCTCAGCTCATGGTATGAGGGGGAATACCTCGCGGAGGCGGTCAACGAAGCCGTCGTCCATACTGATTCGATCGCAAAGATAAGGCACTTCAAGGTCTACGTGAACGACAAGCTCATGACGGATGTCCGAGCCGACGGGATAATGGTATCAACGCCGACAGGCTCCACCTGCTACGCGATGAGCCTCGGGGCGCCGCTGATAGACCCCAGAGTAAATGCAGTGGTCGTCGTTCCCATGGCAGCATACAAATTCTCATCCAGGCCGTTCGTCGTGCCGGCGGAGGCCAAGATCACCGTGGAAACTGTCATGGACAGCGGCTGCCTGCTGGTGGTCGACGGTCAGGAAGAATATGAGATAAAAGGGAAGACCCGCATAGACTTCATCAGGTCGCCGGACACTGTAAGGTTCATAAAATTCAACACCGATTTCTATTCTAAGGTAAGAGAGAAACTGGTGAACTCGCTATGAGAAACAAGATATACGGTGTAAGCGTGGATTTCATCGACGGTTTCAACGAATCCGCGAAATCGACATATCCGGACGAGTTCATATGTTTCCACCGGGCGTATGACGGCGTGATCTCCGAGATGGTATTGGTGCCGGGATCGGTCTACGGCGAAAGCCACAGTTTCATAAATGACTGGATGACCCCTGTCGACTTCCATAAGTCTGGGTCCGCCCACTCACATCCCGGCTACCGCAACGACCCGTCGGATGCGGACCTTGATTTCTTCAGCAATATGGGAGGAGTTCACTTCATCACATGCCAGCCGTACGACAGGAAAAGCTGGAAAGCCTACGATTCAAGAGGAAGCGTCGTGAACCTTGAGATGATTTTTTGATCTCATGCGATGCGGACGATGCTCCCTGCAAGGCTGATATTCCCCGCATCTGATCGGCAATTGACCCAGCATAAAAAATCCTTTTTTTGTACTTCCGATACGTTTTTTTAGCGGATTTATTAACAACTTTTAAATATTTCTAATCTGGATATTTATTTCACACTATGCCAGCAGGCATAAGGGAGCGAGAGACATGGTAATGGAAAAAATAGATGTTGCAAAGGCAAAGCAGATCGCGCAGAATAAAGGTCTCAAACCTGGGAAAGTAAAAGGCACCTCTGGAGTTCAGTTCACCAAAGGTAGCAACAACAGACTGTCTGTAATAACATGGGACGAGTTCGAGTCGATCCTCAAACAGAGGAAGCTTGCCATATACGAAAGCGGCGGATGGATGAAGATAATGAAGGCGTGAGTTTCCGAACTCACTGTCGTGCATGCCGCCTAGGCGTGCACGTAATTCTTTATATGAAAAAGTAATTCAGCCCGAATAGGCAGGGGTAGTCAAGCCTGGCCAACGACGCTAGATTCAGGGTCTAGTCCTTAGTGGTCCGAGGGTTCAAATCCCTTCCCCTGCACTATTA
>JGI24696J40584_12961442_pt1 | contig 16163 bp, 17 predicted proteins | sample TergutCo191P4_FD_40584 | JGI IMG/M metagenome (IMG submission 40584)
GGGTAAAATACTGAACAAATGTACAGTATTTAGCCATTCCTAAGGAACGAAAATCGTACCCCAAACCCTGCACCGAAGGCTTGCCAAAACGTATTCTGGGAACCTGCGTTGCAAGCTCGCCAAACCTATTTTCGCAGAAATTTGCCATATTAGAAGGAAATATAGAAAAATGCGTAGGCGCACGTTGAAAATGCAAAATTTGCCTTAAAATATCACACAAAATGGACATTTTCTGTAAATTTGACCAGAATTTACTATATTAATAATAGAACATTGGAGGGTATAAAATGTTTACTAAAAATTCGTTTTTATCTGGAATTTTAATTCCCGTATTTCTTGTTTTCTCCTGTACAGGAGGAAGTAACGGTTCTAGTTCGGAAGATGAAAATTCGTCATCAAGCGATTTAGAGCTAAGCAGCAGCTCAAGCAGTTTGCTACCTAGCAGTTCCAGTAGCGGCTTGGCACCTAGCAGCTCCAGCAGCAGTTTGACGCCCAGCAGTTCCAGTAGCAATTTGCTACCCAGCAGCTCCAGCAGCAGTTTGGCACCTAGCAGTTCCAGCAGCAGTTTGGCACCCAGCAGTTCCAGCAGCAGCTTGGCGCCCAGCAGCTCCAGCAGCAGTCTGGCACCCAGTTCCAGCAGCCTTGCGCCCAGCAGTAGTTCACTGTTTAGCCCTTTTACAGACAAAGCTGCAATAGACGCTGAAATAAATGCAAATTGGCAACGCTTGGGTTATGCATCAAAACCTTCAAAAGTTATAGCTCTGAGCTTTGACGATGGTCCTTGCGCCCAAACGCAAAATTTGCTTGCTGCGCTGGCAAAAAAAGAAGTAAAAACCACATTCTTTTTGATAGGGCAAAACATAACAAACAACTTAGCGGCGGCACAAGCCATGTATGCGGCTGGGCACGAACTTGCGAACCATTCGGACGGCTATAGCGCAAACCCAAATCAAAAAAATGTGCAAGACTGCTCGGATAAAATCAAAAATATCACCGGCTCAAATCCAACGCTTTTCCGAGCGCCCAGCGTTGACTACGCAGGCGGAGCCGTTGACAACGTTTGCAAGGCCTTGAATTTGCCCATGATAGACGTCAGTTGCTGGAGCAATGACTATAACGGCATAAATTCAACTCAAATCAGAAGCAATGTAAAAGCTTGCGCCGGAGACGGCAAAATAGTGAATCTCCACGAGTTCAACACCGCAACAGGCAACAATGCGGCGGGAGTAGAAGGGCTTATTGACGATTTGCGAGCCGCAGGCTACTGGATTTTACCGGTTGGGCAAATGGCTGCGTATAAAAACAAAACTCTAGTCGGAGGGCAAAAATATTCAAGTTTTTGATTTCTAAATTATATCCATTTGAAAGCTTTATTTTTGCCAATATGTTTGTGTTCCCTTGCTCTTGCCGATGAAGCTTCTGAGGCAGAGCAATTTTCCGATACCGGACGCATTCTGCCGGTATTTCAAGACGGAAAATATTCAAATCCGTTTCCAATAGACTCTTCTAAAGTTTCGCAATCGCGCAAAATAAACATTTTCAAACTTTTGTTCAGAACTAAAAGCAGCAACTCAAAGCCCGATAAACTGTTGCCTGCGCAATACGCAGATGTAAAAAAAGCTTTTCCCGAGAAACAAAACGGCTTGCATATAACATGGCTTGGACATTCCAGCCTGCTTGCGCAAATAGACGGCGTGCGCATACTGATAGATCCGGTTTTCACAAACGAAGTCTCTCCGGTGCCCCTGCTCAGAAGCGTACGGCGCTTTCAGAAAGAAGCCCCGGTTAGCGCAGACGAACTCCCTTTTATAGACGCTGTTTTTATTTCGCACGATCATTACGACCATTTAAGCGCAGAAACGATCATCGACCTTGCCCCAAAAGTCGGTTATTTTTTAATGCCTGCCGGCGTAGGCTCTCGTTTTAAAACATGGGGAATAGCGCCCGAAAAAATTCGCGAATACACTTGGTGGCAAGAAGGAACCATACAGGGCAAATCCAGCCAAACCCTGCGCTTTGTTTGCACACCCGCTCGCCATCGTTCAGGCCGCAGCCTGTTTGGAGGCAACACAACCTTGTGGGCATCTTGGGTTTTGATAGGTTCTGAACACAGGCTGTTCTATAGCGGCGACACAAGCTACGGCTTGCATTTCAAGCAAATAGGGCATCATTACGGGCCATTTGATGTAGCGATTATTGAAAATGGCCAATACAATGTGATGTGGCCAAATTCCCATCTTTTTCCTGAAGAAGGCGTTCAAGCTAATCTGGATTTGCATGGAAAATACATGCTGCCGGTGCATTGGGGCAGCTTTGAGCTATCCACCCACGACTGGCGCGAGCCTATTGAGCGTGTAACCCGTGCCGCAAAAGAAAGAGGAGTTTTATTGCTAACTCCGCAAATAGGCGAAACTCGGAGTTTCTGGTAATTATAGTAAACATCCCGAAAGACGCAAAAATCGATGTTTATAATTTACTTGGAGAGCGTGTTTACAGTAGAGACGCGATGCATCGCGTCTCTACAAAAGGCGAATTGCGAATCGAGGTTCACACAAAAGGGCTGTACATTGCGAAAATAGGCAACCAAACGCTGAAAATTATGGTGCGGAGAAATGTCTGATATTTTTTGTATATTATTCAATATGTCTATTTTGGAAAAAAATTGGCCTTTGGTAAAGGAGATGACGGAACGGCTTAAAGAGTTGAAGCCTTATAAGGTTATTTTATTCGGTTCCTATGCTAAAGGCAACCCAACAGAAGATAGCGACCTTGATGTGCTGGTTATTCTAGATTCCAATGATTTTGTTAAAAGCTTTAAAGAAAAAATGGAAAGAAAAATGCGTATTTCAAAAATGCTATTGGAAATAAATTATAAAATAGCGATGGATATTCTTGTTTATTCTAAGATTGAATTTGAATATTTAAAAGAAAAAAATAATTTTTTCATAAAAGAAATTGAAAAAACGGGAAAAATTCTTTATGGAAGATGATTTAAAATCATGGGTATTTTTTGCAGAAAATGATATAATATCGGCAAAAGAATTGCTTTATAACCCTAGGCTAACTGGCGAAGTTGCCTTTCATTGCCAGCAAGCTATTGAAAAATATTTTAAAGCTTATTTATTGAAATATAATAAACAAATCCCTAAAATTCACGATTTGCTGAAATTATACGGAGAAGTAAAAAAGATACAAGATTGGGGTTTGGAAGAAGAAATGTTAATTACCATAAGGAATTTATATACGGAATCTTGTTATCCTGGAGATGAGTTAGTAAAACCGGAAGGTTCTTTGCCTACAGAAGAAGAAGCCAAGTCTTATTTGGAATTTGCTGAAAGAGTAGAATCAGCTTTCAAATCTTTTAATCACGCCTCCTCCCGCAACTCGCCAATGGCAAAATCCACGCCTACACAACAGGCAACACAATAATCCTCCAAAACGTCCCAAAGGACGCAAAAATCGGCAAATCGGGGGTGTCGGGGTTCTGATAGAAGAAATTCGGTTTTCGCATTTTCTATATTATATTTCGTTTTAAAAGAGGAATTTAACATGTTTGGATTGTTTTCCTGCGATATAGGCATAGATCTTGGCACCGCCAACACCTTGGTTCACGTGGCGGGCAAAGGCATTGTTATAAACGAGCCTACAGTTGTCGCGGTAGATAGGAAAAGTGAAAGGGTTACTTATATTGGCGCAGAAGCCAAAAAAATGCTGGGACGCACACCAGACGAAATTGTAGCCGTACGCCCGATGAAAGACGGCGTTATAGCGGATTACCACTTGGTTGAGGCCCTGCTTCAATACTTTATAAGCAAAGTTCAAAGATACCCGCTGTTCCTGGTTAAGCCAAGAGTTGTTGTGGGCGTTCCGTCCGGCATAACAGAAGTGGAGAAAAGAGCCGTTCTGGATGCTACCAGAGCCGCAGGAGCAAGAGAAGTCCACTTGGTGGCAGAGCCTATGGCTACGGCTATCGGCATGCAAATCCCTGTAGCAGAGCCATCTGGCCACATGGTGATAGACTGCGGCGGCGGAACCTCGGAAGTCGCGGTGATTTCGCTTGGCGGCTTGGTTTGCAAATCTTCCGTGCGAGTTGGCGGAGACAAAATGGACAATGCTATTGTGAGCTATTTGAGACGTACCCACGGGCTTTTAATCGGCGAATCCATGGCCGAAGACGTCAAAAAGAAAATAGGCTCTGCGCATCCGCTGGAAAAAGAGCTTGAAATGGAAGTCAAGGGTAGAGACTTGGCTGCCGGCATTCCTCGCACAATTGTTGTGAAAAGCGAGGAAATCAGAGACGCATTGAGCGAATCGGTTCTGCAAATCGTTGAGGCGGTCAAAAAGGCTTTGGAAAGCTGTCCACCGGAACTCTCAGCGGATATCCTTGACAAAGGCATAATAATGGCCGGAGGCACAAGCCAGTTAATGGGCTTGGATGCGAGGCTCCGCCACGAAACAGGGCTGCCGGTAAGCGTTATAGACGATGCTCCGCTGTGCGTATGCAAAGGCACTGCCAAAATATTGGAAAGTTTGGATTATTATCGCAATTGTAAAGTTCTTATGGCATCTTCCGTTTAATGAAGTTATTTAAGTATATAGTGAGATTATGCAAATGGGCGCGCGGGGCACTTGTGTTTGCGTTGTTTGTTTGCGTCTCTCTATATATGCAGCTTGTACAGGTTAAGCACAAGCAAAATATTGTCGATGCCATTTTTTCAAGCGTTTTTTATTTGCCGCAGTCCGTTGTGTCATATGTTGCGCACATAGGCAATTTGAGCAAAGAAAACACTATTTTGAAAAAAGAAAACGCTAAATTGAAATTGGAAGTGGATTTAACAAAGGAATACGCCATAGAAAACGAAAGGCTTAAAAAGCTTTTGTTTTTTGAAAACCAATGGGATTATCCCATTGTTTTAACGCAGATAATAGGGCATAACCCTGGGCCATACATGACAACGGTTGTTGTGAACAGCGGCATAGCAGATTCCATCTTTTACGGAATGCCGGTATTCACCACCAATGGCTTGGTGGGCAAGGTATCCAAAGTACATTCCGGCCATTCAATGGTGCAGCTTCTCTCCGACCCTAATTCCAGAACCTCCGTTATATCGCAACGCTCCAGAGAGCAGGGAACGGTATTTTCAAGAGACAACGCAGAAATGCAAATTCAAATATCCAGCTACGCAGACCTCATTACCGGAGATACGCTCGTGACTTCCGGGCTTGGCGGAATTTATCCCAAGGGCATTCCTGTTGGAGTTGTCACAAAGCTGGAAAAAAGCAATTCGGAGGTTTTAAGCTACGGCAGCATTGAATTGCTGCAACACATCGAATCTTTGGAAGAAGCTTTTATAATTCAGAAAAACACAGACTGGATAGTATGGGAGGCGGAGTAATATGCTTAAATTTATCCTTTACGCATTCATGTTTTTCGTAATGGCAATTTTGCAAACGGTTATTGTTCCGCATATAAAAATAATGGATGCGTACCCGGACTTGCTTTTGATTTTAACGGTTATAACCGCGCTCAGGCACGGCTCTCTCGCCGGTTGCTTTATGGGCTTTATGTCCGGGCTTCTCTGCGATGTTTACGCACCTGTTGAATGGCTTGGCGCTTATTCGCTCGCTTATTGCATAGTTGGCTTTGCGCTTGGGCAAATAGAAGAGAGCTTTATAAATTTAAATTTGTTTCTGAAAATAGTAGTGCTTGTTTTGGCAGATTTTTTAAAAGACATAATATATTATTTTTCAATAGAAACAATAACAGACGACATTCCGAAAATAATATACTCGCTCTTCCTTCCAAAATCAATTTACACTGTTGTTCTCGGTGCTATTTTCTTTTATTTGCTGTCGCTTAAAACGGAAAAGAAAGTAGAGATATACAAACAGGGGTTATAATGCTTTCCAATTCCCAGCAGCCAGAAGAAATCAGATTGGAAATAAATTTGAAAACGCTTGTGTTTGCTTGCGTATGCGCTATTGTTTTTTTAATTTTAGCTTTAAGATTTTTGCAACTGCAATATTTTGAATACGACAACAACATGAAAAGAGCGGAAGAAAATCGCGTTCGCAAAATAGACATAAAAGCTAACAGAGGGTATATTCTGGATCGCAACGGAGTAATTCTGGTTCGCAACAGACCGTCTTACCAGATATCGCTTTTGTACAGCAACTTGAAAACCAACGTAGACTCCGTATTCAGCAGGCTTTTAAAAATAACAGACAGCAATGGGAAACGCTTGCTGGATTCTTCTGCGCTTGCGTTCTCCTTTGAAAAAGGCAGGTATCAAAGATTTAAATACCAAAGGCTTATAGAAGACGCATCGCTGGAGACGGTTGCTCTTTTTGAAGAACGAGGAGAGGACTTGCCCGGCATTGAAATTGTCGTGGAATCCAGAAGAGACTATCCCTTTGGTTCATATGGCTCCCACATATTTGGCTATACCAGCGAAATATCAGAAAAAGAGCTTGAAGCGCCGGAAAACTCCTACTATGTCATGGGAGATAGAATTGGCAAAAAAGGTTTGGAACTGAGCTATGAAAAAGAGTTCAGAGGCGAGAACGGATTCAGGTATGTTGAGGTAAACGCCATGGGACGTGTGATGGGGCCTGCGACCGGAACGCCTTTCATGCAAGCTGTTTCCGGAAACACCCTTGTAACCACAATAGACTGGAAATTGCAGGAAGTAGCAGAGGCGGCAATTCCCGAAGGATTAAAGGGGGCTGTTGTTGCGCTCAATCCTCAAAACGGCGAGATTTACGCAATGGTCAGCAGGCCGCCGCTGGATCCGAATATATTCTCTTTGGAAAAAAGAGAGCTTCACAAAGCGTGGGCCTCTGTGGCACTTGATTCGGCTAAGCCGCTCACGAACAGAGCCATAAGCGGAACGTATCCGCCGGCATCAGTTTTCAAGGTAATCACCTCGGCAGCCGGCTTGGACAATAATGTAATATCCGAGCACACCAAATATAAAACTTGCCTTGGAGGTTTTCATTTCGGAAACAGATACGCAAAATGCTGGCGCGGCGGCGGGCACGGAGTATTGAACGTAATAGGCGCTCTCAGAGAATCTTGCGATGTGTTTTTTTACCAGGCGGGTTTGGATATAGGCCACAGGAGAATTAGCGATATGAGCAGGCGCTTTGGGTTTGGCTCTGCGCTTGGAGTGGACATTCCGGGCGAGCGTTCCGGGCTTGTGATAGATTCTGCGTCTTATGAAAAATGGTTCGAGAAAAGAGGCTGGAAATGGAGCCAGGGAGAAATTTTGAATATTTCAATTGGCCAAGGTGCGCTTTTGGTAACCCCTTTGCAGCAAACAGCCATGATAGGCGCTATCGCATGGGGCCAAGGCTTGTATAAGCCGCATTTTTTAAAAGAAGTGAAAAGCCCGGAAGGAGAGCTGCTCAAAAAATTTGAACCGGTGAAAATAAGCGAGGGAAAAATTTCCGAGCAGACAAGGCAAGCTATACTAAAAGGCTTGGATGAAGTTGTAAATTCTCCGCGCGGAACCGGAAGGCGAGCCATTGTTCGCGGCATAAAAGTCGGCGGCAAAACCGGCAGCGCGGAAAATCCGCACGGAGACAAAACTCATGCGTGGTTTGCGGCAGTGGCTCCTCTGGAGGCTCCCGAAATAGCCGTGGGCGTGGTTTTGGAAAACGCAGGCGGCGGCGGAGCAATGGCCGCTCCCATAGCGCAGAAAATTTTGAATGCTTATTTTTATCCGGACACTTCGCGGAAGGTTCTAAAATGAAAAAAATGGATTGGTTGTTTATAGGCTCGCTTTTTTCCCTTATAGGAATAGGGATAGCGCTTGTATATTCCGCTACCAACAATACGGAACTGGCTTGGTACAAAACAGAATGGTTTAAACAAATCGCGCATTTTGCGATAGGCTTTTTAATAGCAGTGACCATAGTTTTTTTGCCGGCTAAATTTTGGAAAAACATAGCTTATGCCTTTTATGCTTTTTCCATTTTAACCCTGCTGTTTGTCATGGATTCCGGGCACGTGTCAAAGGGCGCAGGGCGCTGGCTTGATATTGCTGGGTTCAGGTTTCAGCCTTCGGAATTTGCCAAAATAGCATATTTACTCGCAAGCTCTCTTTGGCTTTCAAAACATAGAGTGAACATTGTGCAGCCAAAAACCCTGATTATTCCGGGGCTAATATTCATGGTTCCGTTTTTGCTGATTCTCAAGCAACCGAATTTAGGCACTGCGCTCGTTTTTACTGCTATGCTGCTAGTGCAGCTTTACTGGGCAGGTTTCAGGATTATCGATTTGTTTTTGTTTGTAAGCCCCGTGGCAAGCGTTATACTTTCCGCAGTCTCTGCGCTTTATTGGAATTTGTTGATAATATGCGTGTTCTTTATTTCAATAAAATTCAAATATCCTCTTTGGCTTATAATCCTGATAATGACGCTTGGCGTAGGTTCAGGCTACGTTAGCCAAATGGCGTGGCACTCAATGGAGGCTCACCAAAGGGACCGTATTTTAACTTTTATGGACCCAGACTCCGACCCTAAGCACAAAGGTTACCAGGTTATACAATCGCAGGTTGCCATTGGCAGCGGAGGCTTGTTCGGCAAAGGTTTTGGCGAAGGTTCGCAAACAAATTTGGCGTTTTTGCCGGAGAAGCACACTGATTTTATATTCAGCGTTTTGGGCGAGCAGTTCGGTTTTGCCGGAATATTTGTGACTCTCGCTTTGTTTTTCATATTGTTTTTGCGAAGTATTATGATCTGCCGTCTGCACACGGATGGCTTTGTGAACCTGGTTGTCGCAGGATCTACTACCATATTGTTTTTCCATACTTTTGTGAATGTAGCCATGACCATCGGCTTTATGCCCGTCACAGGACTGCCGCTCCCGTTTTTGTCTTATGGCGGCTCATTTGTGATTACCTGCATGATTCTTGTAGGCTTGCTGACAAATATGCGCTTGAAAGGAAAGGATATATACTGATGAAAAGCGACCTACTTTCCCTTGTGCTAAACGCAGGCAATCTTGCGCAAAAAGAAATCCTCAGGCACTGGCAAACCTCTCTGAACGTTGAATGGAAGGCAGACCAAACTCCGGTCACCATTGCAGACAAGAAAGCCGAAGAACTTGTGAGAAGCTTTGCGCAAAAAGAAACCCCCGAATTCGGATTTATAGGCGAAGAATTTGGGCAAGAAAACCCGGGCGCGGAATACCAGTGGGTGCTTGACCCGATAGACGGCACAAAATCGTTTATACATGGAGTTCCCTTGTTCGGAACTTTAATCGCGATACTTAAAAAGGGAACCCCGGTAGCAGGCTTAATTCAGTTGCCGGCCTTGAACAGCAAAATTTGGGCAACTGCCGGCGGAGGCGCTTTTGCGGACGATGGCAGAAGAATAGGAGTCTCGGATGTAGGCGAGCTTGAAAGCTCTTTGGTGCTTTCCGGCACAATAAACACGATGGAGAGCAAAGGCTACGGGGAATGGTTTGCCGGCATTCGCAAAAACGCCAGGCTTTACCGAGGCTGGGGCGATTGCTTTGGCTATTACCAAGTTGCGTGCGGCAAGGCGGAAATAATGATAGACCCTGTAGTATCGCTATGGGACATAGCTCCCTATCCGTTAATTTTTGCTGAAGCCGGAGGCTTGTTTTCAACTTTAAACGGCGAAAAATCTCTTTTCTCCCCAGCAGGAGAACCTCTGCATCCGGTGCATGAAGGCTATACAGCTATAGCCAGCAATGGAAGATTCAAAATTAATTTGCTATATTTTCCTTAGCTATGAGTTTATCTAAACAGATACGTGGGCATTACATGTGCTATGACGCCGGCAAGGAGTTTACTTCTGCGCAGGTGCTTAAATATAAGTTGTTTTTGATGGATGAAATTAAGGATTCCAAGCTGGATATGGCTTTTGACATGCGTTCAACCCAGCGCATAGACGGCGCGGCTCTGATGTTTTTCAAAAATATTTATGAACAACTGAGCAAGGAAAAACGCAAAATCGCATTTTTTGGCAGCACGCCTGAGGTGCAAGAGCAGCTCAATAGCATAAACTCTTTTTCGGTATATGCTACAATAGTGGAGTTTGAACGCGATTTTCACGAAATAAACCCGGAATTAAACAGGACGTTTTTCAGACTTTCCGAAGGCAAGGGTCCTTTTCGCTCTTTGAGAATGATTTGCCCGCTCTGTTCTTACAATAATGTGACGGGTTTTATAATTGACGATACTTATTACAGGCAAAAATGGAGCGAGCACGAAATAGTTCCTGTTTTTGAGCCTGAAGAGCAAGATCCCAACGCAATAGATTTCTCCTGCTATCAGGTTGCAGTTTGCCCAAAGTGTTTTTATGCTTCCACCAGGCTTGACTGGTTCACAATAGTGTTTCCGGAAGGGCGCTATGAGTCGCATTTAACGCCGGAAAACAGAGCTAAGCTTTCCAACACCACGCATTTGCGCCGCAACTTGGCTATGGGCTATAGCGGTGCGAGCGAGGAGTCTTTTTTCAGAGTTCCAAGGGAAAAAAGCGCGGCTTATCTTTCGTGGCTGCTCAACGAATTCAGCTTGAAGCACATGGGCGAGCAACGCACAACGGATGGCTTTGACATTGTTGTGAGCAATTTTATGATGTGCAAATTCGCGTTAAAGGAAATTGACATTGACGACCATATGCACACGGCATTGGCATGGCTTTATGGAATCATGGAAAACAAGGTAAACTATTCAACGCTTCGTCTTGCCAAAACCTATGTTTATTTGATAAGTGTTTTGCTTTCCCAAGACAAAATTTCAGAGGCTCGCAAATTTTACCGTGAGCTTGAAAGGGACTACAAAGACATTGAAGACTGCAAATACCTGATAAACAGAGCGCAGAATTTGTTGTTGAACTAATTATTTCACGCAGGGGCAGAAAATAAAATTTCTATATTACTCCCCCAGCATATATGACAACACCTTGCGTAATAGTTCAGAGCAATATGGAAGTGCTGCTGAACGTGGATAGCGTGCTACACCATGAGGCACGAGACGCCATTGCTCCTTTTACCGAGATTGTGAAAAGCCCGGAGCATTTTCATACCTACAGCATTTCGCACCTCAGCTTGTGGAACGCAGCCTCAACGGGGCTAACAGCAAAAGATGTTGTGAAACGGCTGAAAAAATACAGCTCCTACGAAATACCGGTGAACGTTATAAGCGAAATCTCAGAATATATGGGACGCTATGGAACTTTAAGGCTTGTGCTCAAAGACAAATATTTGATTTTGGAATCCGATGATGAAGCCCTGTTCGCTGAAATTTGCAAAAGAAAGGAAATTCAAGGCTACATTGAAAGCTTTATATCAAAAAAAGCCGCTATAGTCAGCCCGCTTGTGCGTGGCAAGCTTAAAATTGTGCTGACGGAGATAGGGTTTCCAGTGCAGGATTTGGCAGGCTATGTTCAAGGCGAATTTTTAGATATAGAGTTGAATGATAACTTTGTTCTTAGGGATTACCAAAAAGACGCTGCGCAGGTATTTTACGCATCCGGCTCGGAAAAAGGCGGTTCCGGCGTTATTGTGCTGCCGTGCGGCTCAGGCAAAACCATTATAGGAATGGCTGCGATGGCTCTTTTAAAAACGCACACGCTTATTTTAACCCCAAGCGTCACCGCTGCGCGCCAATGGATAAGAGAGCTTTTGCAAAAAACAAATTTGAAAAAAGAACAGATTAAGGAATATAGCGGCGATGTAAAAGAAATTGGCCCGGTCACGATTGCCACATATCAAATTTTAACCCAGCGAAAGAAAAAAACGGATAGCGAGCATTTTTCAAACTTTCCGGTTTTTGAAGCGCAGAAATGGGGCTTAATGATTTATGATGAGGTTCATCTTTTGCCTGCGCCGGTGTTCAGGTTTTCTGCTGACATGCAGGCCACAAGGCGGCTTGGATTGACTGCTACTTTAATCAGGGAAGACCACAAAGAGACGGAGGTTTTCTCTCTTATTGGGCCTAAGAAGTTTGATATTCCGTGGCGTATTTTGGAAAGCCAGGGCTGGATTGCCGGCGCAAAATGCCATGAAATAAGAATACCTATGGACATGGATATGAAAATATCTTATGCTGTGGCTCCGTTAAGGGATAAAATTACCATCGCCGGCTGCAATCCGAAAAAATTCGGAGTTGTGAAAGATTTGCTGGAAAAGCACAACAAGGAAAATGACAGGATTTTAATAATAGGGCAATATCTTGAGCAATTGGATGCGCTGGCAAAAGAACTAGGCACTCCGCTTATCACGGGCAAAATGCCAAACAAGGAACGTGATAGAATTTATGATGAGTTTCGCAGTGGCGAAATAAGAATTTTGATGGTAAGCAAGGTTGGCAATTTTGCGATAGACTTGCCTGATGCGAGCGTGCTTATTCAAATTTCCGGCACCTTTGGCAGCCGCCAGGAAGAGGCGCAGCGATTGGGCAGGGTGTTGCGCCCGAAAAAAGATGGCCGTCCCGCAATGTTTTATTCCCTTGTTTCAAAAGATTCCCGTGAGCAGGAATTTGCCATGAACCGCCAGTTGTTTCTGGTGGAACAGGGATACGGGTATGAGGTGATTTATGGGTAAGGAGAGAGCAGTTTTGGTTGGGGTGTCCACGCTCAAGGTTCCGGCAGCGCAGGCGCAGGAATATTTGCAGGAATTGCAGCGTTTGGCAGAAACTGCCGGCGCAGACGTTGTGGAAACATTTCTTCAACGTGTTTATGCGTTTAATCCGGCAACGCTTATAGGCGGCGGCAAGGTGGAGGAAGTGCGTCTTTCCACGGAACGGCACGAGGCGGATATGGTGATTTTTGACGAAGATTTGACCGGGTCCCAAGTGCGTAACTTGGAGCGGAGCTTGCCAGGCGTCAAGGTGCTGGACAGAACAGGCCTTATTTTGGATATATTCGCAAAACACGCTCGCACGGCAGAGAGCCGTCTTATGGTGGAAACAGCGCAGATGCAGTATTTAATGCCGCGCCTGACCCGTGCCTGGGTGCATCTTTCAAGACAAGTTGGCACGGGCGGCAGCACTCCCGGCATAGGAATGCGCGGTCCGGGCGAGGCACAGCTTGAGGTTGACCGCCGTTTGGTGCGCAAACGCATTCAGGAGCTTAAAACGAAGCTGAAAAAAATAGAGAGAGACAGGACATTGCTTGCAAAGCATCGTGAAAATATTTTCCATGTTGGAATAGTTGGCTATACTAATGCGGGAAAGAGTTCTTTGACCAATCGCTTGACCGGCGCAGGTGTTTATGTTGAAAACAAATTATTCGCTACTTTAGACAGCACAACCCGCAAAATGCACTTGGCAGAAGGCGAAAACATAATACTCAGCGACACGGTTGGCTTTATCCGCAAATTGCCTCATCATTTGGTGGAAACTTTTAAAAGCACGCTGGGAGTGGCGGCTAACGCAGATTGCATTTTAGAGGTGATAGATGCTACTGCTTCCGATTATATGGAGCATATTGAGGTTTCAAGCAATGTTTTGGATGAATTGTTGTCCACAGCGGTGCTGCGCCTGCGTGTGTTCAACAAAATAGACGCAGTGTCTGCCGAGCGCAAGGAAGAGCTTGCGGCTGCATATCCTGAAGCAGTTCAGGTAAGTGCTTTGGAAAGCATTGGCATTGATGAGATTAAATCTAGGCTGTTGAAAGAACTTGCTATATGGAAGTCTGGCCGTGAGCGAAAGATTATAGAAGAGCAAGAAGCGGCGGTGAGTTGGGAGGGTTGACTAAGGCAATAGCCAAGTTATGCTTTGCGCCTCTTGTACAATGTATGGAGCAATTGCGCGGCGTTCTCTGAGGCGTGGCATAAAAACTCGTTGAAATCGTTTTCGTTGCCTTCGCCTTTTGCCGGAACATCTGAGAGGCTTCTTATCACAGCGAAAGGAATTTTAAACTTTTCGCAAACCACGGCTATGGAAAAAGCCTCCATTTCAACACACGCTACACGGTTATTAAAACGCCGCCGAATTTCACGCACCTGCTCTTCACGGCAAATAAACGCTTCCGAAGAACCTACAGTGCCGGTATGCGTATTGTATGGGCAGCCTTTTGCGGCTTCGAGCAATTCTTCACGAATTTTTGCGTCTGTGAAATAAGACTTTTGGCATCCTAAAACCTGCCCGTATTCGTAGCCTAGAGCTGTTAAGTCCACATCTGTTGCTACAACTTCTTCTGGAATAACTATGTCCAGAATTTTTTGCCGAGTTTGCAGGCCGCCTGCTGAACCCACGTTGATTATTTCATCTGGGTTATGCTCTTTTATAATTAAAGCTGTGTTCATGGCTGTATTGGCTCTGCCAACTCCGGAAAGCGCAAGGACGAATTTCATTCCGTAGCGTTCAAAGACAAGCGTTTGCGTTTGAAACGCCGCCAGCACCGCATCCAGTTCCTGTTGCATAGCTGCTAAAATAACGATAGTTTTCATATATGGGAATATACTTTTTTCGCCGGCACTTGGTAAAATTTATTCCCTCTTTTGTATGAATTCCAAGATCGCATATCAATACCATCATTTTTTATTGGACCGTCAAAAATTAAAACGCAAAACCTATCCCTAAATTAAAGTCAATAGATACAGCACCAGAATAAGTTGTAGCATAGTTCTTGTTATAACCAACCTGCAAAAAAAAAGGCAAATCATCTTCGGGGTCTGGATATAAGGAATTCCATGCATAACCCATGCCAACATCAAAAAAAAGTCTTATGTGAGAAAATTTCATCGAATACCCAACATAGCCTAGGATATCTATTATAGAGCCGGAAATAGTTTTGTCGTGATATTGTCTATCTATAGGATAGTCACGATATAATGCGTTTAATGTATTGCTCCAATATCCCTCCTGCCTAGTATAATATGCGCTTGGCATTAACTGCAAATAAAATCCATCTGACTTGCCGTTAAAAAAACGGCGAATGCCAACTCCGGAACCTAATCTAAAATAGTGGCGATCATTTCTCAGAAAATTCCCTGACCATATAGAGGGAGCCATAATTATAGAATAAAATCCATTTAATGGGTATTCCGCCGTTAAATAGAAGAAACCTCCTTTTTCAAGAGGAAGAAGAGAGCCACATATTGAAACAGGATGCAAATAAACGGAGAATCTTTCGTTATCTTTCTGAATAGGCATATCTTTTTGTTGTGCGAAAGCGAGATTACACAAAATACAAACAAAAAAAATGGCTTTTGACTTTTCCATAAAGCATAACTCCTTAGTTTCAATCCGAGCTTTGGCAGTCTTCTTCTTTAGCCATAGCCCTGTGTTCGGGGGTTATGGTGTAAACGAATTCGCATGGAGAATTAAAACATGTTCCCTCTCGAAAACGTATATCAAAGGAGTAATTTTCTATTTCTCCATCGAAAATTAAACATTTTTTCAGTTCGTCTAAAAAAATTAGCTTTACTTTATTAGCAATATCCAAACTGCCGGAATAGGGATGCCATTCCTCATAAGAAGAACCGCGCAAAGTATCGCCATTGGCAATAAATTTTTCATGAGTGGATTTACTTTTATCAGGATAATCTTTTACAACAATCATTTTAACATCTAGTCCGCTTTTATTTGCCCAGGCATAATTCCCATATGGCTCTGGCGGCTCGCCATCACAGCCAAACAATCCTATCAGTAACAGACATACGGCAAATATGGCGAACAAAGTTTTTTTCATAATCAGTTTCTCCTAAGGCATAGCTCCTTAACTTCAAAGCTACTCGTTTGCAGAACCCTGGCAGTTTTCTTCTTTAGCCATTGCCCTGTGTTCGGGGGTTATGGTGTAAGAATAAAAAAGTATCATATTTCTCTTCTTTATAAAAGTATAATTTTCCCAATAACGAATGTCATTCTCTACTTTAGCATCTCCATCAAATACCAAACAAACTTTGGGTTCACTTAGAAACTCGATCTTAAAATACATAGGAGTATATTCCTCATTTTCATAACCCAGAATAGCATCCCAATTAGGGGTAGAACAATTTTCAGATTCAAGATAATAATTGCACAGAGTATCATTATTTTTTATTTCTTGTTCGTATTTTCCCGCAGTAAGCTTTACGGTAATTCCGCTATTGTTTATATAAAAACGCTCTAATATAAGAAGCTCATCGCAGTCGGTGGCGGCAAAACACTCGTCGAAAACGAAACAGCCTGTAACGCTGACTA
>JGI24696J40584_12961441_pt1 | contig 16137 bp, 16 predicted proteins | sample TergutCo191P4_FD_40584 | JGI IMG/M metagenome (IMG submission 40584)
GCGAGAAGCCGCAAGCGAGAAGCTCGTTGACCCCGACAGGGCTGTTCGGATGACGCGAGGCGGGGCGGACCGAGTGGCAGGACCCGAACACCCGGAGGATGAGACGAGCTTCGCTCCCCTTCATGACCCCTGGGACCAGATCGACGCTATCGCCGTGACGACCAGACCAGGTTTGATTGGTTCACTGCTCATTGGATCGTTGACCGCACGCACGTTAGCGCTGATTAAAAACAAACCACTCTACCCCATCAACCACGTCGAAGCACATGTTTATGCGAATTTTATCGGTAAAAACGAACCAAAATTTCCAATGCTCGCTCTGATTGTTAGCGGTGGTCACAGTCAAATCGCATTATTTCGCGATCACGGTGATTATGAACTAATTGGTCAAACTCAGGATGACGCGGTCGGCGAAGCTTTTGATAAAGTCGCCAAAATCCTCGGCCTGCCCTACCCCGGTGGTCCCTCGATTTCCCAAGCAGCCGAAGAAGGCGACCCCCACGCATATAATTTTCCCAAAGCCAAAATGAGTCGCAAATACGACTTTTCTTTTTCTGGATTAAAAACAGCTGTTTTAAGGACCGCTCAATCCGAAGTCGGAAAAGATCACACTTTCCCCTCAACCGGCCTCAGCGAGCTCCTTAGCGCGTCACAGCGCAACAATTTCGCCGCATCGTTCCAACACGTGGCCGTTGAAACTTTGGTCGACAAAGTCATCACCGCTTATGAAGAATTCCATCCCAAATCGGTCGTCATCGCCGGAGGTGTCGCCGCCAACCAAGAGCTACGTCTTCAACTGGCCGAACGTTTGCCTATCGCTATCGAATATCCACCACCGTATCTCTGCACCGACAACGCCGCCATGATCGCCAGTCTCGGTTATTTTATGGCCAAAGAAATTCCGCCGGCCGACCCGCGTGATGTCGAGGTTCAACCATCAATTTCGACGGTCAAAACAGCTCGAGGCTTATATACAATCAGTTCAAGCTAATAGCTTTAACTGATTACGATGCTTACTTAAGCCCCGTTGCATCCTTTGGTAGCAACGACACCCATATATCTGGCAGAGATTTTTTGGGGCAGCAAGTCAAGTAAGGACTGAAATTTATTGATGGTGCGCTCGACCAATTTTGCTGTACGCCCGCGCTTACTGACAAAACGAAAGAAAAAATGCCCGATATATTCCCCATTGATGTTTTCTGCACCAGAATTAGCTAGAGTTTCCGTGAGATTGTCTAGATTCATGGCTTCAAAAACATGGTTATTGAGTGTCTCTGGTTCGAGTATTTTATATAGCATTTTATAAAGAGGCGAAGCCAGATTTGGAACTTCCACAATAATTTGTCCGCCGTCTTTAGTCATGGCAACTTGTTTCTCAATCATTTCCTTATAATTATGAAAATGCTCAACAAATCCAAATGAGCAAGTTAAATCATATAATTCTTGACTCTCAAAGTCCTGAAAATCTTGCTCAAATATTTCTCCAATTTTATAATCATTTTGCTTAAGTTGCTTTGTTAAAAAATCTTTAGAGCCCTCAAAATAATCCACTCCATTGAGAATGTATCCCATATCGCCCAATATTGTTAAAAACTGGCCGGGATAGCAGCCAATTTCCATACACCTTCCATCTTCTACGGTAAGAATCTTTTCTCTTATCCAGAGATGCACGGGGTGATCTGACAATGACGATGGAAGTTTATCAACATCCTGCCAATGTCTTTCCCAATAGTCTGAACTGCTCGCTGCAGTAGCATTATTATGATCATCTGACACAGACATATTCTGTATTGTGTCATACTTATGCTAGAATGTCAATTAACCATCTTCGACAACGCCGCCATGATCGCCAGTCTGGGTTATTTTGTAGCGCAAAAAACCCCACCGACTAATCCACGCACCATCGAAGTCCAACCAACTATGAGATCATTTTTACTGGATGAATCATCCATGTTCCTAATTGACCGAGGCTTCAGATAACTGTGCGGCACTCATGCCTAGCGTTCGTGCTATTTCTGTTGTGTAGTTTTGCGAATTTTCTTCATATTGAGTACGAGTGTAAACCGTAAAATAATTACCCCTGCCAACTATCACTACCTCACCATTATCTTCTTCATTTAGGCACAAATTTTTGTGTTTGAGATTCATTCGCAAACTTGAATCAAACTTGCCTTCAGTCACTACGCTCATAATAAACAATTCGTAACGTGCTATATTTATGGAATCATTAGGGTTTTGTTCACAATGTTCTTGCAGTTTTTCGAATTCTTCGCACCAGACCGCAACTGGATAAATGTCTACACCCCCATCAGACCTTCTGACCGCCACCCAAGAATCTGGTTCTTTTCCAGCTTCTTTGTTAATGTTTTTAAACCATTTAATATAATTAGCACCTGGACTAAATCGGCTTGGCCTTTCAGAATCGACAGGTACTACCTCGCAGCCATATAAAACATTCGAAGCAGAGAATGGGACATTCTCTTTCACGCTCACGGGCGAATTAGAGCTCTCTCTCTTATACATGTCTCCTGTTATATCACACTTACATAAAAAGTCAACCCAGTTTCCTCAAAAGTCGCTTCGCCAAATTTTTAGTTTTTCTCGCCACTCGTTGCGTCTGATATCGTGTTGGGCGCAGAATTTTTTCAAATCCGCCGATATATTCTTCGATCACACCACCAAAACCACTTTTGAATTCGAGTAGATGATTATCCGTAAATTTTCCTTCGATCCAGAAAAAGTTGATCCGCGAAATACTTTTCCTTAGGCAATTTTGCATCACATGATCCTGCAACCAGGCCCGCCCATTCAGCTGACGATAGCGTCGATCCATCCCGCTCAAATACGACGCTACTTCTCGACCGTGATGAATGAAAATCGCACCAGCGACCGGTGTTTTATCGTCACTTTTGACCGCGATTAAAAATTCAACGCTGGGGCCAAACGCGTCGAACATTTTCTCATAATAATCGATTTCGCGACCATTTGCACCGTGATGCGCTTCTGATTCATCAATCAGACCGACCAATTTGCCCAAATCGTCGCGTTTTAATTTTTGAATTTCCACCTGACCGGCGGTTTGACGCAGGCGCGCGCGCAATGTTTTGCGATAGGTCGCTCGCAGTTCATCGACGTTTTTTATCCCTGTTAAATCTTTGGTGAAGGCCCAGCGACCAGCCCTCATTTCGTAATTAATTGTTTCACCTTTGTAGCGCCAACCGATTTCGGAAAAAGTTTGTTTCGTTTCACCCCTGTCCCACTGTTCTAAAACCTGACCGTGACTATCGCGCAGTGCCAGCAACATATCTGGAAAAATTTCTATTTTCAGCATGTTTTTGCGTTGCGCGAATTGAACAATTTCACGCAGAAAAAACTGCACCAACTCGCGATCACCCCAGTCAATCAGCGGTCCATAAGCCATCCAGAATTCACCCCCTCGCCCCAACAGCACACCGCCAGCGATCAGTTTTCTGCCCGCCCGAACACCAACGATGTAGTTTTGATAATTCATTTTTTCGCGCATTTCAATTCGTTGGACACTTTGAAAAAAGTGTGTATCGTCGCGAGTCGTTTCGAACTTATCCCATTCGGATTTAGTTATTTCCTCAAAAGTCCATTTACTATTCATCACGATCTATTTTAACAGAATTCAATCGTCGTCGCATCCGATTCCCCAATGATATCCGCGCTAACTGCACCCAGGCCGGCTGAACAATAAAGAAAAATGGCTGCAGTTTCAGTAGTTGCCAAAACAACGCGGGTATTTGCCGCATCGGCGCACTAACCAACGTACCATAGGTGAAAATTGCCAGTTGGCGACGCGTGAAATTCGGATCAGTTGCGATGCGCGGAAACAACACTTCGCGACGATATTTTGTCCAACCAAGATAACTGCCGGTTAACGAGCGACTGTGCTTGCGCCGCTGATACGTTCCCTCATCACACATCACTATTTTATAACCCGCGTGAAAAATCCGCGTCGAAAATTCCCAATCTTCGGCGAACATTTGTTTGTCGCGAGAAGCCACCATATCAGCTCTAAAACCACCCAACTCCTTAGCCAGCTCTGGCCGCATCAGCATATATGCACCAGTCAATCCCAAGACAAACAGTTTATATTCAATACTCCCCCTCAGTTTATATTTGCGTTGGCGAATCACTTGACCGTCCTTGTCAATAAAAATTTTAGTGTTAAGTATCACCACATCAGCGTTATTTTTAACTCGAGCTTCGAACATCGCTTCCAGATGATGCGGTAGAAAAATATCATCACTATCGCAAAAAACCACCAAATCGCCGTGCACCAGATCAACACCGCGATTGCGCGCTCCGCCCGCCCCGAGATTACGTTGATTTTTGTAATAGCGAATAGTTCTATTCTTTAACTCTGATTGAAAGTTCTTTTCCAACATCATTTTGGTTTTTTTATCAGTCGGACAATCATCGATAATCACAATTTCATACGGTTGCCGATTTTGCTCCAACAGCGACCGCAGCGTTAAACGCAAATATTTCGCATCATTATAGGTTGGAATCACCACTGAAATTTTATCATTCTGAGTCCGCTCTAGCTCCGAATCGTTCCCTCCTTGTCGTAACTGCGAACGATTTCGGGGAGAAATCCGGGACTTAGTTTGTTGATGTTGTAATTTTGACAACACTACCGACCCCGTAATTTATTAACAGTTTGAACAGTTTTTTTAGCCGCTGGCAAAACCGTTTCCCACAAACGATATAGGGGTGATAACGATTTATCCCAAGCCCCTACCCACTCGATTTCAGTATCGGTAAAGCTACGCTTGAAATCGCTAATACCATCGTTCAACAAACCATTCATATCATAAATTTCTACCCCCGCGGCCTTGGCCTCTGTTATTGCATACCATTTCAAGCAGTAATTTGATCTCAACTCCTGCCCCATTTGATTAACACCACCGTAAAGTTCGAACTCGACCGTTTTGGTGCGCAGATTCCAGAGGAAAGATAATGGTTGTCCGTCCTTTTCCGCGAGATAAATCAAGTTTGCATCAGTCGCTAATTGTGCTAAATCATAGTAATATTCGTCCTTATGTAAGTTAAATCTTCTCTGTTTCGCCGTACCCTGATAAATTTCCAAACATTTTTTAATATCTTCTTTTTCAACAACTCGGCGTATCGTTACATTTGCATTGACGGATTTTCGGATATATTGACGCGTTTTTTTAGCCGCTGCCGCCAATATTCTATCTTCGTCACAGGATAAGTCAATCAGTGCTGTTTTGGGTACTAAAACGCGATTTTTCGATTGTCGCCAACCAACCGGCCAGTGATTCATCATCGTCCAATTCGGTTCAATTTTCAGTTCTACACCATGACGATGTTTCGCCCAATCAGATAGTTCTTGTAAAACTTTACCCCTGTTATTTTCCGCACAAAACGGTCCGCGCGGTACATAGAACATTTGCCCGAAGGGTTTTGGCATTTTGCGCGCCAGAACTTGTGCGCCACCGATAATTTTACTCCCCTGCTCTATCGCTAATCTGTGCGGCGTCCATGGTCCGTGTTGGTTTTTTAGCTCGCCCCAAGCCCAAAGCTGCAACGGATGCCCGTCCTGCTCTGTTACCAATCCATTCCACTCTGTTTGAGCATTAATTTCTCTGATCATACTAATAGTTTAACATGAAATCTGGATTAGAAGTTAGTAAGTTAGAAGACACAAACACCCCCCCCCTCGACGCAGGAGTGAAAAGAGGTTTACAGAGTCAAGTTAATCCATATTCCGTACTTTAGTAATGTATGTTATAATTACTACTGAAACAAAAATGTAAAATATTAAGAGGACGTGAAAGCTGATCGTGGGGATCATATGGTTGATGTTATATCTTTCACGTGAAATGTTAATCGCTTAAGGAGTTAAAATGAAATTGTCGAAAGCTTACGAGCCGAAAGAGTATGAACCTGGAATTTACGCTCTTTGGGAAACTTCGGGTGCTTTCGCACCAACTACAGCATTAGCTTTGGCGAATACTGAACGGGCAGGGAAGGGCGAACCTTTTTCCATCGTTATGCCACCACCTAACGCTAACGGTAATCTGCATGTTGGTCACGCTTACATGATTCCAATTGAGGATATTTTGACTCGTTATTATCGGATGAATGGTCGCGATGCTATTTGGATTCCTGGTGCAGATCACGCTGGTTTCGAAACTTGGGTGGTTTTCGAGCGCACTCTCGAGGCGGAAGGAAAATCTCGATTTGACTTTTCACGTGAACAATTGTATGATATGACTTGGGATTTTGTTGAACAAAACAGAGGTAACATGGAACTACAGTTGCGCGCACTTGGCGCTAGTTGTGACTGGTCGCGATCAGTTTTTACTCTGGATGAAAAAGTTGTCAACACTGTTTACCAAACTTTCAAGAGACTATGGGATGATAAATTAATTTACAGAGGTGAACGCTTGGTTAATTATTGTACCAAGCACCAGACGTCTTTTGCCGATATTGAGGTCGAGTATCGCGAAGAGAAAACTCCACTTTATTACATTAAGTATGGTCCGTTTACCTTGGCGACGACTCGTCCTGAGACCAAGTTCGGTGATACCGCTGTGGCAATTCACCCGAACGACAAGCGTCACCAAAAATACGTCGGTCAAACTATTACCGTCGAAGGTGCTGATGGTTCGTTCGAGGTTCAGGTTATCACTGATGAAATGGTTGATCCGAAATTTGGTACGGGTGTTGTAAAAATTACACCAGCACACAGTTTCGACGACTGGGAGGTCGCCCAGCGCCACAACTTGCCAATGAAAGTTGCCATCGATAGGGAAGGGCGGATGACTAAAGCAGCCGGTCGTTTCGCTGGTATGCCCGTGCTAGAAGCGCGACAAGCTGTTATCGAAGCGTTAGAAGAAAAAGGTTTGTTGGTCAAAATCGACAAACATTACAAAACCCGCATCGGTCATTGTTACAAATGTGGCACTATCATTGAACCGCTACCGATGAAACAGTGGTTTCTGAAAATCCAACCCCTGGCTCAGCGTGCCAAAAAGGCGATCGAAGATGGACGCATCAAATTTATTCCAGCGGGGAAGGGTAATGAATTAATTCGCTACTTTAACGAGTTGCGCGATTGGAATATTAGTCGTCAAATTCCTTGGGGTATCCCAATTCCAGCTTTTCAGAACAAAAACGATCCTGATGATTGGATTTTCGACACTCGCGTTGATCAAGAACAGATCATTATCAATAGTAAAACTTACAAGCGTGATGATGATACTTTTGACACTTGGTTTTCATCTGGACAATGGCCGTTTATCACGACGGATTATTTGACTGGAGGCGATTTGGCGCGTTTCTATCCGACCTCTGTTATGGAAACGGGTGTTGACCTGTTGCGCCAATGGGTCGCTCGTATGATTATGCTAGGACTATATGCGACCGATGATGTGCCGTTTCGCGATGTTTTTTTCCACGGTTTAGTTCTGGACGAACATGGTATTAAGATGAGTAAAAGTAAAGGTAACGTTATCAATCCCATGGATGTTATCGATGAATTCGGCAGTGACGCTCTGCGTATCGGTATCGTTATGAACCGCTCCGCCGGTCAGGCCCAAGCTTTCTCCACAGCATCAGTGGTCGCCGGTCGAAATTTTTGCAATAAATTATGGAATATCGCACGGTTTATTGAGGCGAAAAGTGAGGATGGTGCAGAGAGCAGCGCGGCGCCCTCCCTCGACGAACCCTCCGTTTTTCCGGATAACTTGACGAAGAATTTTTCATCAAGTGCGAGTACGAGCTCGTCTCCGCACGGAGCACCTGAGAAAAATTCGAGTAAAGTATGCAGTGAAAAACGGTCGGGTGAGGATGGGGGAGAGAGCCGCGCTGCGACATGCGAACCAGAATCCCCCGCCGATCATTGGATTCTGCGTCAACTGGACGACGCTCGTGCACAAATTAACCAACATATCAAAAATTATCGTTTTGCCGAGGCTGTCGACACTATTTACCACACTGTTTGGGATGATGTCGCCGATTGGTTTATCGAAGCTAGCAAAGTCAATTCTCGGTCAGAATTCTTGCACTACGTGCTCGATATCACGTTACGTCTAGTGCATCCTTTTGCACCATTCGTATCTGAAACTATTTGGACAGCTTTGCATGATGACGATTCGCTATTAATATCACAACCTTGGCCGGAAAAGTTGTCTTTTGATAAGAAAAAAACCGACGAATTTGACCAGATTAAAGAATTAGTTAGTAATGTTCGCCTAGTAACTACCCAGCTGCCGGCCGGCAAGTACGACTTGTTGCACGAGAATGACGCTTTGATCGCAGAAACTGCCGATCTCATTAAATCGCTATCTGGGTTAAAATCAGTTAAACAAGTTAAACAGGGTAAAGGGTTGCGTTTAGCCACCGCTGGTCATGCGGCTTGGTTGGATTTGTCTGATGAATTGATTTATGAGCACCAAGAGCGTCTAGAGACACATCTGGTTGAAGTGCGTCAAGAAATCGCTGTTTTAAAAAAGCGGTTAGCTAACCCGAATTATACCAAGAAAGCTCCCGCTCATCTGGTTGAGGAAACCAAGAAACAATTAGATGAAAAACGCGCCCTAGAAGCGCGCTTGATGGTCGAACTTTGGGTAGCGACAACTTAAAAACAGTTTTTCTAAGCAGCTGGTCTCAAGAACTTCTTTGGATCGCCATTCTCGTCTTTCACAAGATTCTCTTCCTTTTTCATAATATCTTCAACAGCTTTGGGGCTCAGTCCTAAGTAGCCGGCAGCTACAAAAACTAAATCTTCTCCCGGTAATTTCCCTGTTTGATTAAGATGTTCTAGCCACCGACGGAGGGGTTGACCACTTTCGAGACTATTAATGATGTCTTTCACCGGAATTCCGATATAATAATTTTTCACGAGAAGAGACTCGGGGTTGGTCGCTTTATTGGTTTCAGTGTATATCCATTTTTCAGACAAAACCATTTCAGTAACCTCCTCTATTTTAGTTCCCGGTGGAAGTACTCCATAATTGTTAACGGGCATCTTCTGTTTATCAACTTCAAATACAGGATTCCATCTAACATTAACATTATCCCGACCAACAACTACTAACTTTATGTCGGATGGTAATTTGTAATATTGTGCATTATCATCCTCAGTAATCTCCATTTCCTCGCTCGTTCCTGGACCAGTACCTGGACAAGAAAATTTATTATCGGTGGCAAACTTACGCCAGGATTCTTCGTCTTCTTGTTCCTTTTGCCAGTTGTTAATTAAGGGAGCAACAACAAGTGCTCCTATCACACCAGTACCAATGACGATAAATTGTCTGCGTGATAGCTCAGGCCCTTTTTCGCCGTCGAGAGGATCCGGCAAGTCGAACTCACGTGCGTCTGAAGAAAAACTACTGCTCATTTTTCTGCTTCCTAACTATAGATTTATTAGTTTACGATCTTCATTCTATCACACTTACGAATAAAAGTCAATCCTCATTTTGCAGAGCGATGTCCAAGGCGGCGCGAATATCGTCGTCGCGAGGTGTGATTTGTTGACCGTTAATAAGCCACGTCGGCGTACCCTTCACGCCAGCTGTCACACCGAGTTTTTTATCGCGAGTCACTTTGTCTGTCACAGCCGCTTCTGACATCGCGTTCTTAAACTTGTCAGCGTCGAGTCCAATCTGTTCGGCGTAGTCATTTAACACCGATTGGCTGCCGAGGACCTCTTGGCCTAACCACCGAGTATCCTGATACAGGAGTTTTGCCATCGCCCAGTAAGCTTCTTCACCACCCAGATAATAAGCCGCTTCAGCAGCCCGCAAAGTTTTAGCAGAATTAGCAAAACCGAGATTGAAACTGCGATGAATAAATAACACGCGGTTCTGATAATCAGCATGGATTTGCTCCGCGTAATGAGCCAGAGCTTGGCAATGCGAACAGGCAAAATCTTCGTATTCGATAACGATAATTTTAGCGTTTTTCTTACCAACATAATGATCAGGAATCTCATTAGTCGTCAAGTTCGCGCTAGTGATCAATTTCGATTCGTCCAGATCGCTGGCCTCCGTTTTTTGATATTCGGTTGTATTTTTATTAACACTAGTTTCAGCGTCGTCAGTCTGAGTCGCCAGCACCACTACCAAAATCACTGTGGCAATAACCAAAATAGCAGCCAGACTGGTCGCCGCAATCGCCCAGATCTTGTATTTTTTGTTGACAACCGAAGTGGCTTGCTTCCTTTTCTCCACGATTCCTCCTTGATTAGTCTATCTATAAACCACGATAACACAAAATGTCTAAACTTGATAGACGTCCCAGTTGCCACGTAATCTATCACTTTCGGCCAGTTTGTCACCTTCGCTGCGAGTACTGCGTAAGTGTTTTGGATCGACAAAGATATGATCATAGTGAACGTGCGAATCGTCGTTGTGCGTGTGTGACTCACGAAGCACTTTGGCTTTAAAGTCGGTCGGCGACAAATCTCGTTGATGATCGGGCATCAAAACACCGTGGGTACTAGCTAAAATAACACCAAAACCGAGCAACCCCGCTAGGAGACCTTTGATGCTTAGCAGTGGATTTTTCAGTGTTATTTCTCTATTTTCGTACACGACGTGATCAGTATAGCACAGATTTGCGCTTATGTCAAGAATCGTTTTGTAATATGTGTTATTCTAACCGTAATTTCTCCGCCATTTTCGCTAGTTCGGCGTCGTCAGCGATGGGTAGTTCGTTGGGCGGCATGTTGGGGTCGGCGGGGAACAAGTGGATGTGCACGTGCGGCACATCGATACCAACAATTTTTAGTAGCGTCCTTTGTCCCAAAATCTTTTCCATATGTAGCGCAATTTTCTTGACCGTTTGCCACAGAGCCACGTAATCCTCGTCGGGTAGATCATAGAATTTGTCAATTTGAATTTTGGGCACTACTAACACGTGACCGGGTTGCATCGGCCTGATGTCAAGAAGGGCGAACGTTTTATCATCCTCGTAAATTTTGTACGCTGGGATTTCGCCGCGAATGATTTTGGTGAAAATACTGTCTTGCATTATTTCTCCTTATCCTGAAAAGATTAATTAATTCCTGGCGGAAGGGGAGGGATTCGAACCCTCGAAATGTTGCCATTTACCGCTTTTCGAGAGCGGCCAGTTCAACCACTCCTGCACCCTTCCTTAGCAACCATTCTACCATATCACGCTCCAGAGGGGACGCACGGGTTAAATTTTCAGTCGACGAGTGATTTTGTCCAACAGATCAACTTTGACATTTTCCATCGGTAGACGAGCGCCGAGAGCATCGACAATAGCTTCTCCCTGATCGCTGTGAATATGCATCGTCACGCTGAGACCAAAACGCTGAATCGGGATCAGCACCAACTGCCACAGAGCACCGTCCTGAACCACACCAAAACTGCGAAAATCGCTAAAGGGGCGCAGCTGCCCCTCGATGGTCAGCCCCTCATCAGTTAAAGTGTATTTTAGCTCGCGCGCCGGCCGCCGCAGTACCATGAGCAGCGCTGCAAAACCCGTCACCACCAGCACGGCAATCGAAATTGAACTAAAACCAACACCTTGATACCAAAAATTCAGGCCGATTATCGCCAACGCCACCAACACGGCCATCACGTACCACAGCACGCCGCGCTCGTAATCGATCGACTCGCTGGCCGTCCAGCTGATATTCAGAGCTCTGACGCTCGACTTTTTCTTCTTCGTCCCACTCTTGTCATTTTGCATGTGCTTAGTATAACAACATTGCAAGAAAAAATCCACTTTTTACTAAAATTCTGGCGGAAGGAGAGGGATTTGAACCCTCGGTGCCATTTCTGACACACCTGTTTTCAAGACAGGCTCCTTAAACCACTCGGTCATCCTTCCAGCGAATATTGTAGCATTTTTCCATATCTTTTGGTAAGATATTTACCGTACGGAGGAGTACCCAAGTGGCTGCCGGAGCGGAGCGACCAAAAGATAATTGATGGTCCATCCCCGGTCGTCATGAGGAATTAACAATTTATGACGCAGAACCGCGTTTTTCGTGGAGGAGTACCCAAGTGGCTGAAGGGGATGGTTTGCTAAATCATTAGGCTGGCGCAAGCTGGCGCGGGAGTTCGAATCTCCCCTCCTCCGCCAGGAGAAGGTGATTGGACATTTATCGTCCAATCGGTTTCTGCTCCGCCATGTATTGTAATTATTACAACATTATTTTGACTGGCTAACTTGACGGGCGACTATGCCCAGATAAACTTCTTGAGCGCCGTGTTTTTTGAGGAGTTTGGCGGCGGTAGTGGTTGTGGCGCCGGTAGTATAGATGTCGTCGATCAAAAGGATGTGGGGTGGGACGGGGCGACGGGGGTTGATGGTAAAAGCTTTCGCGGCTTGTTGCTGACGCTGGCGCAAGTTGGCTGAATGTTGCGACACGTTATCCGTCCGGCGGAGCAGGGCGAGATCGCATGGCCATCCTCTCAGGCGCGCTAATTCATGCGCCACCAACTTCATGTGATCAAAACCGCGTTCGCGAATACGTTTCGAGATTGTTGGCAGTGGTACAATCACTAAATTCGGCAAATTTTCAGGTAAGATATTTTCAAGTAGTTTAGCTATCGCTTTTGAACTTTCACGTCGCGAAAAATATTTGTAATTACCAACCAATCTCCTAAGAATTCCTGTTCTAGCACCAACTACAAATACTTTGTTGAAGGGTAAAATTTGACTGCAACCAAAGCACAAGTTGCCGGTTTTGGTTAATTCAGGGGTCGTTATTTGATGTTGACAACCCACGCACTTGCACCACTTATGTTCCAATATGTAAAAATTACAACGTTTACAGAGCGTTTCGCCGACTTCTTTGCAACCTTCGCACATATGAGGAGATAACCATCCAAGTAACTTGTCGATCATTGTAAATTTTACCTTTCTTCTGCGCGCAAAAACTTGCATTGTAGTTAAATATACGATATAATTATCTCATAGACGCCTGAATTAAGCGAGATAAGGAGGGACAAATGGCGCGAGATAAGCAAACTGATGATGATTTACTGCTGGACGATGAGTTGGCAGCAGCTTTTTTGGCGGATGATGAGTCGATTTCTGAGTCGGCCGAACCAGGAGTAGTAACGACAGTGACCACTGTTGAGGAAGAATATGATATCGTACCAGGTCAGTTGGCCGTTGATGTTTATGAAACTGAGGATAAATTGGTCATTAAGGCCCGTACAGCTGGTGTGAACAAGAGTGATCTCGATGTTAGTATCGCTGATGGTGTGTTGACGATTAGCGGTACACTGAGCAGTGGTGATGATACTGCAGCTATTCAGTGGCACGTTCAGGAATGTTACTGGGGTGAATTTAGTCGTACTTTGGTTCTGCCGATTCCGGTCAAAGAAGATGAGGTTGAAGCTGTTCTAAAGGATGGTGTTTTAGCGATTTCCTTTGGCAAGGTCAAGGAAAAACAACCAAGAAAAGTGCAGATTCAGTAGTAGAATCTAGAATTAAACTACGCCGCCGCCGCCATTACCGTTACCGACCACGCCGATAACCCAGTTGACTACCGCGTAACCAAGAATCGCCACTACGAGACCAACAATAGCGTAGAGGATGGTATTTTTCGCTGCATCGACTTTACTTTTGTCACCACCCGAAATAACATAACGAATACCACCAAAGATCAGGAAAACAATCGCTAAAATACCAACGATAAATAGCATCAGGTTAATTAGTCGCGGAATCAAAGCATCACCACCCGAAAATAAATCGGTTGGTTGACCTTCACCGCGATAAGCCCCATTAATAACATCCGTTAACGATAAACCATACGCTGATCCGGGTAGCGTCAGCGCTAGACCAGCTGCCAATGCTAGCGTTGCTGCACTGGTGCGGAGTTTTGCCGAGTTCTGAGAAATTCTGTTCATCTTTCATTATCCTACTTAGTCAAAGATGTGAAATACCCAATTGACTAACGCATAAGCAATAATTGCTACGACTAGGCCGACCACCGCATAGACAATAGTGTTTTTAGCTGCATCAACTTTGTTTTTGTCGCCAGTTGAAGTTACGTAACGAATACCAGCAAAGATAATCATCACCACACAAAGAATACCGATAATGAACAGCATCGTGTTGATAATTACCCCGATTAGACCACCATCACCAGTCAATTCACTAGCCTGTCCAGTACCTTTAGAACATTCTGGGTCGAGAGCACTATTGATACCACCCTTCACTTCACAATCAGCGAACGCTGGTACACTGATTATACCACTCACACTGAGCGTCAGTATGAGCATTAGCGTCATCAGTAGCGTCGCGGCAATCTTTCTAAAACTGAACTTCATCTCTTCTCCTTGTACTATTTACGTTTATGTTACTATTTAATCAGAAAACGGTTTCGTGGTCAACTATTTCCAAACATAACCGTTTTCTGATACAATAATCGCATGGCTGAACACAAAGTGCCGCAAGATGTTGAGGCAGAAGACAAGTTACTCGGGCCGTTATCGTTTCGACAGTTTATTTACGCTATGATTGCGCTGGCCGGTGTGGCTTTGGCGTATTTTATGGCGGTCAACATAACACCTCTACTCGTGATAGTTCCATTACCGATAATTATTGTTTTTGGCATATTGGCGATTCCCCGTAAAGGTCAGCCGATGGAAATTTACATTGGTGCGTTGATTCATTTCTATCTTTATCCGACCAAGCGCATTTGGAATTCCGATGGTCAGGAAAGTTTGGTCGAAATTACCAACCCAACTATTGATACTACACCATTGACTAAGGATATCAGTAGTGCTGAAGCGACTCAACGTTTGTCATTTTTGGCTGATGTTGTTGATACTCAAGGGTGGTCGACTCGTGGTAACGTGAATTTGAATGATGATTATGCGTTAGCGGCTAATACAGCGGCGGACGTCTTTGATGATGCATCACTTAACAAAGAATTTAGTGCTAAATTGGCTGAGGCCGAGCAACGAGTTCGCGATAAAGTTATTTCTCATATGAATACTCCTTCGTCAGTTGGACAGAGTAGTTTTGCTCCTCCCGCACGAACAGCGGCTACTACTTCGACTATTGTGACACCACCACCCGCACCGCCGATGCCAATCGAAGATGAAGCAGAACTCAGTGCAATGCTCAAACAATCAGCCGCCAACAACGCGGTAACAACTTTCAAACAAACTGTGATTCAACCGCCCAGTTCTTCATCGGTAACTAGTGACCCGACTTTGACAATTGCAACTACACCACCAGAACCTGCTATAATAGAAGAGTCCACCGATACTACGAGCGCCGACACGAGAGCGGTTGCTTCGCGTGAGGTCAAAATTGATGATGATCAAGGTGGGGAAATTTCTCTGCGTTAAACATGAAGAAAGGGTGGGAAAGTGAATCCAAATCAACCGCAGCAAGTTAGTCCGTCGCCGACCGCTACGCCAGTTGCACCTGGTCCGGTTGGTGCTGCTTTTGGTTCTGCTCAAACTCAACCAACCACACCCAAAAACCCTAGTTCGACTCAGAATACTTTGTTACTGCAGGAAATTCGCGACAATATGTTAATCATGGGTGATGGTACTTACCGATCAGTCGTCGCTGCTCAATCAGTCAATTTTGACTTGATGAGCGAGCGTGAGCGTGAAGGTATTGAGTATTCTTATCAGCAGTTTTTGAATTCATTAACTTTTCCCATCCAGATTTATATTCGTTCACAGAGTGTTGACATCGGCCCGTACCTCGAGCGATTAGAACAGATTCGGACCAATCAAGACAACATGCTGCTCGGTGTGTTGATGGATGATTATATTCAATTCATTGATATTCTGTCCCAAGAAGCTAACATCATGGATAAAAGTTTTTTCATCATTATCCCTTATGCTATTGGTGAAGAAAGAGCTCAGTTGGGCAGAGATAGCGATACTAGTAAAAACTTGTTGACTAATCTATTCGTACCAACTAAACGTCATCAGCGCGTCAAAGTGCCAGCTGATCAATACAACAAGGTCAAAGAAGAAATGACCAGACGCGTTTTTGTGGTTATTGATGGTTTGTCGCAAATTGGCGTTCGAGCGATACAATTAAAAACTAAAGAGATTGGTGAGTTGATGTATAACGTTTATAACCCTGATACTGCCGTACGCGAGCCGATCGGTGATTTTCGAA
>JGI24696J40584_12961439_pt1 | contig 16053 bp, 14 predicted proteins | sample TergutCo191P4_FD_40584 | JGI IMG/M metagenome (IMG submission 40584)
AATCGCTCTCTGCGTCAAGCGGTCATGGAGACACCTAGGGTTTAAACTAGATTGTAATATACATTTCTCTTGTCTGAACCTTGATTCACATGATTCAAGGATTTACTTGATTTCAACTTTCAACTTTTTCAAAGGAGTTTCCCATGAACATTTCTAAGTTCATTTCTAAAAAGCTTTCCATTCTGTCAATCCTTTTTGCTCAAGCAGCTTGGAGGCAAAAAAAGACGTTAGTGGTAGCATTTCTTCTTGTGGCTTTTTCTGTTTGTTCGGCAGAATCAGTGGAACAAACTGTTAAAGATACTGTTAATATTAGTAGCAGCAGTAGTGTTGCAGTTAATGAGTTGCATAAATCACCAGAAAATGATTCTTACGATAGATTTCTGACGATTGTTAGTATATCTATTGCTATTATTAGCGTACTTATTGCTATTATTGTTGGATTTTGGGTTCATTTCAATTTTAAAATGCCACTAGTGGATTTAAAAAAAGAAATGAAAAAAGAATTTGAAAAAATATTAGAAGATGATAGAAAAAGTTTGAATAGAAGTATAGCAGAATTTTACTATTTATTTGCAGAAGATGGATACGGAAAAAAACAATGGTATCAGCATTTTATGAATTTAGCTGATTTTTATATCACTGTAAACGAAATAAAAGAATTTAGTAAAAAAGAATTAGCATTTTTAGAAATGTCTGAAAAATTTATAAGCGGATACGAAGAGCAAAAAGATGATATTATTAAACTGGGACATAGTGCAATTAGTAGATTTTCGGTAGTATTTTTGCATTTTATGGAGAATCGAGAAAAGAAAAAAACGAATCAAGATGTTTATAAAAAGGCAAAAATAAGATGCAGCAAATTTTTTAAGATTTTTACGGATGATGAAATGCGCAAGCTTCTTGAAGATTACGGTAGAGAAAGTGATTCTTATGATAATAATATTGATGAAACTATTAAGTTGATAAATAAATATAGGGTATTGGTATATGGAGATTCATATGAGAAAAAATGATTTGTTTAAGTCATTAGCAGTAATTCTAGTTATTGCTGTTGGAGCGTCAGCCCAAGCCCTGTGGGATGGCACAGCAAACACCACGTGGTACAACGCATCTGCTACCACCTACACGCTCACAACCGCTGAGGAATTGGCTGGCTTGGCGCAACTTGTGAACAACGGCACTGCGACATTCAGCGGCAAAACCATAAATCTCGGAGCAAACATTGCCTTGAACGACACCACTGGCTGGCGAAGCTGGGATAATACTACAACTGGCTTGCGGCAATGGATACCCATAGGCAATGCCACCCGTAGCTTTAGAGGCACCTTCAATGGCAAAGGCAAGATTGTGACTGGTCTTTATATAAACAGTATGGCTGATTACCAAGGCTTGTTTGGCATTGCGTTTGAGGGTGGCATAAACAATCTTGGCTTGGCAGGCTTTTATGTTAAGGGGGGAAGATATGCTGGTGGCATAAGCGGTCGCTTGAAAGCGTTGCCTACGCTTTCGTGCACCGGTTTGACAGCAAAATCATATTCAGGCGTGGAAATCAGTACGCCTGAGGTGGCTTGCAACACAGGCGTACTTTCGAATTTGGGCTGGACAAATGCGCCATCTTGGAACGATCTTTCAGATGGGACATACAATGTAGTTGCTACAGGAACTTGTGATGACATAGAAGGTTTGACGGCTAGTTGCGGTACTTTATCTGTTTGCTCAAATTGTGTGATAGACAGCCGAGATGGCAAAACATACAAGACGGTTGTAATTGGTACTCAGACATGGATGGCGGAAAATTTGAATTACGATGTGCCAAACAATGCTACAGATGTGTGCTATGACAATTTGACTTCCAATTGCACCAAGTATGGTCGGTTGTATAATTGGGCAACAGCGATGAATATTGATGCAGCATATAACAACAGTAGCTACACGGCCTCGGCTAAGCACAAAGGCGTTTGCCCCGATGGCTGGCATATTCCCAGCTATGCAGAGTGGACAATTTTGTACAATTATAATGGTGGTTCATCGGTAGGGGAGAAATTAAAGGCAACGAACGGTTGGAATAACGGCAATGGCACGGATGACTATGGATTTTCAGCCCTACCGGGTGGCATTGGCTTTAGCTCTAATGGTAGCTTCTCCAATGCCGGTTCCATCAGTATCTGGTGGAGCAGCACGGAGTCGGATATCGGTCCTGGCTTCGCTTGGCGTCTGCGCATAGAAGGGAGCCCCAGTGCGTTCATGGACAATTACGGCAACGACAAGTCGACCTTGCATTCCGTTAGATGCTTGAAAAACTAGGAGAGAAAAATATGAAAACTTTCAATTTTGCATTTGCAATTCTTCTTTCTGTTGTGGCTTACGCCCAGCAGGATGGTGCGATAACCAATTGCTATGCCATAGGCAATGTGTCCGGCACTGACCATGCCGGCGGCATAAGCGGCGGAAGTAGCACGGTGACGAATTCTTACTTCGTTGGAAACGTAACGGGAACAGGCAGCAATGTCGGTGCCATAATCGGCAGCGGCACTGCAGCAAACTCCTATTACAACTCCGATTTGACTTCCGCGAACAACGGATTCGGAATATTGAAAACAACAGAAGAAATGAAAAATCAAAACACTTATGCAGGATGGGATTTTGTTAACATATGGAAAATACTCGCTGATATAAATGACGGCTATCCATATTTTTCAGAGCCTGGAGCTAATGTTTCGTCACTTACGATTGCGAACAAAACGTATAACAGCATCGCCATAAATGCGGTTGAAACTCCTGCAACAGGTCAAACGGTTGAATATGCCATAAGTACAGAAAACATTGCGCCTGCAAGCGGCTGGCAAACAGAACTTGCATTTAGCGGCCTTTCTCCAAACGCAGCTTACTATATCTTTGCACGCTCGCAAGAGAATAATATTTATGCTTCCGGCATTGCTTCTGTGTTGCAAGTTACAACATATAGAATCCTTGGCGCAAATGTTTCAGAGCCAACAACCGCAAGCATAACATACAACAACATCACAATAAACGCTGTTACGGCTCCGGCAACGGGACAAACGGTTGAATATGCCATAAGTACAGAAAACATTGCGCCTGCAAGCGGATGGCAAACAGAACTTGCATTTAGCGGCCTTTCTCCAAACGCAGCTTACTATATCTTTGCACGCTCACAGGAAAATTCCAATTACTATACAGGCACGGCTTCCATAGCATTGCAGGTTACAACAGATAAAATCATCGGGGCAGATGTTTCAACTCCTACAACCGCAAGCATAACCGACAACAGCATCACAATAAACGCTGTTGCGATTCCGGCAACGGGACAAACGGTTGAGTATGCCATAAGCACAGAAAATATCACACCTGCAAGCGGCTGGCAAACCGGACTTGCATTTAGCGGTCTTTCTCCAAATACGACTTACTATATCTTTGCACGCTCACAGGAAAATTCCAATTACTACACAGGTACGGCTTCCATAGCATTACAGGTTACAACAAATAAAATCCTTGGCGCAAATGTTTCAACTCCTGCAACCGCAAGCATAACCGACAACAGCATCACAATAAACGCTGTTGCGATTCCGGCAACGGGACAAACGGTTGAATATGCCATAAGCACAGAAAATATCACGCCCGCAAGCGGCTGGCAAACCGGGCTTGCATTTAACGGTCTTTCTCCAAATACGGCTTACTATATCTTTGCACGCTCACAGGAAAACATTAATTACTATGCTGGCACGACTTCCAGCGCATTGCAAGTTACAACAGATAAAATCATCGGTGCGGAAATTTCGAAGCCAATAACCGCAAGCAAAACTTACAACAGCATCACAATAAACGCAGTTGCGGTTCCAGCAAGCGGACAAGTTGTTGAATATGCGATAAACACAGAAAATAACGTACCTCTAAGCAGTTGGCAAACCGGACTTATATTTGCCGGTCTTTCTTCAAACACGGTTTATTATATCTTTGCCCGCTCACAAGAGAACGTTAATTATTATGCCGGAAACGCTTCTTTGGCACTGGAAGAGACAACTCTAGATTTGGATGCTCCAACACTGGCAAGCAAAACACACAACAGCATTACGATAAATGCAGTCACTGCCTCAACCATGGAAACAGTTGAATACGCCATAAGCACATCAAACATAGCACCTGCAAGCGGTTGGCAAACAGGGCTTACATTGACCGGGCTTGCGCCAAGCACAACACACTATATTTTTGCTCGCATAGCAGGTGATATAAACACAGCGTCTTCTCCGCTGGAAATTACAACCTTCCAGCAAAACAACTGGATTGACGAAGCCGATTATAGCTGGTATCTATATACGCTGTCAGAATTCACAATAACAACTCCCGAACAGCTGGCTGGCTTGGCGTACATAGTCAACGAAGGGCACGAAAGTTTCTCCAACAAAAAAATAATGCTAGGAAACGATATTTCGTTAAACAACACAGATAGCTGGCAAGACTGGGCAACAGCAACATTCGCAGAAATCAAGCTATGGACTCCGATAGGAACAGCGGCAAATCCGTTCAAAGGCACTTTTGAAGGCAACGGCTTTACCGTCAGCGGAATTTACATCGACAACACAAATGACAATCAAGGATTGTTTGGTGTTGCGAGTGGCGGAAAAATAGAGAAACTCGGCGTTGTTGCTTCGTATGTCAAAGGCAACAATAATGTCGGAGGATTACTAGGAAACGGCAACACTGCAATTCAATATTGCTACTCCATGGCAAATGTTGCTGGAGCATCAAATATCGGCGGCTTGGCGGGAAACAGAGGCTCAGGCGCAATTACGCAAAGTTACGCCACAGGAAATGTGACAGGAACTTCCAATGTCGGAGGATTGACAGGTGGCGGAACAGGTACAATTACAGGCAGTTATTACAATTCGGAAACTCTTGGCGGCGGATCTAACGGCTTTGGAAGAACAACAGCTCAAATGAAAACTCAGTCTAGTTACATTGGTTGGGATTTTGCAACTCCAATTTGGAAAATAGACAGTAAAGCGAACGATGGCTATCCGTATTTGCATACGTTAACCGCCTGTTTGGCAGAAGGCAAAGTTTGGGAGAACAGTATATGCCGTGACAAAACGCCTGCGGAAGTTTGCACTGAATCCGGCGACAACTGGGTAAACGGCCAGTGCAAGAGCGATGCTCAAATTGCGCAAGAAGCTTGCTTGGCAGAAGGCAAAGTTTGGGAGAACAGCACATGCCGTGACAAAACACCTGCGGAAGTTTGTACCGAATCCGGCAACAACTGGGTAGATGGCCAATGCAAGAGCGATGCTCAACTTACGCAAGAAGCTTGCTTGGCAGACGGCAAGATGTGGGAGAACAGCATATGCCGTGACAAAACGTCTGCGGAAGTTTGTACCGAATCCGGCAACAACTGGGTAAACGGCCAATGCAAGAGCAATGCTCAACTTGCGCAAGAAGCTTGCTTGGCTGAAGGCAAGGTGTGGGAGAACAACCAATGCACAACGCCAATTCGTCAGCTGCAAATTATTACAGCAAACATAACTGCAAAAGCTATAGGCAACACAATAATCCTCCAAAACGTCCCAAAAGACGCAAAAGTGGAAGTGTACAATTTGAAAGGAAGGCAAGTGTATTCAGCAAATTCTGAAAATTCTAAAATTCTGGTTCAGACAAAAGGATTGTATATTGTGAAAGTAGGAAAACAAACTTTGAAAATTATGGTGAGGTAAAACATCTGAACCCCGATTTGTGTCTGTTGCGCAACTAATTTTCCTGTTTTTGCCTTTGTTTTTTCATCATTTAATCTTTTGAATGATTCGCAATTATATTCAGGGTAAGGCTCGCCTTACTCCTACGAAATGCCGATAAACATCGTATTTGTCCCACATATTTATGCAATATTGTTTTGAACCGTGGGGTAGGGGCATGAATCAAATTTACCAACTTGCTACAGCTAAAGAATATGGTGGCAAATTGCTTGTTATAACTGTGATTAATCCGGTTTCAGGATTGTAGATTTTTAAGCCTTCAGCACCCAAACCTCTATCTCCGATAAAAAGCTTTTTTGTCACTTTGTCAAAAAATATACCGCCAAAAGAATCCGTTATATTCGGCAATGCTTCTCCAACTGTTTTGCTGCTTATATTCACAGGTTTAACAGGCTCCCTTCCAAAATCTTCATAAACGCTAACATACAGAACTTGGTTTGCTTCGTCTAAGGCAATATGATTAATCCCTCCTCCAAGCATGGTACCTGTAACTAGAATCTCCGATGTTCCCGTTTTCAAATCCACAACTTCAACGCCGGCATTGCCAAAAGATAAATTATACCAATCATCAGGCGAAGAAACATAAAGTTTTCCGTTGCCTAAAGCGCTGTTCTGCGGATTATAGAAATTCAATTGAATTGTGTCTATAACAGTTTCCGTGCTTGCCTTTATGCGAATCAAAAGGCCAGGTTTCGTTGCTCTGAAATTTTCCAATCTTTGCGCAATAACAAGCAAAGTGTCTCCACTGGCTTTAATGGAAGCGGCATTGGCCTCTGTTATCGGCAAATTTATTTTGCCGTCCAGTGCGCACGTGGCAGGATTGAATATTTGCGCATAATCCAAATCATACAGAGCTATGTATCCTTTATTGCCAACAACAGCGATTTCGTAAGGATTTGATAAATCTTCCAGCCGGGTTTGTTTTATAAGTGTTTTATCTCCGATTTTGTCTGCCTGCATACAAGATAAAATATTGGTGGCACCAAAATTTTTGCGTTCCAAAACAAATATATCTTTGCCGTTTGCAAAAATTTTTGAATCCTGGTCGAATAAAAGTTCGCCGGACGAAAGGCTTGCGGAGTCAATGTTCATCCAACGGAGCTGTCCTGTTGCATAATCGCTTGTGAAATTCAAAAGCAAAGAATTACTTTCGGAACTTGAAGATGAAACTTCCGTTTCATTACTATTTGAGCATGCAAACAATGCTGCTGAAATTGCGAGAAGCAAAGAGATTCTTTGGAACATGGTTCTACCTCGGAACAAAAAACTGCAAAGCACCTTATGGAGCTTCACCCCCCGGCAGGTTTTCCGGCTTCGGTTTTTACATATGCTTCTGCACTTGCTTTTGCCGTTACGGTAGCGGGACTGCTCTTGGATTGCACAAGATTGCCCTGATGGGATAGGAGTAATTTAGATTATTTTTTCAAAAAGAATGTAAAAAATCCTTGTACATCAAACTAGGTTGTATTCCTTCATTATTTTGGTATTTTCTATATTACTCATTATGCAGAATCAATCCCTTAAAATGACTCAAGCAGAAAGAGATGCAAACCTAATGCTTGTGGTTGCCGTAGAGGAATATTCCCAAAAATATAATCTTGCTCCGCAAGACACATTAATTTTGTTTACGCAAAATAATATTAACCATTTAATTCGCAAGAACTATGGAGCCTTGCATACTCAAGATTTAGACGAGAGTTTTCATTTTGCGGAAGATATTTTGGCTAGGAAGCTGAAATGAAACTGTATCACGGCTCAAATTGCTTGTTTGAAAAAATAGACTTGACAAAAGCCAGAGATAAAAGAGATTTTGGCAAGGGATTTTACACAACAACAATAAAAGAGCAGGCGGTATCTTGGGCAGAAGTAATTTTTGACCGCTACGGCGGAGAAGGCAAATTTGTTTATGAATTTACTTTTGAAATAAATAACGATTTGAAAATCAAGAAATTCGCAGAAGCAAATAAGGATTGGCTGGAATTTGTAACCACCAACAGAAGCATAGGCGAAACGCAACACGATTTTGACATAGTAATTGGCCCTGTCGCAAACGATAAAACCAACCGAACAATCGCACTTTATATCGCAGGTATTTATACAGCGGAAATGGCTTTGGATTTATTGAAATATAATAATTTGAATGACCAAGTTAGTTTTCATACCGAAAAGTCTCTTTCTTATTTAACATTAACCTGGCAAGAGAAAAATGCAAACTAAGTATTTATACAAAGGGCAAGATATAACAACTGATATTTTATTCAAGATAGAGCATATAGTTTCTATTATTGCAGAAAAAGAAAAAACCTCATTTGACAAAGCGTATCTTAAATTTTTGGATTCCAATACATATAAGCTTTTGCAAAAAACGAACTGCCTGATGTGGGCAGAAAGTGCAGAATTTATTGTGGATGAGTATTATAGAGAACTTTGATTGGGTAAGATAGTAAATTTAAAATGCATGCGAATAACTCACGCTGAATGTTCTGCCCGGAGTTGGTATGGCATCATATATATGTTCATGCTCGCCTCCAGTCAAGTTTCTTGCATAAAAGGATATTTTTGTTTTGCCGGTTGGCTTATAGCTGAGCATGGCATGGTAAAATGCATTTCCGGGAATTTCTTTTTTCTGCGCTCTGTCTCGGTAAATCAGGGAATGCGCTTCCCCTTCCAATGAAAGTTCAAAAGAATATGGGAAAATGAAAAGCAGGGAACTGTAGTATTGCTCTTTTGGCTCGTTTGGCAAATCATCAGGATCTTGTATAGTTGCGTTTGTGTTTATTTTCAGCCATTTGAAAAGCTCGACAGAAAGCTCGCCTTCAATTCCATAAACTTTGCCCTCTTTTTCATGGTTGAACGGTTTTGACCACTGCCCGCTTTGACGATAATATATGCGGTCTCTTATGCGGTTTGCGAAAAAAGCCGCAGAAGCTTTGGTCTTTTTTGATTTGTAGCAGAGCCCTATTTCTGCCTGTTCGCCCTGTTCTGCTTTCAAATCCGGATTTGATAAAATTCCAAAACCCGTGCTGAACAATTCAAAAACAGACGGGTCTCTGAAATAGTGCCCAACGGCAAAAAAAACATTTTCAAAATCCACAGATACTCTTCCGGAGTTCAAATTTTGCATTCTTTTTTTAAATGTGCTGTCAACTGATGAAGAAACATCCGAGAAAATTCCGCTTTCATGTTTTTGCATGCTGAATCTGGAGGCAGCATTTGCAGTTATGCTAAAAAAATCTGCCGGAGCAAAAGTTCCGGCAAAAGAACCTTGAGCAACCGAATTTGAAAGTTCGTAATTCGGATACATTGTGCTGTGGTTTCTCGATTCCAAGTACTGGTAATTCACATAAGCGTGAAATTCTGTTTTTATAATTGAATTTTCCAAATATAACGAGCCTTGCCCGCCGCCGTTTTTTGTTAACAACCCTATTTCCGTCAGTTGGTTGCGCTCTCCGTAATTTAACACATCAAGCGTGCGATGCCACTTGCTTACGCTATTTTCCGCGCCGGCAAAGCCTAGAAGCCCAAAATCAAGATTCTCGTTCTTAGGCAAAATTTCAAAGCTCGCAGTCACAGAATTGTTCGCTGAATTTGCAATTCGTGTTTCCTGCTCTTCGCGACCGGGAATTCCGCCTGCCTCGGAGTTATGCTCTATTCTTAAAATATTATTTCTTTTGCCTACAAAAGTGAACGAGTGGACACCGGATGTTTGCGTGTATTCCGCATTTTTTTTCTTTGTCCAAAAATCGTCTTCTGTTATGTATGAGGTGCCGTTGCGGTTAAGGTATGTAAAATTGTTGTCTGAGGCTCTGTGGCTTATGTTGCTTGTCCAAAGCACGGAATCTGTTAACGGAGCGCCGGCCTGCATTGAGAGAAACCTGCTGTTGTAGCTTCCGTAAGAAGCGTAAAATTTGCCGCCTTTTGCCGCTGCGTCTTTTGAAACCAGGTTTATAACGCCGCCCATCCCGTTTGCTGCGAATTTTGCCGGAATATAGCCTTTGTAAATTTCAATTCTTTCATATTTGTTCAAATCTATCGCGCCCAAGTTTGCCTCTCCAATGCTTTGCAAAAGCACGCCGTCTATGGCAATGGCAATCTGGTTCCCTTGCATTCCTCTTATCGATATGCTTTGAAAGCTTCCCATTCCGCCTTTTTGCCTGGTTTGTATTCCGGCGCATGTAGCGAGTATGTCTGCCAAGGACATGTTTTTGCCTTCCCACTCGGAACTTTCTATTTCAACCACGCCATTGCCGCTTTCCGTTTCTGTGCCAAAAACATCGCTTGCAGGCAAAACCGAAATAACAGGCTCTGCGGCTATGGAAAGCGAACAGCAGAGGAATAGGCCTTTAATCATTGTTCTCCTTCGGAACGCAGTTGCAAAGCTCCTTATGGAGCTTCACCCCCCGGCAGGTTTTCCGGCTTCGGTTTTTACACATGCTTTTGCATTTGCTTTTGCCGTCACGGTAGCGGGACTGCTCTTGGATTACACAAGATTGCCCTGATGGGATAGGGGTAATATAGAAAACTTACGTTACGGATGGCGGTTTTCTATATTTTTCTCAATGTTCACCCGCATTCTATTCCTTTTTTGCCTTTTTCTCTTGTGCGCTGCGCAGGCAAATGATCCTGAGTCTAAAATGGCCTTTTGGGATGGCAAAAATAAAATGCTGCGGGGGATTGCTATTGGAAATGGCGTGTGGAGCGCAAATGACGTTAACCTCGGTTGCAACGATTCTGCCGATTATGCTAAAATAAAAATGCTGGGATTCAATGCGGCACGCTTTTACTTGAGCTACAAGTTTTTTGAAAACGATGCGTCTCCCTATTCCTACAAACAAAGCGGCTGGAATTTTCTGAACAGGAATTTGGAGTTCGCAAAAGCAAATGGAATAAAATTCATTTTAAATATGCACGTCCCGCAAGGCGGCTTTCAATCCAACGGCGAAGGAGCGGCGTTGTGGGACAATGAGGAAAACCAAAAACGCTTAATAGCTCTGTGGAGAGAAATAGCAAAACGCTACGCAAAAGATACCACCGTAGCCGCTTACGATATACTCAACGAACCCGTTGTCAGCAAAGATAAATCCCAATGGCAAAAGCTTGCGCAAAGAATTGTAAACGCAATACGGGAAGTCGATACCGACCATCTTATTTTGGTAGAGCGCATGAATGCGATAATTCCTGGAAATTATTCAAACGATGCTGAAATGAATTATATTTTTATAAACGACCCGGTAAATAAATGGGGGCTTACATTTCATTTTTATTCTCCAATAGAATACACGCATCAATATGCCAGTTGGGTAGAGCATTTTAAAAATACTGATGGCGGCAGGTACCCGGATCCGAGGATTGGCCGAGACAAGGCAGCTTTGGCAAAAGAGGTTGATTCTTATTTGAAAATAGCGCAGGAGAAAAATTTGCCGGTATATCTTGGAGAATTCGGAGTCATTGAATTCGCTGTGAATCCGGAAAAAGGCGGCGTAACATGGATTTCCGATATGCTGGATATTTTGAAATCGCATAGCGTGTCCTACACATATCACGCATGGGTTGACGGCTCTTTTGGCGTAAAAGACAACGCTACTCTTGAGAATTTATTTAAGAACAAATTTATGATGCGAAGATGAATTAAAACACGCTCACTCCAATCTGCGCAGTCCAAGGATGCCCATTCATCTTTTTTGCATATTCAAGCAAACCGAAATGCCCTCTAACACCCAATAAAATATTGTTTCTTATCTTAATTCCTGTGCCAACGCTTGGGCCAAACGCAAGAATATTCACATCGGGCTTTTTAAGTTCGTTGCCTTGGTAAAGCTTGGCATAAAGATTCGCGCCAACTTGAGGGCCTGCCTCCACATAAGCACGCCCAATGCTAAAACGCATCAAAATCGGAAGCTCCAAAGAATGCAGAATAACTCCGGCTTCGTACAGATCGTCACTGTCCATTCCTGTTTTTAGCACTAAATAACCTTTTGCCTGATACAAAGTGTATTGCAGCTCAGGCACAATGCTGAAAAATTCATTGGCTTCAAAAGCAAAGACCAGGCCTGCGCTTGCCGAAAAATTCGGATAAAGCCTGATTGCGTTGGGGCCAAAAGCAAGGGACTGAATTGCCTTATGGCCACGCAAAGCACTAGCTCCCAATCCTGAGCGAATGCCAAAATCCTGGGCAATGCCAATGCTTGCCGCAAACAGCAAGGCTATAATTGCTTTTCTCATTTTCCCTTCTCCATCATATGTTCCTTGGCCAAAAGCGCAATGCCTATGGCTCCCATTTCGCCGGGACGCTCCGGACGAATTGGCGTTAAACCCGTGTACTGCTCAAAAGCACGCAAAACGGCATCGTTTTTGAATGTGCCGCCCTGCACCACAACTTTTTTGCCCAAAGAATCCAAATTTCTCAAACGAATGACTTTTGTAAAAACATTGTCTATTATTGAACGGCAAATTCCGGCTATTATGTCTTCAGGTTTTTTGCCGTCTCGCTGCTCCGTTATAATAGAACTGTTCATAAACACAGTGCAACGGCTTCCAAGCTTTGATGGATTTTTGGAACGAAACGCCATTTCCGCGATTTGCTCCATTTTAATGCCAAGGCTGCGAGCATAAGTCTCTATAAACGAACCGCAGCCGCTCGAACAAGCTTCATTCAAAATTATGCCGGTTACCACTCCGCTCGCCACAGAAATAGCCTTCATGTCTTGCCCGCCAATATCCAAAATAAAACTCACGTCCGGGCATATTTTTTTTGCGGCTTTTGCGTGGGCAACTGTTTCCACAGTATGGTAATCCGCTCTTAGAGCGCGGTAAAATAAAAGCTCGCCGTAACCGGTTGTTCCAACGCCCAAAATTTCCAGCTTTGCGCCGGCTTCTTTGTAACGCTCGTTAAGCTGAACAAGCGCGCTTCTCAGCACAACAAGAGGATCGCCCTGATTGCCGGAATAAAAACTGTCTATAACCTCTTCGTTTTCGTTTAGCAACACGAATTTTGTGGTTGTACTGCCTGCGTCTATGCCCAAATATGCTTTTACAACCGAGCCTCTTTCCGGTTGCTCGTAGTTGCCGTCAAAAAGAGGGTATCTTTTTGCAAACTCATTTTTCTCTGCTTCATCTTTAAAAAACGGCAAAGATCTTTCCTCTTCCTTTTTTTCTTTTCCTGCGGAAAAATGCTCAAGGGCGTAAAGACTTTTTTCCTTGCTGTAACAGTTTTTTCTATCCTTATAAATTGTTCCGGCAGAAAGCGCCGCGCCCCACGCAACCAAAACTTCCGAATGCTTGGGCACCAGAACCTGCGAACTTAAAATTCCCAAACGTTGCTGAAACACCCCCACAAGCGAAGGGTTAAAAGTCAAAGGGCCGCCCTCAAAAAGCACAGGCGGCTTAATCTCCATTCCTTGCGCAAGGCCGCCTATTGTCTGCTTTGCAATAGCATGGAAGCTAGAAAGGGCAATGTCTTCTTTGGCAACGCCCTGATTCAAAAGAGGCTGTATATCGGTTTTCGCAAAAACTCCGCATCTGCCGGAAATCTCATATACCTTTTCGCCTTTTGAAGCATAGCTTTCAAATTCCTCTGTTTTTACACGCAAAAGCTCTGCGACCTGGTCTATAAAAGCACCGGTTCCGCCTGCGCACACGCCGTTCATCCGCATATCGCTGGCAAGGAGTTTTCCGGTGGTTTTGTCTTTTTCAAAAAATATAACTTTCGCGTCTTGCCCGCCAAGCTCTATGGCAACTCTGGCTTCAGGATGCATTTCGCGCACGGCCAAAGCATTTGCAACAACTTCCTGAACAAAAAACGCTTCCGCTTTTTCTGCGAAAGGCTGTCCGCCAGAGCCGCAAAAAGAAACTACAAAGTCTTTGCCGTCAAACAGGGAGTGAGCCTCGCTGAGCAGAGAGCTAACCGTTTTTGCCTGCATGGCGTTATGCCTTTGGTAGCGGCTATGCAACAGCTCTCTCGTCTCCGGATTTACAACGGCGATTTTAACTGTAGTGGAACCAACATCAACGCCAACCCACAGTTCGCTATGTGACATATTTTCTCCATGCAGATTTTTTCTCTAAAAACACATCGTAAAGAACAGCCGTTAAAATCGCAAAAAACACCGCTGCCACGCCTCCCGCCAAAACAATCAATCTTCTCTTTGGCTTGGATTTTTCAATGGGTTTCATAGGAATGTCTATAACATCCAAAACCGGCATATCGCGCGCTTCTTCTATCTTCGCAAGCTCATACTGCTTTTGCAGTTGAATCATAATCTCCTGGTTCATCAAAACATCCCTTTGCAGCCTTGAATCTTCCAATTGATCGGTAGGGTCAATGCGAAGCCTGTTGTTTTGCCTAAACGAGCGCAAAACCTCTTCTGCCTTATTAAGGCTTTCTTTAACCTCAGAAAGTCTTTCTTCGGTGAATTTTCTGTTTTCCGATGCTTTAAAGTGCATTTTATTCAGCAAAATATCATTGAGTTGCTTGAATACGAAATTATTCACGTCATAAGAAACCTGCGGGTCTTCAAACTCCGTGGCAAGCGTTATCACTCCGCTTTTTTTGTCTTGGCTAAAAACTATATAGCCGCCTTTTTTAAGGGCATCCAGCATGCCGTATTCCAGCCGTATTTGCCAGTCTTCCTGTGTGGTATCGGGTTCAATTTTCCACAGGGTTTGCAATGTAACCGGAGTTGATGTATCCGGCAGGGCAAGCGAAACCTTCCACTTCTCCGCTAAAATTGATTGCAGCATGTAGTTGGATAATATAATATCGCTCAAATACGCAGAGGGGTCATCGGTTTTTGAGCTGGAAACCCCGGCGAGGGCCGCAAGGGCGTTTAAGCTGCCGCTTTGCGAACCGCCTGATGTTTGATAAATAATTTTTGCGTTTGTTTTATAAAAAGGGGTTGATAAAAGCGCAATGGCAAACGCAAGGCCTGAAACCAAAATAAATACAACAACCGCCGCAACCTTGTGCTTCAAGGTACGTTTTATTATCGAAAACACTAACTCAAGCAGGTCAATCTCTTCTTCTGCTTCCGGTTCTTTTGACATAAGGAGAATATAGAAAACAATGTATTTTCTATATTTACCTTACATGATTTCGCCTCTTTATATTCAGATTTTGGCTGCCGTGCTGTTTTGCCTTGGCATTGCCGTGGTTATTTCCAAAAGGAACATATTTTTTGCCTTTTTGGGGCTAGAGCTAGCCATAAACGCCGCAAACCTAAGTTTTATTGGATTTTCAAAAAGTTTGCCCTCGCTTCAAAGCGTGGCTGGGCAAATCGCGCCTATTTTCGTTATAGCCATTGCCGCTGCCGAAGCCTGCATTGGCCTTGCGATAGTGGTTTTGATTTTCCGCAACCAAGAAACAATTGATTCCGATGAGTATTCGCAAATGCAAGGTTAAAAGGAGGAAATATGTCCGGACATTCAAAATGGGCTACGATTAAACGCAAAAAAGCAAAAACCGATGTTGGCAGGGCAAAGGCCTGGAACAAACTTATTAAAGAGATATCCGTTGCCGCAAAAATGGGCGGCGGAAATCAAGACGCAAACCCACGCCTTAGAGCGGCTATACTCAAAGCCAAGGGGCAAAGCTTGCCAACGAAAAACATTGAAAGCGCAATAGCAAAAGGCATTGGCGGAAGCTCCGGCGCAAACATGGAAGAGCCTATGTACGAGGGTTATGGCCCAAGCGGTTGCGCAATTCTGGTGCAGTGCCTAACCGACAACCGCACTCGTTCAGTCGCAGATGTGAGAAATATCTTTGGCAAGAACGGCGGAAACATGGGCGAGCAAGGCTCCGTAGCCTGGACCTTCAAGCACAAAGGCATTATAGTCATAGACGCTGCCGCTTATCCGGAAGACAAAGTGATGGACTTGGTTCTGGAAGCCGGCGCAACCGATATGAGCACTCAGGACGAAGTTCACGAAATTGAAACTTCCCCCGAATCTTTTGAGTCTGTGACCAAGGCTTTGGAAAATGCGAAAATAGAAATGCTCTCTGCCGAGCTAACTTATGTTCCTGAAAACACTGTGAAGCTTGAGGGCGAAGATGTCCAAAAACTGCTGCGAATAATTGAAAAACTGGAAGACAACGAAGACGTGCAGGATGTTTACCACAACGCAGAATTGCCTGAGGAAGAGTAACTTCCTCATATCAAGCTAAAAGGTAGAAACGAGGTTAAAACTTATCCAGCTTGTGCAACTTTGGCGTTTTGCGGAGGTAGCGGAAGCCTATCCGGTTTGTACTTCTTATCTCTAGTTTTTGTTTAGGTTCTGAACATTTCCATTCCGTTGC
>JGI24696J40584_12961437_pt1 | contig 16023 bp, 13 predicted proteins | sample TergutCo191P4_FD_40584 | JGI IMG/M metagenome (IMG submission 40584)
CGCCTTCGGAAACTCAAATATCCTTCACCATCTGCACATAGTCAATCGCTTTATACCCGATCGTAGAATACAAACCGATCGCTTTTTGATTTTCCCTTGTGACTTCAAGGCGAAAGCGTTTCGCGGCGGGATACTCCTGTTCCATAAATTGCATAAATTGACTGCCCAACCCCTTTCCCCGGCATGTTTCACTGATATAGAGGTCTTCAAGCAATATGGCAAGGCCGCCCACTTCGGTTGCGTATGAAAACGACAGCAGGGCAAAGCCTGCGGGCATCCCGTTATCCTCTATGATCAGCGCGCGCAGGTAAGGGGACTTGCTTATGGCCGCGTTATATGCGGCCTCAAGTATATGGCTATCTACAGTATGCGCCACAGCGTTTGACGCGTAGAACGTTTCAGCCATATCCAAAAACACCGCTTTATCTTCCTGCCGCATATCACGGATCATGTTTCGCCCTCTTTCTCAGCAGGGATACCTATATGAATGCGTCCTTTCCTCAGCCAATTCAATCAGCGGTTTCATTGTAGCGGATTTCAATATCCTGCGCCACACCCAAAAGGGTGAAATCGCTTAATGTTTTAAGCGCCTGAGCCCCGATGCCCATGCACACCCAGTGGAATTCGCGATTTTAGCCGGGCTGTTCGAGATGCAAAAGGGCCACCTCGCAAAATTCAGCCAATTCCCAAATCATTCCCCAGTACGCTGCCGTGCCGGATACTCTCCCCGCCGTATCTATCGCGGATGCCGTCCACGACCTTCTCCAGCTGCTCGGCCTTTTCCGAGCCGCCCGGCGTATCGAACAGCGACATCTGCTCTACGGCCTCCCCGGCGGGCAACAGATTCTGTGCCGTCACCGTCAGCAGGCGGATTGGCTTGCCCGTTGGCCAGGAGACGTGGATCAACTCAATGCAAGCCTGCACCAAATCAGTGGCCAGATAGGTCGGCTGCACGGTCTTCTGCCGCGTGATAGACTTCAGGGCCGTGTCCTTGATGGTGATCTGCACGGTCGTGCATTTCACGTCCGCGCGGCGCATTCGGGCGGCGACGCTGTCCGCCAGCACCAACAAACCCGTGCGGATATCCTGCTCGCTGGTCAAATCCCGCTTGAATGTCCGACCGTTGCCGATGGATTTGACCGGGTCGTGTTCGCCGATGCGCGCCACGGGGCTGTCGTCCAGGCCGTTCGCGCTAGCGTACAGGTATTCGCCCTGCTTGCCAAACTGCTGCCGCAGGAAGGCTTCGCTGGTGTTTGCCAAGTCTCCAATGGTCTTTATGCCGAACTTTTCGAGTTCGGCGGCGGTGTTGCGTCCCACCATGAACAGCTCGCCCGCCGCCATGGGCCAGAGGATTTCCCGGTAATTCTCGCGGGTGATATGCGTGACGGCGTTTGGTTTCTTGTAGTCAGAGCCCATTTTCGCGAAAGTCTTGCACCAGCTGAGGCCCACGGAAATCGTAACGCCGGTTTTCCGTGCTACGCGTTCGCGGATTTCATGGGCTATTTTGAGGGCGTCACCGCCGAAAAAGGTCAGGTCGATAAAGCTTTCGTCGATTGAGAATCGTTCGACGAAATCACTGTACTGCTCGTAGATCGCGTTGATTCGCTCACAGAATTCCCCATAGGTCCCGTGGCGCGGGGGGCACAGCAGCAACGTTGGGCATTTTTGCTTTGCGCTGTGAATGGTTTCCGCCGTCTTGATGCCGAAGGTTTTTGCCAGCTCATTTTTTGCCAATATGATTCCGTGGCGGTTCTCGGGGTCTCCCGCCACCGCCATGGGCACTTTCTTATATTCGGGGTGGAACGTTTCCTCCACGCTTGCGAAAAAGGAATTGCAGTCGGCGTGGGCTGCGATTTTGTCAGGCATAGTATCACCGATGATATTATACCGCGTTCAGGTGAAAAACGCAAGCGTTTTGGAAATGGCCGATAGGCTTACACGCAAAAAACCGTCCCTTAAATTGAAGGGCGGTTTTTATGCCTTCAGATAAACCATCATTTTTAAAGCGCGAAAGTGCGCGCGCAAATCGGCGGCAACCCTCTGATCAGAGCTCCAATAAACGTGGCGGAAAACCGCATGCCGCTGTAATACTGCGAGGCGTTACCGCTTATATTCATACTACATCCAAAACAGGGGCAGCATGACCAACCAGCGCCACAACTGCAACAGGCAAAGCGTAGTGGAATTCAGGACATCCAGAACATTATGGGCCATGGAGGGGTTTGTTTTCTCAAAGGGGGTGAAGTAGTTCTTGGTTTCGATGATATTGCCATCCCCGTCCGTTTCTGTCTCTCTGCTCCACTTTGAGTATTGCGGGAAACGATCGTCGTCCCACACGGTGTAGTTCTCGGCCGCGATAAACCAGTCCAGCCAGCGCGCGCCGTCCCGAAGCTCGTAGTTCCACTCCGGATAGTGATAAAAGCCCTCAGCGAACCAGGTCTGGTCAGGCAGCAGGCAGGTGGAGGCGTCCACATAACGGTCAGGGGAGATATAGTTGTTGGCGCTGTGTTCCTTTTGCCTGTATAACGGAGAGAAGGGCTTTCCGGGATGCGAAGTCGTGGCCCCCATGCTTGCGTAAACCGTATCGACAAGCTCGTCCGACTGCACGTTCGTACCTTTGGCATAGGGGGAAAGCGGGAGCCCGTAGCCCGCACGCACGCCGAGTTTAATTTCCGAGGCGGCCTTCAGGATGATTTCGTCCTGCTTCGCCATCACCTGGCTGTGATAGCGGTCGGCTACGGCGATCAAATCGTCGAACTCCCCGTTGGGGTTGCCCTTGAACAGGAAACGCTTGGCTTGGTTATACTGGCTTTGCGGGATCAGGCACAGGTAAAAGGGCATGTAAAACCAGTAAGGAACAAGGCCTTCCTCATATGTTTTAGCGTAGGCGCCCTTGGCGGCAAAATTGAATGCCTTCAGTACGGCGTCCAGCAGGCCAGACTGATAGAGTACGGCGATCGGCAGCGCAAACTTCCCGATCAGGTCCGTCTTTCCCCAGGAGTACATCTTCGTGGTTGCCAGGGCTGACGCGTCAAGGCCGAAATTGCCCGTGGCGATGCCGCCGAACAGCGAGGAGCCGTTGTGCATGGACATATCGAACACAGCGCTGGCAAGGTACTGCGTGCCGTAACGCGCCAGATAGGATAGCAGAACCGGGCCGCTTCCGCTGACACCGATCAGGTTGACACGTTCGAAATCATTGGAGGGGTCTTCAACAATGCCTTTGAGAAACCCATGCACATCATCCGCGAGGTCCCAGGGATCCAGCCGCCAGTCCATGAAAAACATGCATTGGTTTTTATAGAGCGTCAAATGCTCGCTGATTGGCACACCGGCGCCTTCGGGTAAGCCAAACGCCCCGGGCAGGTCGAGATCCCTGAGGAACATGTAATTGCAAGTGATGTTGGGGTTGATGCTCCTGCCGCTTTTGTCCATCGCGCACTGGGCGTAACCCTCCGTAAAGAGAGCGGTCAGGCCTTCGCCTAGCGCGGTTATATTCAGGCCAAAGATAGCATCATACACAGCTTGCATTTTTTCCGGCGCGAAGGGCTCGGCCTCGTTGAATCTGTTATGAGACTTCGAATTTTCGGGATGGACAAGCCAATCCCCCCAATCCTCGTCTTCCCACAGCGAGTGCCAGCCGCCCGACAGGTAAACCCGGGGCAGATGGCTCAGGTCCTCCCCCGCGGCGGGCACAAAGGCTTGTCCTCCGGCGAACGCGGTTGAGCTGACGCCGATACCGAGAAGCACGGACAACACCAAGCTGAGGATGCGTTTGGTCAGTTTCATGGATCTTTTACTCCTGTTACAATTTGTTTTATTAAGTTTATGGGCAGAGGTTTTATGGCTTATTGCGCAGTTCCGGAAAGAACGCGAAGTCCCTGAGAAGGAATTTGGCGGGATCGAATATTTCTTTTTCCAGCGCGCGGAAGTCAACCTTCCCCATGGGCGTATAAGGCAGTTCCTTCACTGTCCTGTAGGCGAATGCGCGGTCGCGCTCGGGCAAGTATTTGAGGCAGAGCTCGTCGATATTCGCCAAGACCTCGCGGTTCTCCTCCGCGGTGCCCCCATAGCCCTCGCGCAGCACGACGAAGGCACTGGGGATCGAACCGGCCTGGTTTTCCCCAAGGCTTAGCCCTGCAACGGCGCATTTCTCCACAGCTTCATGCCTCATGATCACGTTTTCGATGGGTGCCGGGTGCACGGTATGACCATCTGGCCGCATCAGGGATCGTTTATAGCGATCCAGAAAATAGAAACAGCCATTTTCGTCCAGACGGCCTTTGTCGCCCATGCGATAGTATTTCGTGCCGTCCTTGGCGATGTAAGTGATCTCCTCCGTTTCTTTTGGACACCCATAGTAACCCTCCATCTGGCACAGGGAATGCACGGCCAATTCACCGTCCTCACCAAAGGGCAGCGGCTCGTCTGTGTCGGGGTCGATCACGATGGCCTTGCACTGGGGCATGATATATCCCACGTTGCCCTCGGCCCTCCAGGGAAAATCGCTGGTTTCCGGGTCATAGGAGGGCATCACCGCGATGCAAGCGCCCAGTTCTGTGGATCCATAACCTATGCGCAGCCCAGCCCTGCACCCACTGCGGGCAAAGGTCTTATTGATCCGCTCGATGGAAGCCAGAGATATTTTGTCGCCGCCGGAAACGGGATTTCTGATAAAAGCGAGCTTGTTGTTCTTCTTTTGCAGCTTCGGATGATCCGCCAGCTGCTCATGGAAGCGGGGGACGCCCAAAAAGCTGTTGGGCTTTGTCTTCAGCAGCATATCCGCAAACTTAGCCGGGTCGAACAGCGGCACGAGAATGATCCGCAGTCCGCCGCAGAGGCTGGCGTGCATACCATTGAACAGGCCATAGGAGGAGAAGAAGGGGATAAAGCCGCCGAAGGTGTCCTGCCTGCGGCGGTCCTCCGGCTTCACGCTGTAGGACAGGCCGACCGTTGCGGCATTGAGGGCCCTGTGGGTTATGACCGCCCCTTTCATCAAGCCGTCAGCCGAGGTGCCGCTGGTATACACTATGGCGGCGGCCATGCCGGAACGATAAGCCGCGCGGACGTCGAGTTCGTCCGTATGATATGCGCGCAAAAAATCGGCGTTCCAGATGTACTTGCCGCCGGCATCCATGCCATGGCTGCGGGCGAACACCCTCTTCTTCTGGTCGAAAACGAGGGAACCCAGGAGCGGCTTAGGCTTGATGCAGCCTTTCATGGAATCGGAAGGGCTGATCAAAATGACGTTCTTCGCCGAGATCCGATCCAGAATAGGATCGATCTTATCCCCACAGATATTAAATACCGTAACAAAGAGTTTCGCTTTCGCGCGTTCTGTCCGCTCCAGGATGCCCTCGCTGTTGGTGCGGGGGTCGAGCATGTTGGCGACCGCGCCGATGCGCCAACAGGCATACATATAAACGACGGTTTCCTTCAGGTTGGGCATAACGATGGTGACAGTATCCCCCTGCCGGATCCCATAGGCGAACAAGGCGCGGGCGGTCCGCTCTACTTCGGCATCCAGTTGATGGTAAGTGGTGTGCGCGCCGATGAAGTCGATCGCGATCTCTTCCCGCTGCTTGCCGTGGTGCAGCCCGAACATGAATTCGTCCGCATTGCGGTCGATCCTGCTAAAAGAGCGATTCCCATCCAGATCGTAGCATCCGAGTTTCATTCCGTCGATTGTTCCCATTTGAAGCCTCCTTAAATTTGGCCCTTCCCTATACTTTACACGACCTTTAACTTAGAATTATTGTAAACCTGGAAGTGCGTGACATGTCAATACCATTTTAAAAGCACTTCTCACGGAGAGATTTTGTTTATTCGTTTACCGCTTTACCCATAGCGAAGCGCCCTGGATTATAATGCTCATCCAGAGCGCTTTGTGGTTTTTATGTTGTTTGATACAGGTTCTCTGTTTGCGTCTGCCTTGAAAATGTTGATTTACTTGGGTTTCTCCGAGTATCGCTATCTTACCTCAGCATTATGTGGCTTTTATTTTTTGGCGCCTACGTGAGCAAAATCGCCTGTACCTGTCCCAGCTTTTCCGCCGCGCCCGCGGCTGAAGCGCCAGCGCGGATCACCAACGCATGCAGCAGCGCCTGCAAGCTTTCCTCGGGCAGGATTTCGATGGGTTCTTCGGGCGGCAGATCCGCCAGGATTTCTTCCACCGCCTGTGCGATTTCTTCATCGGACATCGGCGCGTGTTCTTCTTCGACTGGTGCGGCCTCCTCAATCGGCGTGTCGTCCGCTTTCTTGCGGCGGGTGTAGGCGCGCTTCGGTTTAGCTTCCGCAGGCACGATTTCCGCCAGAAGCTTCTTGTAGCCCTGCTGTTCCAGCAGGCGCAGCAGATCCGCTTCGGCGCATTCGCCAGGCTCGTCCGCTTCGCCGATGAGATAATACGGGCTGATATTCAATACTTGCGCGAAGGCAATCGCCAACTTTGCGGATATACTGCCAGTGTTATAAATCCTGTATACCGTCGCGGTGACCACGTCCGCCAGCTCACGGATTTCCTGCTTTTGAGCGGATTTCGCCGCTTTCCAGAGCGCCTGCACGCGTTCCTTCGTCTTTTCGCCATCAATGCTGATATTCGTCTGCTTGAGGGACTGGATTTGCTCAGAAGTCAAAAAAAGCATCGAATTCACCTCGTAATGTTGATCGTGTGATATTATGATTATATCATAGCCTTTTCAGAAACGCAAGCACAATATGCGCAATGTTTGTAGTAGTAAATTCCCACCTTAAGTTCCACCGTGGACGGCGGGGTGGAATTTTGTATGGGAAGAGAAAAGCGGTAGAATTAAGTCTGGGAAAAATTCTTCGAAAATCCAAAAAACTTTCCGGCGGGGCAACAGAAGCCGCCCCGCCGCAGTAAGGGCTAATACCAGATCCAACCGAAAAGCAGAATGATGATAATCCATTGCCAGAAGGTGGGCTTCACTTTCACATTGAAAGCTATCGTTCCGCCAACGTTGGACGCCGTGATCGTCGCGCTGCCTGTTTTGATAAAGCTCTGCTTGGATGTAATTTTGCCGCTCTGGTCAACGGATACATAATCATTGCCACCGCCCCATGTCACGCTTTCGCCCGAAACGGAGAGCTGCTTGCTGCCCTTGTAGTCGAGGGTAACATTATTCGAGCCGCTGGAGATAGTGGGCGCATTGTTATTCGTTCTCGCCGTACTGATGGCATAGATGCTGAAGTGGTCTGTATCGAAGTAGAGCATATCACCGTCCGCTGTAGGAACGATTTTTTCGCGCCACAGCCCCGTGCCGGGATCCTGTGTTACTTCAAACAGTGTAGAGGTGGGTCTCTCTTCCGAAAGTCGATAAATTGTGTAATCCGTGTTTTTTCCTTGGTTCACCATGTTATAGATGTGTACACGGACTTTCTTCCCCGCCTGCGGCTGAATACGCACACCTTCGCATTCCAACCCGATGTCGAAAACCTCATTGCCAGAGGACGACGAACCTTTTTGACTAGACGCGGTGTAGTGTTTTTCGTTCTTTTGGATATCGGGATCCATGTACGAGACTCGCATCTCGACGATCTTGTCTTTATACCGTGGATCGAAGTCGTCCTTAGCATTTCCGGCGATTATGCCGCGCTGAAAGAGCAGGTTCTGGCGGCGGAGAATATTCAATGGACGGCGGAAAAGATTTTGCGTGAGGCGAAACAGCCGCAGAAGGATATACGGGAGAAGGCAAGGGTGTTGTAGTGTGCCACAGAAATGAAACAACAAGTGTCACAGCAAAAAATCTGCGTGAATCTGAAAGCGGTGAGGATTTTGCCACGTAAAAACGACAAATCAATATCATGGAAGGAGGCTATATTATGAAACGGCATATACCAAACATACTTTCAGCCAGCAGGGTTATTCTTTCACCGCTTCTGCTGATCCCCGCTATCGTTTCTCGTCCGGCAATTTATCTCCCGCTTTATATCATTATTTTTTCGACGGATATTCTTGACGGACGGATTGCGCGGCGGCTGCACATTGAAAGCGAGCTTGGCGCAAAAATAGACAGCGCGGGCGATATACTGTTTTTTGCCTGCGCCATTTGCAGCGTAGTCATTTCACCTATCGTTGTTGAAACACGCGACCTTATTTGTGCAGCTATTGGCTTTGCGCTTTTCTTTTTAGCCTCCGCGGCGACTTTCGCAAAATTTAGGGTACTTATTTTGACGATGCATACCTGGATTGCAAAGCTTTTTGACCTTGCCCTTGCAGTTATTATTCTGGTGATTATTGCGATGGGCCGTATCTCCTTCCCGCTTGTTTTGGTTGCGCTCGGATTTGCGGCCTTAAGTGCCGTTGAAGGCATCGCGACTGTCATAACGTCAAAAACGTATAACAGCAGTCACAGAGGCGTTATGACCGAAAAAATCATTGCGAAGCAGGGCGAAGACGGCTGGTACAATAAAATGTTCTATTTCTTATTCTATTAAGCGAGGAGTTGCTCATTATGCCAAGTGCCGAATTTACAGTGCTGGACAACAGCAACATTGTCGAAAGCTACCCTGGAATCACGCTGCCGCTGACGTATTCCTACATAGGAAGGGCATATAACGACGTCATCGGCGGCCTAGTTTCCAACAATCTGAAAAATGACGAAATCCTGGAAAAATTCCGTCCCGTCTTCGAAAACCTGGTAAAAAGCTACAACGGGCGCATTTATTATCAGCTAAATAACTGGTACTCCCTAACTGCGTTTTTACCCTTCCAGAAAAAAATTCTCCCCATCTGGCAGGAAATGATAGGGATACAAAACCGCGACGTATATCTTAGCCGCTTTCACAAATTCACATTCCGGCAAAAAGCAAAGCTTTACCGGAACGCCGCAAACAGCTACCTGCATGTGCAAAAGAACATGGAGCGGCTCAGGGAAGACTTTGCGCTGCTGCAGGAGAGCTTCCAGGAAAAATATAACGAAACGCTGGCGATCGACGAACTCCTGGCGCTGTTTTACGAAGTGCAGAGCATCCTCTTTGAAAAGTGGCACATCACCATGGTCAACGACATATACACGTTTGTATGGACAGGCATTTTAAAGCGCCGCCTTCAAAAAAAGGGCGGTGAAGTCACCGACGGTATTTCAGGCATCACCTCTCTTGAAAGCTTAAAACCGGTTCGGCTGCTGCTTGCGCTTTCCAAAAAATACGGGACTGACGAAGCGCTTCTCTCGAATCCAGAAGTGGCAGAGTACCTTAAAGTGTATGGAGACCGCTGTCCCTGCGAGCTGAAGCTGGAAATGATGACCTACCGCGAGCAGCCCGCCCTCCTCGAGCGCCAAATCCGCGATTACGCAAGCGACCCCGCAAAACTGGACGCCATGATTCAAAATCTGCGGGCCGACGAAAGCGCGCAGCTGAAACGAAGTTTTTCCGCCAGACGGGCAAAACTGGGCATCAGCCGACGCGAAATCTCGCGGCTGGACCGTGGCCGGATCTATGGGATGGTGCGGCGCATATTCCTTCGGATTGGTGAATTGTTGGCAAGTGACGGCTATATTAAAATCAGCAGAGATGTCTTTTATTTGACAATTGAAGAAATTGAAAGCGGCTGCTTCAGCAGCTTTTTGGAGTTGGTCGCAAGCCGCAAAAAGGAATATGACGCATACGAAGAACTCCCGGGGCGTGAACGCCTTGTATTCCGTGGCGAAAAGCTTGTCGATGAAAAAATCGCGAAAAACTGGACAGGCAGCTTTACGGGAATCGGCACATCCATGGGCAGTATAACGGGCGAGGCCGTTGTGCTTGAATCGCCAAGCGAAGGTGTCGATGTCAAAGGCAAAATCATCGTCACAAAAACAACAGACCCTGGCTGGGTGTTTTTACTGACAATGGCCAGCGGAATTGTTGCCGAAAAAGGCTCGCTGCTTTCACACACTGCAATTGTTTCGCGCGAGCTTGGGATTCCTGCGGTGGTTGCCGTTGAAAACGCGACTACCGTCATTCAAACGGGCGATATTCTACATATAAACGGAGAAGATGGGAGTGTTTCAATTGTTAGACCTGCTTAGATTCATTGGCCACATTTATGTCCTGATACTGCCAATCATCATGGGCGGTGTGTGCAACATGATCTTTATGAAGCTGCCAATACTTCAATCCTGGCGGTTTCCAATGGACGCACGCAAAACCTTCCGCGGAAAGCGTATCTTCGGCGACAATAAAACCTGGAAGGGCTTTATGGGGATGATTGTCTTTACAGCCCTGTCCGGTATGTTGTTTTGGAGCATCTTCGACTCGACTAAGTTCCTGTTTAGTCTCCTGCGCGGTGCCTGGATCGGCTTTGCCTTTGTCCTTTTCGAGCTCCCAAACAGCTTCATCAAACGGCGCTTGGATATCTCCTCAGGGAAAAACGGCGGTCTAGTGCAGACCTTTTTCGACCAGTGCGACAGCGTGATCGGAATTTGCCTGCTATATCCCTTGGTGTATCCGTTGACGCTGAAAGAAGCGCTTGGCATATTCGTGATTTTAACAATATCGCATTACTTAATTAACATCCTGTTATTTTATCTGAAACTGAAAAATCAGAAAGGCTAATGCTATGCTCCGTTTTGACGAACTTGCCACGCTTGAAAACCGGGAAAAGCGCATCGGCATGAAAGCCGAGAGCTTGATCCGTTTGCGCGAGGGCGGATTCAACGTACCGGATGGCTTTGTTGTCATCGCCGATGAGCTTAACTCCTTCAACGACGCTGTTTTAGCAGAGTACGCGGACGAAAATATCTTATATGCGGTGCGCAGCAGCGGAACCAGCGAGGACTTAGCCGGGTCTTCATTTGCTGGGCAATATGACTCTTACCTAAATGTACGGGGTATCGCGGATTTACGTGCGGCTATTGAAAAGTGCGCGCAGTCGATCCATAACGACCGGGTAACGGCATACGCAAAGCGCAATGGCATTGACATAGCGACAAGCAAAATGGCCGTGATTGTACAGCGCATGGTGCAGGCGCAAAAAGCTGGCGTCGCGTTCTCGATTGACTGCGTAAACGGGCAGGACAAAGAGATTATCATTGAGGCGGTCAGCGGGCTTGGCGAGCAACTGGTCAGCGGCCACGCGAACCCCGACTACTATTCGTACAATTGGTTTGAGGAAAAGCTTACGAGCTATAACGGTGGCGTGCTGACAAAAGCGGACGTGCAAAAGCTTGCCGCCATCGTTCTTGAGATTCAAGTGTACTACGGCTTCCCTGTAGATGTGGAGTGGGCCATCACGGGCGGGGACATATATATCCTGCAGAGCAGGCCAATCACGACGATCAACTACAAGGCCATCAAAGGCGAATGGACCACCGCGGATTTCCGCGACGGCGGCGTTTCTGTCAAAGTCTGCAAGCCGCTGATGGCCTCGCTTTACGGCCTCTGTTTTGATGCCTCTGTCCTGGAAAGCTTTCAGAAAGTAAAGCTTGCCTCAAAAAATGTCAAAAGCATGTACGATGTTTTTTTCGCGCGGCCTTACTGGAACTGGTCGGTGGTAAAAGCGGGCTTCGCGAAGCTCCCCGGCTTTGTCGAGCGCAAGGTGGACGAGGACATGGGCCTTGCGCCGAGTTATGAGGGCGACGGCATGATCACGAGCAAAACGCCGAAAACCATGTGCAACGCGCTGGATTCCATGCTTTCCATTCAGATGCATCTCCGACAAATGAAGCGCACGACTGACAAAAAACGAAAACGCTATCTTGACCGTCTTGCCGAGATCGATAAGCTGGAGCTCAGCGATAAAACGGCGGACGAGCTTTATCAAATCTGGCGGGATTTTATCGAAAACGACTATATCATGATTGAGTGCGGTTATTTCCGCTACATCATCTGCACCATGCTGTTGTCCTCCGACTTCAAAGATAAAATGAGAAAATACCTCCCCGAAGCCGGAATGATACAGTTGATGGGCGGTCTTTCGGATGTATCGCATATGCGCCCGATTTATGAAATGTGGAAGCTCAGTCGGCAAGAAAGCTATAACGATGCGCAGTTCCTTGAATTCCTAGCGAAATACAAATACCATTCAAAGCACGAGCTCGACATTTCCTATGAAAACTGGGATGAATCGCCCGAAACCATCAGCGCGCAAATCGCGGACTTCGCGCTGCTGGACGACAGCCAAAACCCGGAGCTGCTGAGCTTAGCGCAGCGAAAAAAATACCGGGAGACATTCGAAAAGCTCCCGAAAAAGCTGCAAAAGCAAGTCAAGCGTTTTCGTTATTTTTTGTGGTGGCGCGATGAATTGAAGGATGTCTCAACGAAAACATATTATTATGTCCGCCGGTTCACTCTGGCCCTTGGCCGGGCGCTTGAGAAAAACGGCACCCTTGAGGCAGCGGACGACATTTTCTTTTTATCGGCAACGGAAATCGCGCAAAACAAAAACCTAAAAGAAGCGGTTGCGAAAAACAAGCGGTATTATCAGTCTTTCCTGAATTTCAGCAACCCAAACGAGCTTGGCTGTCGCTATGCGCAGCGCCTTGAGACAATCACTGGCACCCAAATATTAAAAGGCGTGCCCTGCAGTGGTAAAACAACCACCGGCACAGCGCGCGTAGTAAAAGACATCCACGATATTCACAGACTAAAGGCAGGCGATATCCTCGTGACCAACTACACAGACCCGGCCTGGACCGCCGTTTTCAGCAAGCTTTCTGGCGTTATAACAGAAACAGGCGGGTTTCTTTCGCACGCCGCGGTCGTCTCGCGCGAATACGGCCTTCCCTGTATTCTCGTTGTCAAAAACGCGACAAGCGTCATCCATGACGGCGACGAGATTACAATGAACTGCGAAACCGGAGAAATTTTTACAACAAGTTAGCTTAGTTTTCTGGAGCTGAATACAACGCCAATTACACATAGCTTTGATGGTGTGTTTTCCGCGATTTTTAGCTGAATAAGACGTTTTTCCATGTGCAGGGTCAAGTTAAATTGGCCCTGCTTTTTTCATGCCTTGTAGACGAAAAAAACCACGAAAACGGCACCTAAATTACACACTTTTTGAGGAGGGCTGGATTATGCCGAGAATGAGCAAAAAGCAGCGGCTTGAAATGAGCATGTTCATCAGCAGTAAGGGGAGGATCGAATATAACCGACTTTGTAAGGCTTGCGTCCACGACTGCAAACAAAGCCACAGGGCGATTGTCATAGACTGCCCGAAGCACACACCGCGTTCAGAGAAATCAAAGGGGTGACCGTTTCAAAAATTTTTTTCAGGGAATTGGACATTCTCCCTTGACAAAAGCTTTATTCACAGAGCGCCATGGCTCGCTCGGCCATTTGCGCTTTTGGGGCGAGTTCAATGATGATGTCCTCTGCTGTGAAGGGCGCCTCGGGCATCACCTCTAAAAAGTAGGCGAGGGTTTCCGCAGCGCAGGCCTGCATTTCTTTCAGGGTCATTCTCACACCGCCAATCCACAGTATTTTAGCATAAATCCACGGCAATTGCAATCTGAAATTTCATCGCCGGGACTGCGCTTTCAATTATATCACAGCGGGTACTGCCTGACAAATAGCAGTACCCATAAAACTATGACAGGTGCTTTGGTCAAAACTAACAAAGTTAGCCTATCCTCACTTCCCGTTCCAACCCTTCCCCGAAAATCACCAGCAGCTTCTCTCCCGAAAGCACCTTGACGCACTCCACCATCTGCCGGACTGTTTTCTCGTCCCACTCGATCAGCCTGTCTTTGCACCGCTCGGCCATCGCGAAGATATCCTGCAAGAAGTCGCTGGCCTGCTCGTTTTTGCGCTGAGCACCCTCAATCTCGGTCAGCCGGGCTTGAAGCGAGAGAATTTCTTCCTCCAGCGCAGTGGTATCGGAATTGACAGCGACCAGCTCCAGCAGTGCGCCGCTGAGTTCATTGAGCCGCAGGCGCAAGGCCGCGCTCTCGTCCGGCACGCCGCTCTGCATGCCCAATTCGATATGCAGACGTAAGTTCTCCATGACCAGAGGTTCCGCAGTGGCGAGGTCTGTCAGAGCCCGAACGATGGCGTTCTGGATTGCCCCTTCCTCGAGGGTCGGGGACTTCTTGCAATATTTCGTGCCGTAGTCCAGCCGGTTGATGCACCGCCAGACAATGCGCTTGCTCCCATTCCGGGACCAGGTGCAACGCCGATAGGGGGTCCCGCAGTCGCCGCAGATGAGCAGCTCGGTTAGGGCGTATTTTGATGAATACTTGCCCTGCTCGGTTTTCGTGCCTACCTCCTTCACCTTGCGCTTGCCCGCGCGCCGGGCCAGTTCCTCCTGCACCTTGTCCCAGGTTTTGCGGTCGATGATGGCGGGATGGCTGTTTTCTATATAATATTGCGGCAACTCGCCGTTGTTTTTGCGCACGCGCTTGCTGATGCAATCCTCGATATATGTTTTTTGCAACAGGGCGTCGCCCTTGTATTTCTCCGAGCGAAGAATGGACCGGATCGTGGTGTAGGACCATTCGCCGCAGCCCTTCGGGGTCTTGATCCCCTGGCTTTGCAGGGCCAGAGCGATCTGCTGGAAGCTTTCGCCGGAGAGGAAGCGATCATATATTTGCTTCACAACGGCGGCTTCCTCGGGCACGATCTCGGGCCTGCCGTCCGAGCCCTTATGGTAGCCCAGGAAACTCCCGTAGGCGAAAGTCACCTTGCCCTGGGCGGCGCTCCATTCCTTGCCCCGCTTGATGTTGGCGCTGATGCTCTCGCTCTCTGCCTGAGCCAGCCCGCTGAAGATCGTCAGCAGGAACTCGTCGGTGGCTTTGCGGGTGTCGAAGCCTTCCTTCTCGAAGATAATACCGATCCCCATGCCCTTCAGCATACGCACGGCGTTCAGCGTGTCGACGGTATTTCGCGCGAAGCGAGAAATGGATTTCGTGATGATCAAATCCAGTTTTCCGGCCTTGCACTGCTTGATCATACGCTTGAAGCCGTCGCGCTTTTTTGTGCTGGTTCCTGAGATCCCCTCATCGGCAAAAATGCCGGCAAAGCGGTATTCTGGGTTGCCTTGGATGTAGTCGGTGTAGAAAGCGCATTGGGCCTCATAGCTGAGGTGCTGTTCCTCCAGCTTGGTGCTCACCCGGCAGTAGGCGCCCGTGTTCAGCTGGCGGTGGGCCGCCTGCCGCCGCAGGGCCTCCGGTTTCGCAGGAATCTGCGTCACTGTCCTCTCCAAGAGGGCTGTCGTCTGCATTTTCGCCATCCTTCCCTATAATTTGTTGGTTTTTCAATTTGAAAAATACTTTGTTGTTGCCCAGTAGAACCTGCGAGGTTGTCGCCTCGAGCAGCTCGCGGGAAAAAGTATCGAGCGGCGCTGATTTCTCAAACGCCGCTCGAAGTATTTGTGCTGTCGCGTGGTCCGGCAGGCTCTTGAACTTCGCTGCCGCCAGCAAGAAGATGTCCCGCTGCACGCCTTCCCGGTCGAGATCGAAGCCCTCCAACTGTCGCCCGACTTCGTTCTGCAATCGCCGGATTTCCAGTTGTTGTGTCTCGTCTGGCTCATGCGGTTCTTCCGTGATCAGCGCAGGGTCGGCGATCAGCCAGTTCAGGATTTCAATGATCCCCACCAGCAGGTCACTGTCGGCCAGCCATATTTTCGTGCCGCAGGGGCAACCCCAGGCTTCGGTGATCTTTCGCTTGGTGTGGTGGGTTCTGGTCATCGCCGTACCGCAGGCGGCACATACCACCGGCATCGCGATCTGGCTGATGTGGCTTTCCGGCTGGATCACCTTGCGGTCGTTACGATCCTGCTTTCTGGCCTGCACCGCATGGAAGGTGGCTTCATCTACCAGCGAGGGGAATTGCCCGGCGCCCAGGAAGCGGGTGTCCTCCAGGATACGCTTGACGCGGTTCTTATTCCAGCCGCTTTCGCCGGGGAGGTATTCCACTCCACGCCCGGTCAGATCCTCTGCTATATCTTTCAGGGAGGCCCCCGCGAGATAGTCCGCAAACATTGCCCGGACTATTTCGCCCTCGCGGGGATGTACAATCATGCGGCCCATCTCCATGGTGTAGCCGAAGGGGGCGGTATAGCGGTTCGTCATCGTTTCCACCTTC
>JGI24696J40584_12961436_pt1 | contig 16004 bp, 12 predicted proteins | sample TergutCo191P4_FD_40584 | JGI IMG/M metagenome (IMG submission 40584)
AGATACACTTTTTGGTCGAAAAATACTACACTTTTTTGATTTATTTTATTGATTTAAAATATATTACAGCGATCGTAAGGAGCGACTAATTAAAAATTAGCATATATGTACCCTGAACGGTAATATTCCAGAAGATTTTAACGTAATTTTAGTTTGTAGCAGTTCAGACAATTGTTTCTTGTCGGCTTCGCATAAAAAATCTTCGTTTATTAATTTTATGATGATGTTAAGATATTCAACTTCTTGTTTTATAGTAATATATTCAATTTCGTCGCCCAATCTATTATTGTTGTAATAAAAAGTTTTGATAAAAACAATAATATCTGCAGGCGTTACTAACCGGTCTTTAGTTTGAAAATAATATTTGGCGATATTTTCTTTTTGCATTTCATCCTTAATGCCATTGCTGCCCCCTTTTGTTTCTATAAGCAAAGAGGTTTTGTTATTGTCTAAAACGGTTGGACTTTTGATCGCTTTTTCACCTTTCTTGATGCCGTTTGCCGAGCCCCCGGAAGTAACCAAATATTTTAACTCCACCTGTTTTATTTCTTGATTGTTTTTTTTCAAAATCGCATAATGATGATCTTGCGTCATTCTTTCATCCGATTTGTGGACGATACTCCGAATTTCATCTATAACATTCTGCAAGTTATCTAATTTATCGGTGCTTTTTAATTCTCTAATATCTTGAAAGGCATAGTAATCGGAGTTGTAACGATAAAGTATCTCTTGCATTTGGTCGAACAATTGTGTAGCATTATATCGTTCAACGCCTTGTTGTCTAATCATTACATTTTCAATAGCATTTTCGTTTTCCTCGTTACATAATAAATTCAAAAACTCACCAGTGTTAGGTGTGAGATCTTTCACCGGATTTCTATCATTTAAAGTAACCTCCTTTTTTTCCACATTTACAACAGGAATGCAATTGATTTTTAAATTATTGTCAATGTAAATCGGGGCATTAAAAGTGATTTCCAACTCCATTTCGGTTGGTCCGTTTAAAGATGTTTTTCCGGTAGCGTATGGGGCAATGTAATATAAAGAATGATTGTGAGTTAAGAACAACTCCTGCCAAAAATGATAGGATCCAAAGAGATAATAGTTTTGATTGAGCAACAAGTGGGCATTCTTAAACAGTTTGGTAAAAGGAAGCTCATTAAATTGCGAGGGCTTTATCAAAGGCAACTCATCGTAACCACATCTTATAGATTTAATTTCAATTTGTTCTTGCGTGTCAAGGAAAAAAGAAAGCCCTGAAAGATTTTCAATAGGATGATGAGATATTAATTCAAAACTCCACCTATTTTCCTCTAATTGATCACGCACTTTAAGCTCAGCATTAACAATTTTAGTATTCAAAAGCGGAGCAAAAACAAACTTTTGTTTTTTACTGTTAAGAAACTCGAATGAGCAAGTTTCATCCACCATTTTTTCTTCGCATTCTGCTTTTAAAGAGGTTTCTACAATAGAAAAAGCGGGAACAGGTTTAAGCAAATGAAAGGGAATGGTTCTGTTGCGTAGTTCCTGAATCGTTTTTTCCTCAAACTGATCAATATTTTTGTGAATATGAAACGTCTGATAACTCAAAGCTGTTAATAACAAATTGATAACAGGGTCATTATCTATGTTTTGCGCACTATGACCCTCTTTGATCCATTGATCAATAATCTTTTTCTTTATTTCTTGATTATATTCTTCGAATCTCTTCATTGTTTGTCCAGATATAAAATTCTAATTCTTGCTTATATTCTTTTTTTGTTTTCGTTATGAGTCCTGTTATGGATATGGTTATTTTAGACTGTTTCTTATCGAAATCTGTTTTTACTTCTAAATTTTGTAAACGAGATTCAAAAAGTTTAATGGTTGATTCCAGGTCTTTAGCGTAATTATTCGCGTTATCACTTTTTCCTCCAATTTTTTTCCCTTTAATTTCATCTTTAGAATTTGTGTTTTCAAAATGGCAGTTTTTAAGCGAAAAGCCAAAACGTGCATCTGGTTTAAAGCTGCCGTTGGCAGAACACACCAACAATTTAATAAAATTACTGATAGATTCTTTGATGTTTTTATCATAATGATTCTCTTTGTCATCGGTACTTATGAGGTTTCTTTCATAAAAAGTACCGATGCGTGAAAAATCTAAAGGTATTTTAAATCCGCTCATGGTCAGAATATTATATTTTTATTTCAAATACAGCTACTTCTTCTTTTACGACGGGCTTTTCTTCAATTTTTTGATTGATTTCCATTAAAGCTTCAAACCCCCTGTAGAAACTTTTTTTTATGTCATAATGACGATAAGGTTCTTCCATAAATGTTTTTAAGACAGGAGATTCTTCTAAATTTTTCACAGTTTTTAAATAATGTTGAAAAATCAAGACAAATTTTTTCATCAATAATACAAACCCTTCCGGTGGTTCATACAAAGCGTAATGGTTCAATTCTAAATCCAACATTGTTATTTGAAAATAGAATGGATATTCTTCAGGAAGTTTTCTAATGATTTCTGTTATAATATTTTTAATTTCAGTATATCTATTCAGAAGTTTTTCCACAGCATTTAATGCCATTGAAGGGGGGATATAATTATCATCAATTACCCAACTTTGAAAATCTTTAATAAATTTTGCAACAGGCACTCCTTTTTCAATAGGTTCTTCAATATTTTTACAAACAAAGCCATACTTATGTGAGGCGGAAAATCCATGTGGTTCAGCGGGCAAGGTGTATGGGTTTACTATTAAAAACAAATAGAACTCTTCACCGTTTTCCTCTATTTCTGTTTCACTTGCGTAAGGAATATTATTTTGCAGGTTAATAAGACACCCGTCATTTGTAATGGCTTTACATTCAATATAATCAACAGATATTTTTCGATTATTAATCCTTGTTTCAATATGAAAGCGGCTGTTGGGTAAAATTCCGTAAATTTTATAAGCAAAAAAACGCCCCAAAAAATTGCGTTGAGCCACATGATAGTCATCGGAACGGATAAAAATGTCAGGCGTAATATCCAAGCCTTTTTTCCAATCTATTCTATTGTAATTTTCCATATTTATAAATGCGTATTGTAATCTAATATTAGTTCAGCTCCCAGCGTAAAAGGCTGTTGAAAATCCTTAATCCTGTAATCGTATTTTTGTTCAACCGGCAGAAACCAATGTTTAAAGTAATCGAAAAACTGTTCCAAATCATTATCCATGGCAATATATTCATCTTTACTCAATCCCTCTTTGTGAATAATAAATCTGAAATGAAAAAGCGTTATCTTTTCAACATTGATTTTTTCTACGGAAAGCACATTTTTCAGTATGTCTATTAAGAGCGGGAGATTTCCTCTTATTTGACTTGTAAAAGGGAGCATTTTATTTATTTCGGCAATGTATTTGTTCTGGGTTTCATTTCTATTGTCATCTAAAAAAGTATGGCATAAACTATCATTTCCTTTTCTAAAGAAATCATTCAATTTATGTTCAAATGCCAAATTTATTTTAAAAAGTTCGGTATCAATTGGTTGAAAAAAAGAGGTAATTTCTTTTTTCTGTTTTTTGAGTTCAGTATATTCATCCGTGAAATTGAAACCACGTTTACTTTGGTCTCTCAATCTATTTTCCTCAAAGAACAACCCTTCGGGAAGCAGGTGAAACAAACTGTCGCGCGCTAACGTAACCAGCAGTTTGTCTTCTTCGTAGTCAACGCTAATAAGGTCTTCAGCATAGTTACGGGCAAAAATGCTTTCCATGCGAACATGAAAATCCTCATTTATGTTCCATAATGCAAGCAAAGTTTCAGCTTTAACCTCTTTCACACTTAAGTGTTCGTTCAAGTATTTCATGATGAAAACAGATCATTATATCGTTTAATATCAGCCGACAGTTCCACATAAGCATATCCTTTTTCTGTTGTAATTTGCAGTACATCAAGATAAGGGATGCCAATTTCTTTTAAAGTTAATTCCTGATAGGGAAATTCTTCGTCAATATCTTCGTAGGTATGTTGGTACAGACCACCGTCTGCAATGGCAAGATATTCCATTTCTTTAGAGCTGTCTATCAGGTTTGGGATTTGAGATTCGGGGAGCATGGTAACAAACTTTTTATTGTTGGAGCGGGAGGACAAATAGTCCACAAATTTATCATTTCGTAAGTTAATGGTTACCGATTCAACTTGTAAAGTTTTCTTGATGAGGTTAATGGCATCTCCAATTTTTGTATCGGCGCTTAATTCTTGCATTTCAACAATATTGTCCCAACATTCATGAGAGACACATTCGTTGTGATAAATGCTCAAATCGAAAGTTCCGGCTTGATTGTGTTTTCCTTCATAATGGAACATTTTGCCGGTCAGCGTGCTAAAGACGCCGGAGTTCAATTCGTTGGCGTGAATAATTTTCAAGGCTTCCTGAGCCTGAATGGCGCCGATAATGGAGGCGCTCACAGGGGTTGTGGCAACTCGTCCGCGAATAGTATTTCCCTGCGCAATTTGGGGGCAGGAGGTTCTATTTTCGTGTGTGTTTTTAGATATTTCAGGAATCTCTTCTTCCGACAAGCTACATTCATAACAGTTTTTGTTCAGTTGATATACAGACACTTGTCCTTCTAAATCTCCAATACCACCATCAATCCAGATTTTTCCGGCGCGGAAACACAAACGGTTCAGCAGCATACGGGCGCGCAAGCTGTCTAAACAGCCCACCACCACATCCATGCGACGATACACACCCAAGCCCACCGCAGTGGATAGATCTCCGCAAATAGCCTGAGTATAAATAGAATCGTTTATTTCCACTAAACGTTTTGCAGCAATTTCAGCTTTATAAAAGCCTTTATCGGCATCTTCCATGCGAAATAAAATGGAACGGGTGAGGTTACTGTATTCAATTTTATCAAAATCAATGACTATAATATTTCCTACGCCGAAAAGGGCTAAATTTTTCAATACTTCATTGCCCAAAGCGCCAGCCCCTACCACCATTACTTTGGCATTTTTAACTTTCTCTATCTTGAACCACGAAAGTAATGAGAAAACCTCCTCGCCCCATTTTTTCGTGTTGTTGGTCTGGTTTGACATGGTTAACAAGTTTATTACAAACAATAAATTAAACTTACTGAAAACCCTGCCGAAAATATTCTGCTTCCGTTTCCTCCCAACATATTGCTTTGATTTATACGAAGCCTTGCTTGTACGAAATAGGGATCTTCTCCTGCTTTAGAAATAGATGTTAAAGAATAATCTATGTTGGCGTTTATTCTCAGTATCCACTTGGCAATCAGATTTTTCTTAGTGCTGACGAATGGAAAATTAACACCTCCCGAAAGGGAACCCCAAAGCACAAAAGGAGAGAGTTTTTGATCAGGGTTGCTATAACAGTTTGCATTATTAAGATAACCTAAAACATCTACATTGCTTAAAGGAACGCCCCACTGATTGTATTGACCGATAGCCGTATAAGAGCCTTCATAGTTTAATTTTTTTGAAACAAGCACCGATGCTTTCAACCCCAATCTAAAAAATCCACTTATAGCTACCCTGTTCAGTTTGCCAAATTCCGCAAAAACAGGGATATCCAAATAAGTTAACCGGATTTTTTCTTTTACATTTTTGTAATCCAAATACACGATGCAGTGGTCACCATCTTTGTCTTTAAAGTCAAAAGAGTCATTGGCATGATCAAATTCAAAAGACTTAGACCAATGGCTCACCCCTAAGCCGGCGCCAAAAGCGAACCAGGTAGGTTTTTTCAACACGGCGTTATCTTCTATCACTTCTTTCATGATCTGTCTTCTGTATTCCACATTAACACCTATTCCAAAACCGATCTTAGCATTTTTTTTCCAAAGATCTTCAGTTTGAAATGTCTTATTGAGCAATATGGGAAAGTTGTATCCCAAATTTAACATAATCGCATTTTCAGCGACTCTAATACGTTGTTTAACAGGTTTATTTACGATCTCAACTTGAGAAAAAGCTGTAAAAACGTAGAAAAAGGCAAAAACAAATACTATTTTTTTCATAACTATGATTTTTTATTTTTCGATATATTGAAAGTCAGTGTTTCCTATAATAAATTTCACGCCGTGTTTTAAAGGAAGTTGATCATCTTTGCGTGCATCCCTGTTTTCATAGGTCATTCCGTTTTCGATTACTTTCATCATGGGAACTTTTCTTTTGGGGTCAATGTACAGTTTCACTTGTTTGTCGGCAATATTATTGCTACTGTCCCAATTCATTTGAATGGTGCAATGATTTGATTTTCCGATGATCACTTCATTGCTACCTCCCGAGTCGTTCATCCATTTATGAATGGCAATGATTCCCTCTCTTCTTTCACCTTTATATTTTAGGAAGAATTTCTGTGCCAGATGATGTCGGGCAATAATAGAGATTCCCAAACCGGTACTGCACAGCATAAAGCCAAACATTGGACCAAAAGCGGGAAGATAGTGGGTGGTATAGAGAATAAGAAAACTAACAATGCCCGAAATTAATCCGCCAATCAATGCGTCTTGCCATTTTAGCGTTGTGTTATAAACTAAACAAAGCGCAATACTTCCTCCGAACAGCAGCCAAGGAATGGCATCCAACCACACTTTATTGCCATCTTCTCCCAATGCAATACAAATGATTGCGCCGATTAAGAAAGAGGCAAAACCTGCTATTGCACCGGTTAATGCACGAAAGAAAATAGAAAAGATTACTTTTCCTGTTTTTACTCTAAAATCGTTAATATAGGTGAACATGAAAGTTAAGAGAAATCCTAACAATATTCCAGCCAGCAGAAGCCCGCTGATTTTTCCGTAAAACGACAGTTCCACATTTCTTAAAATCTGCAATTGTCCCTCAATATTTTCTTTTAGTTGTTCCGGATAAAAAGTGTTTAGCAATATGTCGATAAATTTGGAAAAAAGATTCAATTTTGAACTTAAATGGAAAATAATCCAAATAAAGAATCCGCTAATCATGCCCGATATCGCCCATTTTAAATAATACGGGCTTTGTTTTGGGTCGAACGGATGGTTTTTGTCGAAATGATACTGCATGCCATCTTTGCAATTTTGTCCATATTCCACACATTTGTATCCGTTTTCTATCCAGCACTCCCAATGAATTTTATGGGGACATTTCGTTACGATCAATTCACCCGTCTCTAATGGTTCTTGACAAAAAGAACAGGTTTCATACACTTCACCTTCGCTGGTAGTAATAGGTTGGTAGGGTTTTACATATTTTTTCTCGAAATTGGTAATTCGGGAAATGAAATAAGGGATTACGACCTGCATAATAAAAAATGCAATAAAGATGATAATCAATCCAACAATCACAGCGATGTAGAGACGTTCTATTGTGGCGCCGGTAACGATAGGGTTTTCTTTGCTGCCAAAGCTATATTCTATTTGCCCGACAGCTTTTTTATGTTCTTGATCTATGAGAATTTGTAGTGTTTGTTTTGTGCCGGCATAAACTTTTCCGGAAGGATTAACGAGCATCAACTCATAATCTGCCGATAAATTGTCCACAAATCCTGTCAAAGAATCCACAATACCGGCAACATTATCGGCAGGGTAAAACCCGCCGTTCAATTCGGATTTTTGCCGGTGCAAACAGATGTCGTTAAGTACCAAATCCGCAAAGTCGAAACTGCCATATCGAAAAGCGTATATTTGAATCTGATTTTGCCAGGCATGGTCAATTTGCTTAATATATTCATCCGATTTGTAAGCTCTTTCTATTTCCTCTTTGGAACTTGAATTAATATGTCCATCAGTAAAAATCAACAAATATTTGGCGATCTTTGTGCCATCTTTATGGGGTAATGAGTTATCTTTAGCAAAAAGTTCAAAATTATGGATAATATTCTGATACAAATCTCTTGATTCTGGCTTTACTTTAAACTCGTTTTCAAATTCATAAAAATTATTTTTAGTTACCAATTTTTTCTCGCCCGGTTGTTTGTCAAAAAAAGAAATAAAAGCACAACTGTCGGGCAAAATTTCTATAGTTTGCATAATGGCAGTCTTCATGCGTTCCATGTCTTGTGGCGCAATAGTTTTACTTCTGTCCACCATAAACCAAAAGGCTACATCTTGTGAAATTCGTTCTGCTTGTATTCCTGAGGTATGCGTGATAGGTTTAATATTAAAATCAGGGGGATTTCCACCGGATTCTCTAATATTAATTTCTGCCTTTTGCAGATCGCCCCAAAACTGTTTTCGGTTACTCATCTTATCGCTTATTCTGAAGCGTAAAAACAGGGTGTCTGCATTTATTGTTTTAGCCTGTTCGGTAAAGTGTAAGTGTATTGTATAGTTTGTTTCTTTAACATCAACCGGCATTTTGTTTGTATGCTCCGGCGTTTGGGAACACGATATCAAAAAGAGCGGTATCCACAAGATCAATAAATATTGTTTTTTCATTATACTGTTTTTTAAGTTTGATTCATCTTTTTCTTCTTGTCCATTCTTTCAGTTTCATTAGAGAGACGGAACTCATTCTATCAATAGATTCGGGATATTTGTTCTGTTCGTTTTTGGCTAACAGATGTATATTTTCATCATTAATGGTGTACACTATTGTAATTTCGAAAGGATTAATGCGCAACAACCATGTTTTCAAAAATTCAGGATATGAAAAGAAAGGTAAAATCAATAAACACCCTACAGGGTTATCGTCAGTGTTTGGCATTTCTTTAAAATCATTAAGGATGATTTCGTTTTCCTGACAGGATCCATAAAAATAGCCTCTTAATCCCAAATCGTCAGACAGAATAGCCATATCCATGCCAATAATGGCAGCACCGGTAAAAAGCGCCTGATTTGCTTTTCCTCTTTGAGGCAAAATATTTATACTAAAGTGGTTAAATTCACTAATAGCTTGTGCTTTTTCTTTTTTTGTCCATTGGTACAGTTTTTCAAACGATAGCGTTTGTTTCAAATCCATATCATTATTCATTGTGCCGTTTTGTTTTGGGGCAAAGAGCGCCATTTGCAAGTCGGGCGAATTGCTGTCTATCACAATTGCCAACATACGCCCCGGATGGTTGCTGTGAGCCAATTGCGACTGCACGTTTAAATCTTGACTGGATAAAAACAACCCTAATCCCGGATGAGAGTGCATCCAAGCGGTGTGCACATATTCGTTGCCCGTTTTGTTGCATAAATCTTCAAGAGAGAATGTGAGGGTAATGCCTATTTTTGCACCAAAATTCAATACATATTCTCCATAAACGGCATCGTTGGAAGGCTCCACAAGCGCTTCAATAGTAATGTTGTATTGTAGTGTTGGGGCATTGGGCTCCTTTTCCCACCGACCCACCAAAAAACATCCGGTTTCTTTGGTTTTGTTGTCGTACTTCAAAAAATTGGAAAAGAATTTATAAATATCCAAAATGGCATGCCGGCTAAAATAAACATTTCGAATGCTGCTATCTTCATGAATAGATAGCATATCTATTTTATAGTAGGCATCATCTGTTTTGTTTCTTATATCCGATAAATCAACATTGTATAAAATTGTTTCTACCACCTCTTCTTCAATAAGCAGTCCGCTTTTACCTGAGTTTTTCATTTCTTGCGCAATCATTTTTCTTTGCTTATTTTTAATGATGCTCCTCATGTAAAAAATAATTCCGGCTGCAAACAACGACAACAGAATGCCGAGTAAATAAATGCTGGTATTAGAAACTTTACGGGATGTTTCTTCTATATCTGTTTCTGGTTCGGTGAACTCCTCAAGGTTTGTGTATTCCTCTGTTTCCGTCAGGTCAGATTCCGATTCTTTCGCATTGTCGGTGAGTTGTCTTTCCGGCTCCTCTTGTGTAATTTTACCGGGTTCCGTTTTTTTGGTTAAAGCAGATGTTTTAGCTTTTCTTATTTCCAAAGTTCTCATAATGATCTCGTCTCTTCCACCGTTTTCGCCATACACGGTTAAGGTGTACATGTAGTCTCCTTCTTGAGCGCACTTACCTGAAATTATTATGACATTTTCGTTCAGATTTACCTGAATGCCCATCGGCGGATTTTTCTTTGACCAAGTAATATTTCCTTTTTTCCCTGTGATTCTGTAAGTAATATTCACATTTTCTTCTGTAGTATAGGTAAGTTTTCCGGTAACTCGGATACTGGCATTGGTTGGTGATTTAACAGGTTCATTTTGTGCTTTAGGTTCATGTTTTGTTTCGGATGAAGTTGGTGGCGCTGGTAATGGCTGGGTAGTTTGTGCTGCTGGTTGTGAGGTTTGTGTTGCTGGTTGTGAGGTTTGCGTTGTGGGTTGAGAAGTTTGTGTTGTGGGTTGTGAAGTTTTAGGTTCTGGCGGAGTTGCCTGTGATCCTGATGGTATGGTATGAGATTCTGATGATGTTGTCTCTGATTTATCCTGAGGCGTTTGAACCAAACTTTGAGTATAAGGTGTTGTTTCTATGTTATATTTTGTTTTAATAATATAATAATTAAAAGGTCCGCTATATTTCTTTACCCCCAAAATACCACGTTCTTTGCCCGGCTCCACCATAATGGGTGAGATAAAACCCGGAGCCACAAAACCACATTGATTAAATTTGAAATCATCGGGAGAATAATTTACGTCAAGTATATTATACTGTGTTATTTTTCCGGCATTTGGGAAAAAAACAATTGTAAACTTTTCATTATTTTTAATAACAACCAGTTCATTTGTTTTATCATACGTAACGGTTACCTTTCCTTGCCCCAAAACAGTGTGCATACCTGTTACATAAAAGAAGAGCAACAGAAGTGTGATTATACAATTTATTATTGGGGTTTGTTTTTTCATAATTATTATTCTTTTAGTGTAATCACATTGTTATCATCAGCTAAAAGCATTTGTCTTTCAGCTTCTTCCTGCAGTTTTTTGGCTTCCTGTTCCTGTTGCTTTTTTATTTTCCGCATCATCATTCCCGATCTAATTTGTGTAATTACAGGTACGATAGCCATCACCGCGAGTAAGCAAATGCCAATGATAACCAATTTGTTTGGGGGGTCTTTTTTTTGTGCCAGTTCCCGAGCCAATTTTTGCGCCAGTTTTTCTTCCCATTGCAGTAATAAACTTGAAGTTCGGTCATGAGTTTTGAAAAAAGAGGCATGCAGATCGTCTAATTTATTATGGTCTTGCCATATAGGTTCGCTACTCAACTTATGCTCAACACTTCTTTTTAGTGATTGTATGTCAATTTTGTATTCTTCAATGATTTCTTTTGTAACAGTGTTTGAATCAATTTGTAATACGGAGCTGTAAATTTCTGCTATCTCTTTATTCTTTCCCAGCAAAAAATGGGTCCATTTGTCAATGATTTGTTTTATGGAGTCTTGTTTTGCTTTTTCCTGCTCTGCCTTTATCCTTTCTTGTTCCTTAGCATCAACAGTAGCTTCTTGCGTGGCAGCAGATGCTTTCATCGACAAATCGCTCCTACTTTGTCCCCAAATAGAAAAAACCATGATTTGAAATATTATCAAAAAGCAGATTTGTTTCATTTGCATAACTTATTGTTTTAATAGTTCTTCAATATTAGCATGTAGAGATTTAAAAGCGTCATAGTTTTTACACTTTTTATATCCGGGATCTTCAACTGTTCTTATAGTTTGTTCAAATTCAACTTTATAGTTTGGTAAATGAGATTTATCACCGTTTTTAATTTTGAGCATCAATTTAAAAAGATCCTTATTTACCTGCTCTAACAGGGAACAAGATATAGATGCTTGCGATACGGCTTGGGGCTTTGATTGTGCGGAAGCATTGCACTTATCTTTTAATGCCCTAAGTTCGGCATTATATTCCTCAATTTTATAATTTCGTTCATCAACAGCGTCATTATGATCTTGAATTTTTTCTTTCAAATTGACGCAATCGTTGTATTTATTATATCTGGGATGCAATTGTTTAACTCTTTCTCTATTATCAGGAATAATTTCTGTTAATTCATTGATACTTGTGCAACTAAAATAGTGAAGATTGTCTATAGAGTTGTCAATAGAGATATATTGAAAGTACATTGAGTCAATTTCACTACTCAGGTATTTTAATATAGTAGCCAACAAATCATCATCACAAAGATTCTTTTCCGGCACTTCCACGGGTTCATTAACCGGAGGTGGTTCAACCGGAGATGGCTCAACCGGAGGTGGTTCAACCGGAGGCAGTTCAACAATATCTTGCAAAGAAAGAGTCAGTATAAATTGTGTTTGGTATTCTATTTTGTGGGTTCTTTTCTTTTTCTTTTCTGTTGCAGCCACATAAAGGACAAAATGAATTTCACAATCTTCTTCTAAATTGGTCTTGTTTAGTGTAAAAAAGAAAGAGAGCGCACCCTGGCTATTATTCAAATCAAGCATTCTTATGGCATTGTTAGCCCCTTCACAAGTAACATTTTGCATGTTTATTATACGTTCTTGCACAATTTTACTTTTATTCGATTTTTTGTTTGTCATACTTTTATCAAACCATACTTCCTTTCTTTCTTTCATGACGTCTTTGCAGAACATCAATTTTGGAAACGAATAAATAGATTTATCGCGGTTGCCACCATCGGCTTTAAATTCAACTTTAATAAGTCCGGATTCTTTTCCCCAACTCACAACCGTAGGCACCTTAATCTCTCTTCCGGCGCCTATTTTAGGACTGAATAGGATAGGAACAATTTCTTCCTTGTTGGGTGTTAATGTAATTTTTTTCTCTCTTACTGTTGCTATTTGCGCCCATCCGCTGAGGTTTGCAACCATCAAGAGAAAGCAACACAGTATTATCTTTATCATCCAATATTTTTTCATCATTACTAAAATTATTAATCTTGTTCAAATTGTACCCACCCATTTGGTTCGCCCTGTTTGAGCACCCATTCAGCCACATCAAGGTCTTCGGGGTGAGGATATTCGTTTTTGGCATGGTAATCTTCATAGGTCAGGTAATCGATCACCCTGTCGATATATTCCACCAGATGGGTTTGCACGCCACTATCGCCGGGGTTCAGACACACCCGTCCTTTAAAGTCGCCGAAATAGCGAATATTCGGATGCCACACGTTGGTGGAAAACATAAACTCCGGTTGTCCATCAGAACTGGGATAATTATTAGGCAGCGTAATGCGCATAATATGTTCGTTTCCAAACAAGGGTGTTTGAAATCCTTTTTCATCCGGCAGCGTTACGCCGATAATTGTTTTTACATTAAAAATGATATCAAAAGCAATCGGCAAGCCCAAGCCATTTCTTTTTCGTACAATATACGATCCTTGCCGGTCATTTTCATATCTTCGGTCAATCATTTCCCATTCTTTAAACAAACGGGCGTCTTTTCCGTGAAAACTTTTTCCTTTAAATTGTTCAATCTCTCTTGTCATAGTTATATTAATTACTAATTTAAAAGATATGTAATCTTTAAATCAATCTATCCTGCTATTACTTTTTTAATAATTACTAATTTATCACCTTCTTTTACGCCATAATCGAAGAGGCTTTGTTCTTCCGCACTGCTGTTTTTTTCTTTCAGCACTTCGCTTTTTCCATCTTCGGTCATTCTTCCCAAATAGTATTTGATTCTATTTCCGCCATTGTCCATTTCGGGGAGCACCCACAATTTATCGGGATAATTTCGAGTTTCTTCTTTCACTTTTTCGAGGGTAAACTTTATACTCTCTTTGGGGTTTAGCACTCTGATAGCGCAAGTTTTGTTTTCATAAGAAAACAGTAGTTTAATTCCTTGATTTTCCATATCACATTATTTATTGTTTATTGATTAAGAGTTTTTCGGTATGTTGTTTTTCGCCGGTATTAAGCGTAACCATATAGAAACCGGCAGGCATATCTTTGCTCATGCGGAGGTCATCCAAGTTATTCACTTTCTGTTCCCACATTTTTTCGCCCATTAATGAGTAAATGCATAAAATATAGTTTTGCCCGTCGTGTAACAAATTACGGTTAAAAGAAACGGTAGTAAATCCGTTGGGTGCAGGATTGGGAGAGAGGGTGAAGAGTGGAGCCTGTTTGGGAAGGAGTTTAAGTTCGTAGGGTTTGGTTAAATTGCCGCAACTTTTCGATTGAGAAAAGGATACATATACGGTGTACATACCTTCTTTTTCTTTCACAGTGTCGTGAATATAATAGAATTGTTCATTAGCGTTTTCAATCATAGTACCGTTACGATACCACTGATAGCCAAACAATTCTTTAGGATTTGGATAGATCAGGATGTAGGGGTTTCCATTTTCATCTTTTTTGGCAACGATATCGTTAACATCCGGGGCATTTTCCACAGTGAGCAACCATGAACCAACAGAGAGCATCCAATCATCACATCCTCCTTTTGCTTCACGAGTATAAACAAAATTACCTGCCAAATGGGTAGGTGGCGTATAGGTTGATTCTGTTGCTCCTGAGATTATCACATCTCCGTTTTTCCATTGATAAGAAATATTTTCATCACCACCGGAGGCATTGGTTTTGCTTCCTATGGTTATGGCATCGTCGTACAAACAAATGGTTTGACCTTCAGAATAAATAGCTCCGGCATTAAAGGCGGGATAAACGGTCAAAGTCCAAGAACCATCTGAGGGGATCCAGGCAGCGCTACAGAGTCCGTCTTTTGCTTCTCGTGTATAAACGAAAGTTCCGGCTGTATTCGTTGGAGGGGTATATGCTGATCCGTTTGCTCCCGATACTACAGACCCGTTTCTTTTCCATTGATAAGAAATCTTTCCGTCTCCGCCGGAAGCATTTGTACTTTCGATAATCATTGCACTATCATTTAAACAAATAATTTGCCCTTCTGCATGAATTGTTCCGGAATTAAAGGCAGGGTATATTTTATGTTCACCGGAAATATTGCTTGATGCTGAACCACATTCGCCTACGCCAGTAATTACGCAATAATAATAATAGCTTCCTGCAGGTAAATGACTTGTTGGTGTATAAGTTGCACTTGTGGCACCCTGAATTTCTGTACCATCTGTTGTGGAAGCTGTTGTATTTATATACCACTGATAAGTTAATGTACCCACTCCGGTTGCTGTTACACTCAATTGTGGAAAATTATCTGAGTTGTAGCACAAAGCCGATGGAGGTGAGGTAGATGGTTGAACCATTATTGTGATTGACGATTTAATGATATGTTCGCCTGAAGTATCACTTGTTTTTGAACCACAGTCGCTTGTTACTATGCAGTAATAATAATAACTGCCAGCAGGCAAATTACTCGGTGGTATATAAGTTGCACTTGTGGCGCCTGAAATTTCTGTACCTCCTGTTGTTGAGTTTGTTATATTTCTAAACCACTTATAGGTTAATGAACCTGCTCCGATTGCCGTTACATTCAGTTGCGGAAAATTACCCGTATTATAACACAAGGCTGTTGGAGCTACGGTAGATGGGTGATTAGTAATTGCGGTTGATGGTTTAATGGTATGCATACCGGAAACATTGCTTGTTGCTGAACCACAATCGCCTGATACAGTGCAGTAATAATAATAGTTCCCTGCGGACAAAGTACTTGGTGGTGTATAAGTTGCACTTGTGGCGCCTGTAATTTCTGTACTTCCTGTCGTAGAGGGTGTTGTATTTCTATACCATTTATAGGTTAATGAACCTGCTCCGATTACCGTTACACTCAATTGTGGAAAATTACTTGTATTATAACACAAAGCTGTTGGAGCTACGGTAGAAGGGTGATTATTGATTGCGGTAGTCGGTTTAATGGTATGCATACCGGAAGTATTACTTGTTGCTGAACCACATTCGCCTGTTACTATGCAATAATAATAATAGTTTCCTGCGGGCAAATTACTTGGTGGTGTATATGTTGCACTTGTTGCGCCTGTAATTTCTGTACCTCCTGATGATGAATTTGTTGTATTTCTATACCACTTATAGGTTAACGTACCTATTCCGGTTGCATTTACACTCAATTGTGGAAAATTACCCGTATTATAACACAAGGCTGTTGGAGCTACGGAATATGGGTGATTTGTTATTGCGGTCGATGGTTTAATGGTATGCACACCG
>JGI24696J40584_12961435_pt1 | contig 15981 bp, 14 predicted proteins | sample TergutCo191P4_FD_40584 | JGI IMG/M metagenome (IMG submission 40584)
CGAGATTGGGTGAAAATTTTTCCTGAAAACTGATTCTGAAAATATTCGTTGAAGTCTTGGAAAACTGCATCGGGTTAATCAGCGTTTACTATAATATAAATGTGATAAATTTGGAACAAGAAAAAGCGCGCATAAGAAAGAGAATTGGCGAAGCCTCTTTCTTAGGGCGCAGCGGTTATCGTGATATAAAGAGAGAGCCTGATGCTGCAATTGAAAAATTGACAAAAGCGATAGAAGCTACATTTGACCCAAACATTGGTGATTACATTGATGAATTAAGTCCGGTTGGCAGCACATCAAGGCTGTGTTTTGACCTTGACAGAACCGAGTTCTATACTTGGCGTGCGGAGGCTTATTTGGAAAAAGGAGACTATGATAGCGCTATTGCAGACTTCACAAAGGTAATAGAGCATTTTGACCCTCCGATATATCATTTCCATGTTAGCTCTTGCTACCAGAATCGAGCAGAGGCATATTTAAGCAAAGGCTGCTACGATTGGGTTATTGAGGAATGCGCAAAGCTAAATTTGATAGAGCCGAAGAACTTTTTGAATTCCGAGCAGATGGACATAATATGCGCACGAGCTTATTTTGAAAAGGGGAATTGCAAAGCCGCAGTTGAAAATTGCGATAAAGCTCTGAAAAAACTTTCACAGAAAGAATGGGATTGCCTTTGGAATATGGCACAGGAGCAATATTTCCATGAAGAAGGGTTGCCAAAGTATCTTGAGATAGAAATGGAAGAAATCGCAAATTTGAAGAGTGATATAGGCTCAATTTTGGCGAAATGCGGGAAAAAATCGCTAGATAATGACAGCTTTTTGAAGGGGCTTTGTTCACTTAATAAAGGCATTTTTGAAAAGACATATATATAATAGGTAAAATTGAGATGTAATAAGTTCTAAAATGTTATATATAAGAATGTAGGAAATCAGAAACTTGTTTAGGCTTGCGAGCTATTCACTATAGGAGGTCAATCATGGACTATTATCAAATAGTTGCAAAATGCGGGCATTGCGGGGCCGGCAAATTTTTTCACTATAATTAGTGTAAGGCGGTATGGAGACCCCAATACTTGAAAGTTAAAAAACGTCTCAGAACACCGCCTTACACTTTCATTTTTCCCGTAAACTTTAACCCAAACTCGGCGAACTCAACCCTTCAACCCTAAAGGAGAGAATATGGTTAAAAAAACCATAGAGCAAGAACTTATGCAGCTCTATAAAAACGCATGCTCGGAAGCGGAGCGCAACTACGCTTTTGGGAAGCTGCTGGAAAACAACAGCCGGATGCTGGCGGCTTTGGTAAAAAAGACTTGGCACAAGCCGGAGCGAGTGAGCTCTAAAGAGCTTAGGCACTTTGCGGCAATAGGCCTTTTCCGGGCCTTGGAAAGCTATCGCCCCGGCAAAGGGGCGAAGTTCTCCAGCTATGCCTATGGGGTGATCCGAAATTACCTCATCGAAGAAGTGCGGAAAAGCGACTTGATCCCTGTTAGCTTTTATTTTCGCAAGCATGGGCATAAACAGAGTGAAATGTCGGAGTACAGCGACGACTTTCATTCAGTGAGCCTATGCGCGGAAAGGCCAGATTACCTGTCCGGGCCGGAAGTGGCGTGCTTGCTGAATGAGATATATAACAGAAGGTAGATTTTGAAGCCCCTTTTCGAAGGGGCTTTTTCTAGGCTAATTAATCTTCCAATAACCGTTTTTATCTGCGCCGATTCGCTTAATCAATTTATATTTCTTCAGTTTCTCCACATTTCGCTGCACAGTCTTTCTGTTCATGTATATTTCCCTTGCAATTTCATCGTAAGTAATGTTGGGGTTATCGGAAATTAACTTTAAAATATATTTTTCGGTGTCATTTAGAGTGACATTTACAGGGACATTTACAGGGACATCGCTAGGTATTTTTTGTTGTTTCTTGTTTGTTTCAGTTGATTCTCGTGTTTTTCCTGTTATAATTAGCCTTGTGAACACAAGTTTTCTCTCTATGTAGCCAGTAATATAATCTACAAAAATTGCAATTTGTTCTATTTTTGCACTTGCCCCTTTGTAAGGCTCAGTTCCTGTTATTTTATCACATTCGCCCAGCACATCAAGATAGTTCTTGCGGTCTGATGTGGGTATAACTATCATTGGGTAACCATGACGTAGCAAAATGTAATTAACCAAAAGCCTAGCTATTCTGCCGTTTCCATCTTCAAACGGATGTATGCGAATATAACGGTAGTGGAACAGGGCAGCGAGTTCTATAACGGATAGTTTTTTCTTTTTTTCGCAAGCGTTGTACCATTTCACAAGGTCTCCCATCATAGCCGAAGTTTCTTCCGGCGAGGCATAGTCGAATGTTTCGCCGCTTCGTGTTATTACGGAGTTTGGGCGTGTTTTATACACTCCCGTGTGTATTCTATACCTGTATTCCCCATCATGGCTTAATTTGTAAAAATCTCCTACTAAGATTATGCGGTTAAGCTCTCGAATGAATTTTTCCGACAAAGGGCGTGTTTTGTCCAAAGCTTCCTTTTTCATCATTTCCAAGCCTACATTGTGAGCTTTCATTTCCTCAAAATCCTGCATTAGGCCCTTGCCTTCAACTTTGCCGAACAATAGGAGCATTTTTGTTTGTCCGTAGGTTAAGGTGTTGCCTTCCATGTGGTTTGAGTTATAGTTAAAATCTATCATAAAAGATTGGTCAATGTTACGCTGCAAGCGTTCATTTAGAGGCTGAGACGCTTTCCAAAACTCAAGAAGTTTCTGAATTTTTTTGGCTTGTTTGGAGGTCATTAAGGGGAATATAGCAAATGCAGATTCCAAAAACAGGTTTTTTCACTATAATACTTTTAACATCACAAAAATATTGGAGGCTTTATGCAAGACCATCGGGTTATTGCTGCAAATCTGCTTATTAAAGTAGATGATTTGGGACTTTCTGTTCGCGCAGGCAATGTTATGCGGCGCTGCGGAATAGATATAGTCGCTGATTTGGTTCGTTATACGGAAGCTGAGATAAAAAAGAGCTGGGGATTGGGCAAAACTACATGGAAAGAGCTAACGGACTTGGTTTCTTCAATGGGTTTGCAATGGGGCTTTGATATTGAAGCCTGTTTGAAAGAAACCGGCTCTGAATTTGTGCCGGGAAGAATTGATTTTGCTTTCAGAAAGGCAATCTGGCTGGATTGCTCTGCCGGCTACCAAGCAGTTGCTAAAAAGTTGCTTGTTGATATAGGTGATTTAGGGTTGTCTGATAATACGAGCAGTATTTTGAAGTTATATGGAATACATACAGTGGGAGAATTAGTTCACCATACGGAAAATGAGTTGTTTAGGCTTATACGCTGCAATATAAAGGCTTTGCGTGAATTGAATGAGTTGCTGTATTCAAAGGGTCTGTGCTGGGGAGTTCTAATGTTTCGCTTCATTAAAATTAATGACAATGGCTAAAGTATTGCCACAGATAAGCTTTAGCGCCCCTATTTGGAGGGACTTTTTACTATATTTAAGTGAAAATACGCAAAATTGGAGTTTAAGTATATGGATATGCCCAGACCTGTGCTAAAACACGACGAGCTTACTGGAACAGCTTTTAACATACTGTGTAAAGCTGCAGAGAAAACTTGGCCAGAAGCGAAGAATCATTTGAGAACAGGATTGACTCTTAAGGGGGAGCCATTTTCTGAAGAAATCGTAAAAAAAATATGTTCCCATGCGGTACAAGGCAGCGGCAATGCCCTTAGGTATGTTCCCGAAGCTTTTAAAACTCCAGAAATTTGTTTGGCTGCTGTGCAAGACTACGGCAATGCCCTTAGGTATGTTCCCGAAGCTTTTAAAACTCCAGAAATGTGTTTGGCTGCCGTGCAAGCCTTCGGCTATGCTATTGAGTATGTTCCCGAAGCTTTTAAAACTCCAGAAATGTGTTTGGCTGCTGTGCAATACTGCGGCTATGCTATTAAGTATGTTCCCGAAGCTTTTAAAACTCCAGAAATGTGTTTGGCTGCTGTGCAAGCCAACGGCTATGCTATTGAGTATGTTCCCGAAGCTTTTGTGACCTCAGAAATACGCCTTATCGTTGCGGAACAAACAGGTATGTTTTTTAAAGAAATCCCAGATGAATTGAAAACATTAAAAATGTGTTTAGCCGCAGTAATGAATGATGGCTTTGCTCTTAAATATGCTCCGAAGCAATTTATAGATGAGGCAATGTGCCTTATCGCTGTAAAACAAAACCACAAAGCTTTTATAGAAGTTCCTGGATACCTTAGATCCGAGAAAATCCGCTCAATAGTTGAGTGTGCTGAAAAAGAAGACCTATTCTCATAAGTTTTGTATATTTGTCTTTGAAAAGCTATGAATATCCTTGAAAGCGTTGAAATTATTACAGTACGGAAGCTATTAAGAAACGACCGCCTGAACATTCCCCTATATCAACGGCCATATAAATGGACACCGAAAAATGTTAATCAGTTAATAAATGACATTATTTTCCACAAAGATAAAAAAACATATCGTTTAGGAACATTGGTTATTCATAAAGAATCGGAAGAAATTTTAAATATTGTTGATGGGCAACAGCGAACCATAACTTTGATTTTAATCGCTTTTGCGATAGAACAAATAAAACAAACTGTATTAGAGCCTAAACTTTTACAACTTTCTTTTCAAGATGATATATCAAAAGCGAATATTCAAAAAAATTACAAAGAAATAAAAAAACGAATAAATGATTTTAATGATGAAATAGTTAATTTCTTTCTTAAATGCGAGCTTGTACAGGTAACTCTTAACAATGTTTCAGTAGCCTTTCAATTTTTTGATTCTCAAAACGCAAGGGGAAAAGACCTTGAGCCACACGACTTGCTAAAAGCATTTCACTTGCGAGAAATGGATACGGTCGATTCTTCCATAAATGAAGAGAAAAAACGCATAGTTAAAAATTGGGAAGACATGAAGTCAGAAGAATTATCAAAGTTATTTGCTTTTTATCTTTATAGAATTAAAAATTGGAGCAAAGGCAATTCTGCAAAATATTTTACAAAAGATGATATTGGCGATTTTAAAGGCATAAGCATAACCGATGAGGAATATGAATTTTCTAAAATATTCCGTAGAGCTAATGAATCTTCCAGTAATGATTATCCGTTTCAAATAGACCAAACAATAATCAATGGCAAACGATTTTTTCAGATGGTTGAACTATATGAAAAAATGATAAAAAATATAAAATTCAAAGACAATTATATTTTAAAAACAATAAAAGAATATCGAGGTTGGAATAGAAGGGGCGATACTTATGTTCGCTACCTATTTTATTGCGGTTTAATATACTATATAGATAAATTTGGAGATGCGAATTTGAATCAAGCTATTGAGAAAATATTCATTTGGGCTTATTCTTTGCGCTTGAAACAACAAGTTGTTTATATTGGATCTATTGATAATTATGCGCTAGGCAAAGAAAATAGTAAAGCGCTATCAAACATTAAATTATTCAAAAAAATAAGAGATGCTATTCATCCAAACGATATTTTGCATATGGAGTTAGATGAAATAAAAAAAGTTACTTATGATATATCAGAAATTGTAGATATTTTTGTAAAATTAGGATATCATTCAAGAAGCAATTCTAGTGAAGGAACTACTGAACAATGGTTTAAACGTCAAAATGAAAGAAGGCATGCTTGTTATGATATGATAAAGGAAATGCGAAATTGTTTTCTTTTATTCAAAGCTGATGAGGAAAGGATTGTAAACTATGAGTATGTTCAATATTCCAAAGCCGGAAAGCTGGTAGGAGAAATAAACGTTTCTAATAGCAAGCGGCTTGATATAATTTTGAAAACAAAAATAGACGAGCTGCCAATGCCTAAGCCTTTACCAGACAACATAATAGATGAAGGTGCGATATGGAAACAAAAAAAAGGTGCATGGAAACAAGGTCGCATAAAGTTTATTATAAATAATTCCAGCCCAAAACAGTTTATCAATGATGTTAAAGAATATATCAAAATAGTAGCAGAAAAGGAGTAACATTATGGCGGAAGAATTAAAGTTAACTGAAGTTTTTAGCATAAGAGATCTTTTTAGTTCCGATAGCTATGAGATTCCTATTTACCAGAGAAATTATGCTTGGGGAAAAACTGAAATAACTCAGTTAATTCAGGATATTGCCGATTATTGTCATAAAGACCAAAAATATTTTATAGGAACTTTAATTGTTTATGATAAATCTGGGAAATTCTCAACTATTGACGGTCAGCAAAGGTTGACAACATTAACTATTTTGCTAAATTTGATAAAAAATAAGTATTTGGAAAAATATCCTCAAGAGATAGACTTAGATTTTTATAAAAATCCTGATTTTCTGAAATTTGAAAGCAGAGATGATTCTAATGATATTTTGAAAAAAATGTTTGGCACCGATAACTTTGATGATAATAATTGTAATTTTGAAATTAAAAATGGTTATAAAAATGCAGAAACGGTATTAAAAAAAATATGCAAAGAAACAGATGTTTCAATACCTGATTTTTGCAAATACTTATTTGACAAAGTTATGGTTCTTAGAGTTTTGATTCCAGCGCAGTCCAACAGAGATTTAAATCACTACTTTGAAATAATGAACAGTCGTGGAGAGCAACTGGAAAAACATGAGATTCTTAAAGCAAATTGCCTTGCCATTTTAAATGAATCCGAGAAATACAAATCTGATCAATACGCATTTAATCTTATTTGGAGCGCATGCTCAAATATGGAAAAATATGTTCAATATGGGTTTGATACTACTGTAAGAGAAAGAATTTTTGGTAAAGATTGGAATGCTTTATGCTGCATAGATGACATTTACGAATTAGGAGAAGAATTGAGCAAAAATGAGCGAATTATTTTTGAAAATGAAGAACAGTCTCCAACCATGGAATTTTTATTAACGGAAGATGCTCCGGATTATTATGAAATGATGTTTGGAGAAGGCAAGAATCAATTAGACAAAGATAGCCCGGAGAGATTTAATACAATAATTAATTTTCCAAATTTTTTATTGCATATTTTAAATATTCAAGTTAAAAAATATATTTCTCTAGACGATAAAAATTTAATAGATTCATTTGAGGGTGTTTTGTGTGATGAGAAGGATAAAGCTGAATTTGTAAGAGAATTTGGTTACAATCTTTTAAAATGCAAGTTTTTGTTTGATAAGTATATCATCAAAAGAGAATTTACAAAAGGTACAGATCACTGGAGTTTAAAGCAATACAAACGAGGACAAAAAGAAAATTATCCGGTGAACACCTTTCCTGGCAAAGGAAAATCAGATGAGGACGATAACGATGGAATAAATAGGGAAATTTTGATGTTATTATCCATGTTCCATGTAACTTTTACTGCAATGACCGATAAATATTGGCTGAATGCGGCTTTAAAATTTGTGTTTGAAAATGAAAATGCAGAGCCACAGAAATATAAGAGTTACCTTGAAAATTTAGCAAGAGTATTTTTTTATAGAACATTAAAAGTAGAGCCATACAAATACCATAAAATTATTTATGGAGATAAATGTCTTGTAGATTTTACAAAAGATTTTATTTTAAATAATTCGGATTACGATATGACGAAATTAGATAAGGGTACTAAGGTAGAAAATTTCGTTTTCAATTATTTAGATTACCTGCTTTGGCTGGATTACAGGAAAGAAAACTCTGTTTATGTTAACTTTAAGGATAAGAGAATAGGAGATTTTGAATTTACATTCAGAAGTTCAGTGGAACATTATCAGCCTCAAAATGCTGAGTATTCAATTCTCCAAACTCTTCACAATTGCTTAGATAATTTTGGAAACTTATGTTTGATAAGCAATGACAAAAATGCAAGGTTAAATAATAGAATTCCTCTTGAAAAGAAAAAGTATTACGACGAAAAAGAAAATATAGATAGCATTAAACAATGTATTATGATGAAATTAACCGAGCATGATTGGACTGAAAAAGAAATTGCCGATCACGGCAGTAAAATGCGAGAAGTTTTACTTAACTCCAATATTTTTTCACTATAATACCTATTTGTGCCTACTCCAACAAAAAATCAATTACATTCTTAATTTTTATACCATCATAAGATGCGATAAAATTTTTATCCTGCGTTAATATCACTTTCTCATGATTATCTTTTATGAATTTAAGCGGAGTTATTTCTCTTTTAAAAACATCAGGGCTGGTTAAACTTTCGCTCACCTGAAAATAAATCTTTTCTTTTGGGGTTTCTGCTATAAAATCAATTTCAAAGTCCAAAATTTTACCAAGATGTACCTTATACCCTCGCCTCAAAAGCTCCAAAAAGACTATGTTTTCCAAAATATGCCCTCTTTCCGCATCCCTATACCCCAAAAGCATATTTCTTATTCCAATATCAACAATGTAATTCTTGCTCAAGGTTTTAAGCAGGGATTTTCCCTTTACATCATACCTCTTGAGTTCATAAAAAACAAATGCGCTTTGCAACGCCGCCAAATAACTTTCAATCGTTTTATTAGGCGCAGACTTATACTCTGCTTCTTTATTGCTCACCAAAAAATTGCTTATGCTGTTCACGGAATTTATGGAGCCAATGCTGTGAGCTAAAAAATCGGTCAGTTTTTTTAACAGAGTCGGGTCTGTTATTTTATTCCTCTGCATTATGTCTTTTACTATAACGGTGTTGTAAACTCCTTCAAGCATCTCGTAAATCATCTTTTCGTTGAAGTTGTAATCCGCCACAGCAGGCATGCCGCCATATTTTGCGTATAGCAAAAATTTATCTTCCATTGTAAGCGAGCTTGGAAAATCATTGAAATCCAAAAATTCCTTGAACGAGAGCGGCAGCATTTTTATTTCAACATATCGCCCGGAAATCAAGGTCGAAATCTCGGAAGAAAGCATATAGGCGTTGGAGCCGGTTATGTAAATATCCACATTAAAATCCACCAAAAATGAATTTATAGCCTTTTCCCAGTTTTTAACAGTGTGTATTTCGTCAAAAAAGAGGTATGTTTTCTTTTTTGCGGAAATTTGTGCTGCTATATGCGAATACAATTCCTCGTGGTTTGTTATGTCTTTGAATTTCATGGATTCAAAATTTATGCTTATAATATGTTTTTTGGCAATGCCCATTTTGCGGAGTTCATTTGCGAATAAGGCAAGCATTGAGGATTTTCCGCAACGTCTTATGCCTGTCACCACTTTAACGGTCTTTTTGTCTTTGTAATCAAGCAAAGTTCTCAGGTATGTTTCCCTGATTTTCAGCGGCTCATCTTCATGTTCTTGCATGTCAAAATCTCCCAATTTTCATAAATATACAAAAGTTTTTGGCAATTTTGACAAAAAGTTGTGATTTTTAGGAAGTTTTTGGATATTTTGACAAAAAAACTACTTTTGGTTTCAGGCAGCTACAAGCGCAAGGTATAAACAGGGAAGTGCTTAACTCTAAAAGACGAGTTACAACGAGAATTTTATTTGAATTACCAATCAAAGTCTTCCGGCTACTCAGTCCGCTGCATAAAAGATTAACCCATTCCGTTATGTAGCTCGTTTCAACCTTCTCTTAGCCTCAGCCAGAGGCACGCCTTTTTCCCAAAGCGCAAAAATTTTGTCCATACCCCTAGATTCGCCAATAACAATGCCACGAGCCTCGCCCTCTTTCCCGGCGTACTCGATCGTATTTTCATAGTCGTTGCAATACTTCATATTGGCCTCATAATCACGAAGTTTTATCTCGTTAAAATTAGAAATTTCCGCTACATCAGATACTGTTTTTTAAAGAGGTGACTTTAGAGAAATTTGAGCAAATATTTCCTTTTTTTAGGGAAAAAATCTGAAAATCTTTCCTTATTTGAGGGAAACTTTTCTATATTTTTGCCTCTGCCGAAATTCATCGCAACGCTCAACAGCAAAACCCCATATTTCTTCCGGCGTTGCACCATCCGTAATCTCATCACGATAACGAGCTATATTATATTTTTTCTCTATTTCATTATCTTTAGCAGCTTCATACTTTCTCATTATATTATTATATTCGTCGTTTCTAAATCTCCCGGCATCCCGACCATGATGTAAGATGGTATTATGCCTATCTAAATTCAGAGCGTTAGCTACTTCTGTTCCTATAGCTATTAGTTTCCCATTATTGTTAAGTAAGTTCATCTATTGAGAGTAGCTTTTGTCTCGGCACTTATTGCTGGAATTTCCATATAATTTCTCCAAAAAATGATTTGTTTGTGCAAAATATACAAATTTTTTCTTTTTCACTATAATATAAAAGCATGAATCTCTTTGAACAGGCACAAGCGCATTTAAAAGTGTATAAACTCAGTGAAGCACTGGAATGTTGCGAGCAATTCGAAGATGGCGAGGAAAAATCCAAGCTCAGGCATAGAATTTTAGCTTGCCAAGAAGCAAGAAATCTTTGGAACGAAAGCTATAAGCAGAGCTTGCTGGGCCGTGATTATATATTAGGGTTGGGACGGGTTTACAATAGAAAAGATAGAGGCCGGAATTGGACACGGGCAACCCTGAAACAAAATCCTGATAAATACCTTGAAGAATTAACTAAAGCAATAGCATTGATTGAAAAAATAAATGTTGTTGATTTATTTGCGGAACCTCCATCAAATGAGCGAGAGATTTTATATATGAACATCAATTTGATAGAGCCATATTTATGGCGTGCGGAAATTTACCTTGACAAAGGGGATTACAACAAATCCATAAAAGACTGCACAAGGGTACTAGACACTATAGGGCTTGAGATGTATGGCAAATTCACAGCGGTTATACGTGCCGAGGCTTATTTAAAAAAGGGCTGTTATGACAAAGCCATTGAAGACTGCGAATCGCTAATGTCTGGCAGTAGAATATATTTATGGCTAATGCTTTGCCTTATATGCGCAGAGGCGTATTTTGAAAAAGCCAAAGCTAGCCTTCAAAATGGGGATTGTGCAGGAGCTAAGGAATATTGCAATAAGGCATTAGAGGTATTGAATACAAATGACTGGTCACAGGCTTGGGAACTTGTCACTAAGCGATATTCCTATGAAGATTCCTGGGATTACATTGAATATCAAAAACTGGAGCAATTGAAGGTGGAGATAGCGAATTTTATTTCATGAAAAGTCATGGTAAAATATTTTTTCACTATAATATGAACATGACCCCCTTAGAACAAGCGAACAAGGCTATTGCCCGGAAATTATTAACAAGCATAGATGATTTGGAAATATCCGTTCGCATTCACAGTATATTGAGAATGCGTGGAATTTTTACAATAGCTGATTTGGTTCGCAAAGAGGAGAGCGATTTCAAGCGTCATTGCAGCTCTACGCCAAAATTTATGGCCGATATAAATGAATTGATTTATTCCATGGATTTGCATTGGGGCATGGATGTTGATGCTTACATATCTGCAAAAGTGAAAGATGAAGATTTATGGAATTACCTTTGGAAAGTTGCGACAAAAAAAGCCGCTAAAATTACGTAAATTGTCAAATAGAACCGAAGTTAGTCATCTTGCAGAGTGTAAGAAGTGATTTCTTCTTGTTTCTTTTCAAGATATCTTCTTTGTTCATTTTTTTCCTGTTCTACTTCTTCTTGTGTACGAGGCCAGCCTTTTATTTTAGGCATATTTCCTAAATACTTTGCTAGAGCATCGCTTATTAATAGGCGATTAGATGGAATAGCTTCATCTGTTAAATCTGAAAATGATAAATGAACTCCTTCTCCAATTTCTGTATTCTTTATAATATCGTTGTACCATTTGCAATTTGCTCCGCCTCCACAAATTAAGACATTAACGTCCATAATGGTTGATCTACGTACATTCAATTTTTCATGCTCATGTAGCATAACAAGCAGTTCTTTAACAAATTTATCTTTAAACTCGCTTTTTAACTTATCTAAAAATAATAGTGCTTTTTTATTTAAATTTCCAACTCCTTCAGAAATATAACTTCTAATTTCTTCTTCGTTTAAACCGCTTTCAGAACTTGTTTTTGCTATAACTACTTCAACTCCATTATGCCACACTTCTTTCGCTCTAGCATAAAAGTCATTATGTTCTGATTCTTCAATCACTTGCTTTTCAAATACGCCAAAATCAACAGTGCCTCCGCCTATATCAATTATAGCATAATAGCCATTTCCGATATTTGAATTTTTTAAATAACTATAGCTTTCTACATATAATTCTGGCCAAACATTATCTCTCGCCTCGTCGTTATCTAGGCTTTCATAATAATATTTTAAATTTTCTAGATCACAGGAGTAACATTCTTCTATAAGTTCACTTACCCGTTCTGCAATATGAATTATTTTATTATAAATTTTTCTATATTTTTCATTGCCAATAAAATTATCAATGGGTGCACCCATATTATTTATAATTTCAATTTTTTCTCCGATAGCATTTTCTATGTATTTTTTAGATTCTTTTATTAAACATGATAAAAAGAATACAGAAATTAATTCTGATTCGTATTTATCTTTTTTATCTCGCAGTTCATCTCCAATAATAGAATATTTAAAATATTTAATCGGCGTAGAATTTTCTGTAGAATTATAATACAACTTTTCGTTATGGAAATAAACAATAGACTCTTTAAAAAAAGTTTCATTAAATTTTATAAATTCTGGGTCTTCCCCTCGGCGAAAACAAACTTTTGAAAAGGTTGTTCCAAAATCTATGCCTACTAAAATCGCCTTCATGCATTTTCTCCTATTTTTAAAATTCCACCACAAATGCCGCCATTACTTTCTGTATTCTTTAAAATACAACTCTTGCTTTTCTGTTCCATTTCGCCTATATCTTCGTTTTTTTTATCTTCCAATGTCCTTATCATGCCTTCAAAACGTGCAACATTAGCATTTGGATCATTGGCTCTTACCGTTTCTATTGATTGTCTGGCGGCTTCAATTTTTTTATTATAAGTTGCTTCTAGCATTTTTGCTTGCTGTTTATAAGCAGATTCATTTTCTTTTTTGCACTCATCGCTAAATTTTGCAAAATCTGTTTTCGCAGCTTCAATACACTTTTTAAGGGATGTTTTGAATTGCTTTATATTTTCATCACTAAATTTTGCTTCTACATTGCGAATGGACTTGCCTTGTTCCAGCGCAGTTATTAATACGGACTCAGCCTCTTCTTTTATTAGCGTTCCATCTAAATTACAGAGATAAAAACGTAATTCTTTTTTGTTTTTAAACCCTTTGCATTCCCAAAAATCAATATAATACACAAAAGTTCCCGTTAATTCGCTTATAGATTTTTCAAGATAAATTGCAGAACATTTGCTTTGAATTTCTCTAGAATTTGAATTTTTATCAATCATCCACTTTATTAGAGCATGGTTTATATCTATTTGCGATCTACCGAAAGTGCATATTGCATATTCTGCTAGCGCTACATTTTGACTATTATTAAGATTATTTATCCTTATATAATCCCTTAGGTCTTTTCTAGCCTTATTTGAAAAGGTAATTTTTTTTGTATCAGGATTGAGCGTAGATTCTATTTTTATACCTTGATAAAAACGCCCAAAAAAATCTTGAGCATAATTTATCAACTCTCTTGGTAAAATATATCTTCTATTTTTTTCTGCTTCGCTTACATTATCTAAAATATAATCACTAAATTCATGCGTTAAACTAGCTTTCTCTTCGAGTTTTTGCTGATCAAATTGCTTTAAAATTTTTGTTTCCATTTGTTCCATCAGGCGTTTTTCCAATTCGCCTTCTTTGTCTAATGGTGAACAGAAAATTTCTTGGCTCAAATTTAAAATCTCCTGTCCTAAAATATCATCTAACTCTCCTATAGAAGCCCTAAAAATACCCATTCTTTCGTAAATTCTTTCCAGTACTCTATCCTCTATGGTGTCTTTACAAATAAAATTAAGTATATGTATTTTCTTGCTTTTTTGTCCAATTCTATCTATTCTGCCAATTCTTTGCTCTAAGCGCATGGGATTCCAAGGCAAATCATAATTTATTTCCGTATCTGCGAACTGCAAATCTATACCTTCGGCCAAAACTTCGGTTGTTATTAAAATGTTTATTGAATCATCATCTTTAAATTTATTTACAATTTCTTCTTTATTTTCATCGCCGCCTTTTATTTTTACACTACCGAACTTGCATTCCTCAAATCTTTCATGCAAATAATCTACGGTTCCCCTGAAATAGGAAAAAATAATAATTTTTTTCTTTGGCTCTTTTTTAAATGATTTTTCTAAGAGTATTTTCAATTCATTGAATTTTGAATCATTTGCCCGAATTTGATCTAAAAAATCAGCATTTATATCGTATTGTAAACCAGAACAAACGTTAGAATCATCTGCATCAATTAAATCAATATCTTCAAAATCCTCATAAAGACCGTCTATTAAATCTTGCGTTGAAATATTTTGATTAAAATATGCTAAGGCTGCAGGCAAGCAACTTGTTAATTGTCTTTGTCTATTTATTAAAGCAAAAATCGTGGCATTTTTTGTTGCTTTGCCCTGTTCTTTGAGATAATTTGTAATTTGAGCATAAATTTGTTTTTCTTGTTCGCTAAAACTGTAATTATATGTTTTTGGACAACGCATTGGTCTTTCTATAAAAACTTCATTTTTTCTGCTTCTGGTAAAGAATTGACTGTAAAAAGACTCTTCTTTTAATTCCATAAATTTCTGTATTCTGTATTCCGGTGTTATTTCTATTCCGCTTAACTCATCCTCCAAGTCTTTGCATAGAGATTCATTAATGCGCATACCCCAAAGAACATTGAGAAATGGAGTACATTGCTTTCTATAGATGTCAAGAATTTCTTCTTTATTTTCGCCTTTTCTATATGCATTTGCTTTACATATAACTCTTAATCTATCGTTATTTAAAAATTCTTCAAAAACTTTTTTATTATTAAATTTTTCCGGGGCCAGCAAGTTTAAAAGATTGTATAAGTTTTCAGAGCTTGTTTGAATTGGAGTTGCCGATAACAGTAACACGTATTTAGAAACATTCATAAAGCGTTCTGCTGTTTTAAAACTGGCAGTTTCGCTATTTCTCAAATAATGTGCTTCATCAATGATAATCATATCAAGCAATTTTGGTTCTTTTTCTGCCGAATCCAAAAGGAACTTATTTAATTTTTCTGCATTTTTTAACTTTACCTTATCAGTTTCAGTTTCTATGTACTTGGTACGAATTGCTTGCAAGCTGCAAATTAAAATAAAATCTTTAGAATTTGGTTCTTTTAACTTATTTGCAAGTTCGGATACTGTTACTAAGCTTGATTCCAAATCAAACTTCTTCTTTAAATCATCTTTCCATTTTTGACAGAGCGTTTTTGGGCAAATAATGAGAAAATGTTTTGCATTTTCTCTAGTTTGCAATTCTTTCATAATATAAATAGCTTCTATTGTTTTTCCTAAACCAACTTCATCTGCAATTAATAATTTACCAGATACAGATTCTAAGAATTTTATTACAGGCTTGAATTGATGAGGCATAAATTCAGTATTTGAATTCTTCATAGAATAAAATATGTTAGTTAAATTTCCTTCCAATCGGTGATGAGATATTATTCGCCTAAAGTCTTCTATTCCGGCAAATACTCTGCTGTTCAACAAACCCTCTACAGATGTGGTTTCCGGGATTTCTTCTAATAAAATTTCTGGTACATATTCTTTATGATTTAGAAAATCTACTTCATATTCATTTCCATAGCTTGAAATTGTAAAATTTCCAGTTATTATGCCCAATTTCCCTTCGGAAGGATAACGGACTCTTGTATTTTTTTCAAATGCCATAAATCTCAAAAACCTCATTTCTAAATTTTATGATAATATAGTAAATATTTTTGAAGATTTTTTAACCCAAGCTTGCCCCTACAGGCCTAATTAATGCCAACTGAACGAAATCATATTGTTCAATAGCCATAGATATTTCTCGTTGTCCCTTGACTTTTCCTCAGAAAAAAGTTATAT
>JGI24696J40584_12961434_pt1 | contig 15976 bp, 15 predicted proteins | sample TergutCo191P4_FD_40584 | JGI IMG/M metagenome (IMG submission 40584)
GTGCCCACGACCACGATCCTACTCATTGACTCAGGAAGTGACATTTATGGTCCTCTCGAATTCTTCGATTAGAAAATCATTCACTTTTTTAACTTTTTTCGCGGAGGATTTCTCGATGGCCTTGGCGTCTTTCTCGCCGACGGCGAGAAGTTCGCTCCTCTTCTCATCAAGAACCCTCTGCTCCGCATCAATGGTAGACTCATGGTTGCTGCGCATTTCTGCCTCAGCATCCTGTATCCTCTTCACAGAATCTCTGCGGGCCTCCGCGACGGCGATTTTTCTGTCTGCCTCGGCCTTTTCGACCTTGGCGTCCGCCTCCGTTTCAGCCTTTTTTATTTCCGAAAGTATATCAGTTCGGCTCAACTTAAATCTCCCCGACTATTGCCGAGCACTCGTATCAATTGAACGTACTTAAGCGTAATGTCCAACTGCGCTGTTGCTCTGGACGGGGACTCATTGCGTCTCTTCGGAGAATCCGCGGACCGTTATTTTGGTCTCCGAAAGCAGTTCTTTTGACAGTTCATCCGCATACCCAGTCCTGTATACCACTTCGGCGATTCCGGAATTTATCAAAATCTTTGTGCACATCGAACACGGAAATGTTGTGGTGTATAACGTAGCGTCTTTCACGCTTACTCCGAAATACGCCGCCTGCGCGACCGCGTTCTGCTCCGCGTGAACTCCTCTGCAGAGCTCGTGCCTTGTCCCGGACGGTATGTTCAGCTGTTCTCTGATGCATCCGAGTTCTTCACAGTGCCGCGTGCCTTTTGGAGATCCGTTGTATCCTGTGGACAGTATGTGCTTGTCCTTAACAATGACAGCTCCGACTCTTCTTCTGACACAGGTCGACCTCTGCGATACTAGTTCGGCCATGCTCATGAAATATTCATCGTTGGAGGGCCTTTCCATGTTCTCCGAAATGTCGTTGCACTTATAATTGTTTTAGGAATCAAATTAATAGGTCGGATGCATAACCCTGTGTGTGGAAAGAGATACGAAACATATGCTTGCCACGATTTCCGTGTTTGCCGTTGTGATAGCTGTTATTTTCGCCGGTATCTTTGTCACCACTGGCAATTTCCCTCCGAGGACGACCGTCGTTGAATCGCAGAGCATGCAGCACGGGGCCGAGTCGCACATCGGAATTATCGACACCGCAGACATGGTCATCCTCCGGGATAAGGACATCAGGCCCATCCGATCGTACGTCGACGGATATAACTCTGGGTATGTGTCCTTCGGCAGTTATGGGGACGTGATCGTTTACAGTCGCGGCGCGAATCTGAACCCAGTGATACACCGCGCCATATTGTGGCTCGACTATAACGGTGACAGAACATGGAGCGCCCCCAGCCTCAAAAACTATCCTGCAGATCTGTGGTCTGCCACAAGTGGTAATGATTACAGCAGGCTTTCCGGCACACTTACTCTAAACGGTTTCACAAACTATACCACCGGCAAGAATATCTCTCTGTCATTGAATCTGAACAGCCTCGTGGAAAATGCCCCTCACAGCGGGTTCATTTCCAAAGGAGACTATAATACCTCATTTGATCAGCTCAGCGGCATAATGACCGGACTTATAACAGAGGAACAGATACAGTCCGTCGCTTGGATAGAGGTGCCGTGGGCCGGTGTTTTCCGGATGGTGTTTGTAAATGATAAGTTAAATGTTATCAATGAACAGGTCCCCAACACAATACCGTGTCTTGCTGCCGCCATACTCCTGACCATTTTCTTATTGATAGGGATAAGTTTCTTTTTTGATCAGCTTTACTATAAAAAATACAAGAAAGAATTAAAGAAGGAAATGAACGCCCGCCCCCCTCTATTTCCAGTGGAACCCAAAGTAAAGTGAGCGCGTCACAGTAATTTGGTCTGTCTTACCGGTTTGTGTTTTGAAAGAGGTTCAAATAATTCATCTTTCTTGATGAATTCTATTATATCTTTGCTTATGTTCAGTTCAATCTCTCTTGTCCTTCCGTTCCTTCCGAAGGATTTGACCCTTGCATGCACTATCCCCAGCATATCGAGCTCTGAGATGATATTTGCGACCATCTTTTCTTTCGAAGCATTTGCATTCAATGTGTTGCACATCTCTTTGTATACTGAATAAACGTAACCTGTTGTTACAATAGTATCCTTTCTTTCATGAATCTCTATTATACTTTTGAGAACGATCTTTGATTGAATAGGGAGTGTTTCTATAACTTCTTTCACAGCGTCTTTTTCTATCTGATTTCTTGCTGAGGTTACATGTGCTTCCGTTATAATGGCATCTCCATTCCTCTCCGCCACTTCAGCAGATACTCTGAGAAGATCCAAAGCTTTTCTTGCATCTCCCGAATCTTGGGCCGAGAGTGCCGCGCAATAGGGTATGACCGCCTCTTCCAATACTCTGGGTTCAAACGCCAACTCTGCTCTTTTATTCAGTATGTTCTTCAACTGTTCTGCATTATACGGCGGAAATATTATCTTCTCTTCTCCAAGTCTGCTTCTTATCTTTTGGGTCAGAAGTTCTGTGACCTGCGTGTTGTTTGTTATTCCTACTATCGAAACTTTTGACTGTTTCAATACTTCATTCATTGATGTGAGGAAGTAGAATATATCATCACCATTCTTTTGCAATATCCTATCTATCTCATCCAAAACAATGATGAAAATCTTATTTCCTCTTTCTATATCACCAAGCATGGTGTCGTATACTCTGTCAAGACTCCAACCTGTAAATGGTATCTTGTTGTTCTGATCGGTGATTATCTGATTAGATATATTGAAAAGAATACTGTATGTATTATCAACTATCTCGCAGTTGACATAAGTAAAACAGCAATTCTTTTCCTCGGGATCCTCTTTCTTCAACTCTTTTCCTATGTAGTTCATAACAGCGGTCTTACCGGTTCCGGTCTTACCTGTGATAAGTATGTTTGAGGGTTTATTCTTGAAAAGAGCTGGGGTTATTATCTCAACAATGCTACTTATTTCGTTTTCTCTGTGAGGTAATTGGTCCGGAATGTATGTTGTCTGCAGAATGTTTCTGTTCTTTATCAGAGTACTTCTTTTGTTTTTTGAAGAATCAAATATTGACATTCCTGGACCTCCATGCCCCGCCCGACTACGTAGATTAACGGTAGTTATAATGCTTTCTTTCAACGGAAAAATCAAAACCAAAAACCAATGATATTTGTTTTATAAGATAGATGATATCCGGTAATAAAATAGCTTTATGCAAAGGAGAATATCAATGAAAGGATGGCTGGTCATTGCAGGTTGTATACTCGGTATCGTTTTTTTCATAGGACTGTTATGGGTAATAGGAACCTATGGATAAGCATCAAAGACTCTTCTGAAAAAATGAATGCACCGCTCTGACGCTGCAATCTTCCTTTTAGATAGTTCCACTGGAAATAGGGGGGCGGGGGCGTCGGTGCGTACTTCAATATAATTGTAGCTTTCAGATTGAAATACGAGAGCAAAAATCAAAGAGATATGAAAATAATAGATCGTTACTCTTTGCTGTGTTTCTCTATATCTTTCATCATACTGCTGACGCTGTTCATAAGCGCGGATGAGCCTGAGGACAAAGAGATCATCGGAGTAGCATATGATATCCGGACCACGCAGAACGGTTATACCTTTACAATAGAGGATACGAACGGCGAGGCGATAAGGTGTTTTACCAAAACCAAGCTTTCAGAATGCAACATATATTCTGTCAAAGGAACCTACTCAGAGGATGGAAGCATGCTGTTCGTGAGTTCTATTCGCGCGGTCGGTCAAAATGAATTTTAAGGAATATGCTATAATCGGCAGATGACTAAACATGTATGTTGCTGTCGACGATACGGATTCGGTCAGCGGTAATTGCACCACATTCCTTGCTACGGAGATAATATCTGAACTGTGCAAGGACATGGACCTTATAGGATATCCCCGTCTTATTCGGCTGAATCCGGCAACTCCCTGGAAGACCAGAGGCAATGCGTCTCTGGTCATGAGGTTTGGCAGAGGAAAGGGAAAAAGAGTGCACGTAGGCAGCATCTCCGGCAGGGATGTGTATTGTCTTCAGGATGCCATGAGATACGAGCCGGAAGAAAGCGACATCGTGGAAAGGATAATCCCGATCATCCGAGAACACAGCGAACCAGACGCCGATCCCGGGCTAGTGGTGAGCAGGAGAAAGCCGGCCCAATCGATGTACTGGAAGGGCGTCAGGACCATACTGGATAAAAGCTCGGCTGAGGAAGAGATACGCAGGATCGGCGCGCATAAGTATGAAGTCGGGTGCGGACGCGGCATCATAGGGGCGGTCTGCGGAATGGCATGGAGGCCGGCGGACAGCACATTGGAGCTTCTGGCATACAGGCCGAAGGAAAGATGGGGGACAGAGCGTATATTCGATCCGTTATCCATAAGGGAGGCGGACATGGCCCTGCCGTCGACATTCAACAGCTGGGAGGAAAGAACCCAAAAGGTCACCATGGTCCCGTCGACGCCGTGCCCGATCATGTACGGCCTCCGAGGAGAGGATCATTCGGAACTCATTGAAGGCAAAGGCATAATCAGAAGCGAGCCCGCAGAGAGGTGGATGATATTTCTTACAAATCAGGGCACGGACGACCACATAATACGTGATCCAAAAGAAATGGTCCCGAACCAGTCTTATTATATCGAAGGAAAGGTGGTCAGAAGCAAGCACATCGCCGGCGGTCATGTTCTTACGGATATCGATACAAAGTTCGGAGTAATGACCGTCGGAGCATATGAGCCGTCAAAGGAGTTCCGTCACCTCTTCGACAACTTGTCCGAGGGGGACGCCATCGGGGTCATGGGAGAACTGAGAGAGGAACCAAGGACCCTCAACGCAGAGAAGGTGCATGTTATCAGGGTCGTTGAAAGATACGAGAAGATCTCGAACCCTGTCTGCTCCGGCTGCGGCAGGACAATGGAATCCGTGGGGAAAGGCAAAGGATACCGCTGCAGGACCTGCCGGACATCTGCCAGCGGTCCGCAGGTCGAAATGGTGGTAAGATGGGTCAAGGAGGGGTGGTATGAGCCGCCTGCCGCAGCCAGAAGACATCTGTCAAAACCCCTGAAAAGACTGAGGCTGGAACAGCCGGTCGAGTTTGTGAACAGGCGCGTTTGAAAATCGGCGAAAAGCGTAGCGGCTGGAACAACTTTTTTTGTTCCGTCAATAAACGTATTTGAACACCGACACTAATAAATACTCTGGTTTATACTTATGCCACCATATCAATGGGATATATTATGGAAGAAGTTGTAATACTCAGCGCAGCGAGGACTGCGATAGGCAAATACGGTAAAGCGCTCAATGGCATCAAAGCGACAGAGCTCGGCGCTGTAGCTATCGCCGAAGCTGTGAAAAGAGCGAATTTAACGCCGGCCGACATTGAAGAATGCATAATGGGGAACGTCATTTCGACAGGCCTCGGGCAGAACCCCGCCAGGCAGGCGGCGGTCGGAGCGGGTCTTCCTCTTGAGATAGGATCATACACCCTGAACGATGTCTGCGGTTCGGGTCTGAAAGCAGTAATGAATGCGGCTGACGCCATCAAAGCAGGCGAATACAGCATCATCGCTGCAGGCGGGATGGAGAGCATGAGCAACGCCCCGTACCACCTTAACGGTGCCAGATGGGGACTGACAATGAACGATAAGCCCATCACGGACACAATGGTACATGACGGCCTCTGGGACATCTTCAACAACCAGCACATGGGGAACACCGGAGAGATAATCGCGGAGAGATTCGGTATCACAAGACAGGATGCGGATCAGATGTCGGTCGACAGCAATGTCAAGGCGGCTGCCGCGCAGGCAGCCGGTAAATTCAAAAAAGAGATCGTTCCGTTCATCGTCAAGTCCAAGAAAGGAGATGTCGTCTTTGAGGCCGACGAGGGGGTCAGAGGCGACACCACGCTGGAAGTACTGTCAAAACTGAAACCCGCATTCAAGAAAGACGGGATAGTGACCGCAGGCAACTCCTCTCAGCTGAGCGACGGCGGCGCAGCGGTGATCGTGGCAGCAAGATCCTGGGCAGAGAAGCACGGCCTGAAGCCGATCGCAAGCATAACCGCCTATGGGGAGAGAGGAATGGCGCCGGAGCATGTAATGGAGGCGCCGATACCGACCACCGAGCACGTTCTCAAGAAAGCGAAGATGACAATAAAAGACATCGATCTCTTTGAGCACAACGAGGCCTTTGCGACCGCATCCTGCGCGGTAAAGAAAGCGCTGAAAGTTCCGGATGAGAAATTCAACGTGAACGGCGGAGCGGTGGCCCTAGGACACCCTATCGGCTGTTCCGGGGCGCGTGTATTGACAACACTGGTATATGCGATGCACGACCGCCGGAAGGAGACAGGCCTGTGCACCCTCTGCCTTGGCGGTGGGAACGCAGTAACGATGATAGTGCGCAGAGAATGAGCTTTCAGGCGCAGCAGTAAACCTTTTGCAATCTTATTTTTGTTTTTTCTATAGTAAATATATTATGAGTCCCCGACAATCCATGAGCATGGAGCTGGAGCAGATCCTTGAAAAGATAGAAGGGTCCAGAGAGGACATGGTGCGGGTTATGTCAGAGATGATACGCATCCCGGCCCTCGCTCCGGTGAACGGCGGTAAAGGTGAAGGCAAAAGGGCGGACATGCTCGCCGGATGCCTGGAAGGTTATGACAGCATCATTCGTGTTGACGCGCGGGACGATCTTGACCCGAGCGTCATAAGGCCCAATATACTCGCAAAGAAGAACGGCAAAGGAAAGGGAACGGTCTGGATCGTTGCCCACACCGACACGGTCCCGGCAGATGACATTCAGGACTGGGACACAGACCCGTTCGAAGCGGTCGTCAAAGACGGCAGGATATACGGACGCGGCACGGAGGACAACGGCCAAGCGGTGATATCTTCGATGTTTGCTTCCAAGTTCATTCCCAAAGAGATGCTGTCAAAAAGATCGATTGGGATAGCGTATGTCGCCGACGAGGAGACATCAAGCAAGATGGGGATCGAGTACCTGATCAAAAAAGGGCATTTTTCGAAGGACGATGTGTTCATCGTGCCTGATTGGGGGACCCCGAAAGGAGAACTTATCGACGTGGCGGAGAAGAACCTGATATGGCTGCAGTTCAATGTTATCGGAAGGACCACACATGGCTCAACACCGGACAAAGGGATCAATGCATTCAGGGTCGGCAACGAACTCCTCATAGATCTCCTGGCGGAATTCGGAAAGGAGTTCCCGAAGGAGAATGAATTATTCATCCCTAAAAAGTCCACATTCGAGCCTACGAAATCTCCTGGCACAGTGACGAACGTGAACACCATACCCGGGAATTTCGAGTTCTCCATGGACATAAGGACAGTCCCGGAATACCATCCCGATGAGGTCGTCGCAGTCGCTGAGCGCATTGCGAAAAAACACGAGTCCAGAACAGGGGCGAAGATAACAATCACACAGATACAGAGCCACATCTCAGGTAAGGTGTCTTCTACAGAGGGAGATGTCTTCGAGGCGTTGATGGATTCGATAACATCGGTCACAGGGAAGAGACCCAGGCCGGTCGGGGTGGGCGGCGCGACCTGTGCGAATTTCTTCAGAGAGGAAGGATACGATGCGTATGTTTGGCAGCATGGCGGAGGCACCCTTCACCGTCCGAACGAACACGTTGTCATAGACAACATGGTGATAGACGCAAAGGTCTTCGCGTCACTCTTTTACAAACTGTGCGTATGATGCGCTTTCATTCAAAAAGGCGCTCGAGCATCCAGTTCGAATCAAAGACCTGAAGGTCATCATATTCCTGGCCGTCCGACACGAAGGCAATGGGTTTGCCGATTGTATGTGCGATCGAGAGTGCGGCGCCGCCTTTGGCATCGGTATCTATCTTTGTAAGAATGATGGCATCAATCCCTATCGCGGCATCGAACACTTTGGCCTGCTCAATGGCATCGTTGCCGGCCAAAGCGTCCCCGACGAATATCTTCAACGCGGGCTTTGAGACCCTGGCTATCTTCTTCATCTCATCAATCAGGTTGCTGTTGGTCTGCATGCGGCCCGCCGTATCTAAAAGGACCGCATCTTTCTTTTTGGATCTTGCATGTTCTATCGCATCGAAGGCGACAGCAGACGGATCGGCATCCTGTTCTTGCTTGACTATCTTTACTCCGACCCTTTCGGCATGGATGCTCAGCTGCTCTATCGCTCCGGCCCGGAAAGTATCGCACGCAGCGATCACAACGCTTTTCTCATTATCTTTCAGCCTTTTCGCTATCTTTGCGATGGTCGTCGTTTTTCCGGTCCCGTTGATGCCGACGAACATCATTACGACGGGCCTTTCCTGTTTATCCACCCATTCGTCGAAATTGAACTCATTGACCTTCAGAACACTCCTTACGGATTCCATGACTGCGGTTCTGACGACCTCTTCCAAAGTGTACTGCCTGCCGTATTTCTTGTTCACAAGGTTGTCCCGGACCCCCAAAATAATATCCTGTACGACGGGGTATGCGACATCTGACTCCAAAAGAATGACCTCCAGCTCATCCAAGAGATCATCGAGCGGATCCTCTTTGATCCTCTTTCCCGAATCGCCGACCATCTTGCCGGCTTCCGCGACTTCTTTATTTTTGGCTGCCGGTTTCTGCTGCTTGTTGCGTTTCAGCCACTCTTTTCTGGAGACGGGCTTCTCTTCTTCTTCGGGGGCAGGAACCGTTTCGGTCTTTGCTGCAACAGGGATCTCTTTCTTTACGGGTTCTTCCACCGAAGGATCCACGATTGTTTTTTCTTCGGCGGCATCTGTTTCCTGAGAGCCTTCATAGACCTTTTCGGCATCCAGCTGGGATGATTTATTCAGAATGTTCTTAAGTTTGGACTTCAGAGAATCGAACATGTGCAGCTCACTGCAGTGATTGCTGTCTGTATTGATATTCGTTCTGGACCGCTGCCGAAAGTTCTGCGGCCATTTTCTCTATCTCGCCGAGCGCGCCGGCAGCTTCTCTGATGGCCTTTGTGAGCTCGCTCACATGTACGTCCATGAACTCTACGGCCTCTCCCAGATCTTTTTCTGTCGACAGCCTGTTCCCGATACCGACGATCACTGTCTTCTTTCCTGTTACCTTTGCTGGTATGAATGAAGATGCACCGACGGGGACCAGGATATCATCGCCCTCTTTTGCGTTGGCGAGCGCCTTGAATGTCTCGCGCGCCCTGGTCGTGTCCTCAAGGGAGACCTGAAGAAGTCTGATCTGTCTGTTCAGAGCGTCCAGCTGGGCATCGTAGGTCTCAAGGACCGCCATTGCCTGACGGAGCTCATTCTCTTCCATTTTCATGCCCCGACTTCGTACTTCACAACAGGGTTCGTGATCTGATCCAGAGAGAGCTCGGTCACTTCTGTGATCTCTATCTCTCTCCTTTTGAGCCTGTGCTTGCTGCCGAGAAGTGACAAGGTCTTCTCCCTTACTGCTTCCTCGTCCTCCGCGGAAACCTCAATGGAGAAAGGCTGTCTCTTCCTCGGGTCAGCGTATGAACCTGCCACACGGAATGCTTTCATGACAGTCGGGAGTTGCATTAAATTAATAAATGTTTAGGTCACGAAACGCTTCTGCCGTCGCATACGGCTCTGCGGGAGCAATATCGGACCCTTCGTGCGGACCGGCCATTTGGTCTGCCTCCGAAGAACATCCGAAATGCTCCCGTGCCTTGTGGTTTTTATGCAGCCGCCTCAAACTGGCTATTGTAGAGTTCGGCATAGAATCCATTCTGCATGAGCAGTTCTGAATGTGTGCCGCTCTCGACGATGTCTCCGTCCCTTATCACGAGGATCTTGTCGGCGTTCTTGATCGTTGACAGCCTGTGTGCGATGATGAACGAGGTCCTGCCCTTTGCCAGAACGTCCATGGCCTCCTGCACAATGTGCTCTGTGCGTGTGTCCACAGAGCTGGTGGCCTCATCAAGGATCAGCAGCGGCGAGTCCTTGATGATGGCGCGTGCAATGGTCAGCAGCTGTTTTTGCCCCTCGGACAGGCTGGCATCGTCGTTCAGCATGGTATCGTACCCCATCGGCAGCGTCTGTATGAAGTGGTGCAGTCCCACTGCTTTGCATGCGGAGATCACATCCTCATCCGAAACGTTCTGTTTCGAGTAGACGATGTTCTCTTTGATCGTGCCGTCAAACAGCCACGTATCCTGCAGAACCACGCAGAACTGATTGTGCACATCCTCACGTGTGACTTCGGTGGTACGTACGCCGTCGAGCAATATCTCGCCGCCGTCGAGTTCGTAGAACCTCATCAGAAGATTGACAAGCGTGGTCTTTCCGGCGCCGGTCGGGCCGACGATGGCGATCTTCTCTCCAGCTTTCACCTTTGCCGAGAAGTTGTGGATGACTATCTTTTCCGGATCGTAACCGAATTTGACGTTCCTGAACTCCACATCGCCTTTCACGTCGGTGATGCGCTTCAGTTTATGGCTTTCGTCCTCTGCCTCTTTCTCGTCAACGAATTCAAAGATACGCTCGCTTGCAGCTGCAGTCCTCTGCAGGCTGGTCATCGCCTGCCCGAGGTCTGTAAGCGGCTGCATGAACAGCCTGACGTACAGTATGAATGAGATGATCACTCCGGCAGATATTGTGTTGTTTATTGTCAGTATTGCGCCGACGATGCACACCATCACATATCCGAAGTTGCCCACGAACGACATGATCGGGAACATCAGCCCGGAGAAGAACTGAGATTTCCATCCGCTGGTGTACAGCCTGTTGTTTATCTCCTCGAACTTCTTTTTGAATTCATTGCCGCTGTTGTATGCCTTGATCAGGGTATGTCCTGTGTATGCTTCCTCCACAAGGCCGTTGCAATTGCCAAGATCTTTCTGCTGTTCTGCAAAGTACTTCTGAGATGCCCGTATTATGACGAACATAAGCGCGAATCCTACCAGGGTGGAGGCAATGGCCGTGACCGCCATGATCCAGCTGGTGTAAAACATCATTATAACGGAGCCGACCAGCATTGCTATGGCCGCCATGATCGTGGCAAGACTCTGGTTCAGGGTCTGACCGATGGTATCCGCATCATTGGTCATGCGGCTCAGAACATCGCCGTAGCTTACTTTGTTGAAATATCGGAACGGCAGACGGTTGATCTTGCGAGTGATGTCCGTCCTCATTTCTCGGGAGATCTCCTGCGAGACAGATGCTACGATCCATCTCTGGATGAAAGTCAAAACCGAGTAACCGATATACAAACAGACCAATAATAAGCAGATCGTAGTTATGGAATGCATATCCAAAGGCAGTCCTGCCACCGCCTCGAAGAGTTTAGTGGAAATCTCGCCTATCTGGTTAGGGGCATATACGTTGAATGCCACCCCGATCGCCGTTGCGATCATTGCAACAATAATGGCGGTCGTGTGCGACTTGCCATATTTTATGAGCCTTATCAAGGTCTTTTTGAATTCTTTCGGTTTTTCAGCAGGCTGACCCATGCCCACGTGCCTGTCTGTGTGCTTCTGCTGCCTTCCGTGGGTCTCTTCATCGCTCATATTGCCAACTCCTCTTCGCTTAGCTGAGATACGGCGATCTCCTTGTACGTGCTGCAGGTCCTGAGGAGCTCTCTGTGGTTCCCGATCCCTACAACCCTGCCTTCGTCAAGTACGACTATCTTATCGGCATCCATGATGGTGCCGATGCGCTGAGCCACGATCATGCTCGTAACTCCCTTCGTCTCTTTTTTCAGAACGGATCTGAGGACACGGTCGGTCTTGTAGTCGAGAGCAGAAAAACTGTCATCAAAGATGTATATCTCCGGTTTTCTGCATATTGCTCTCGCAATCGAGATACGCTGTTTCTGGCCGCCGGAAAGGTTCTTGCCTCCGCGCGATATGTTCGCATCATATCCGCCATCCATTTTTTCAACAAAGTCCTTTCCCTGAGCGATCCTCACGGCAGTCCTGATGTCCTCTTCGGTCGCAGGCTCCCCGCCGTTGTCGCCGAACGTCACGTTCGACGCGATGGTCCCGGAGAACAGGATGCTTTTCTGAGGTATGTATCCGATCTTATTGTAGAGCGATGCCAGCTTGTATTCCCGAACATCCACTCCGTCAATGAGGACCGATCCTTCGGTCACATCATAGAATCTTGGAACAAGGTTTATGAGTGTGCTCTTCCCGCTCCCTGTAGAGCCTATGAATGCGATAGTCTCGCCCTGTTTGGCAGTGAAACTGACATCTTTCAGAACATAATCTGCGGCACCCGGATATTTGAAGCTCACATTCCTGAACTCTACATCCCCTTTCAGATCACTGCTGGATTCTTCCACACTCCCGTCTTTGATAGACGGTTCGGTGTTGATCACCTCATATATGCGCCTCGCCGCCACCTGTGCCCTGGGCATGAATATGAAAAGCATCGCTATCAGCATTATCGCAAGCATTACCAGCATGACATACGACGAGAATTCTATCGTGCTTCCTAAAAGTGCTGCGGCTTCAGCAGATGCTCCGGCGTTGCTGATCAGTATTGCGCCTATCCAATACACGGCAAGGACCAGCGCGCTCATGATAAAGGTGACAAAGGGGAACATCGCCGCCATGGCGTGCGATGTGTAAAGCTGTGTGTCGATCAGTTCATCGTTCGCTTTTTCAAACTTGGATTCCTGATAGGCTTCTGCGTTGTATGCACGGATGACCGAAAGTCCGGAGAGGTTCTCCCTTGTTATCCTGTTGACATTGTCTGTCAAGGACTGCATTTTCTTGAACTTTGGGACAACCAGTACTATCACAACAGCGAACAACGAGAAAATGCCGATCAGTGCGGCAGCCGTGATGATCGTCCATTCGATATGCCCGCCGGAGATTCTGGCGAATGCCCACACTGCGAGCATCGGCGCATAGATTATGAGCTGCAGCCCCATAGTGAGGACCATCTGCACCTGTGTCACGTCATTCGTTGAACGCGTGATCAGGCTGGCAATCGAGAATTTGTTTATGTCGCCCATCGAGAAGGATTCGACCCTGTCGAACATCATGCCTCTGACCCTCTTACATAGCGACGTGGCCACCTTAGAGGCAATAAAGCATATTATGAAGACAGTGATCAGGCTTCCAAGCGCGCACAGCAGCATATCAAGCCCAAGATTGTATACTTCTTGCAGCGGACCGTTCGTTATGTACCCGTTTGCGGTCATATTGAACATATCCTGAGGTATCCTGAGGTTAAACCAGACCTGGAATACATTGAGGATGCCGATCACGACAATCAGTCCCCATTCTTTCCAGCTTAAGTATTTGAGAATATTATTCATTTTATCTAATCCTGAGCCATATGTGATCAGCGGTTGCAGAGGTCCGAACTTTCCGAAAGAACATCCACCAATCTGCCGATTATCCGTACAAGTTCCTTCGAATCCTCTTCTCCCAACTGCATGAGCACGCTTTTCTGTTTTGCGATCAGCTCTTTTTTCTGTTCTTGAATGCGCTCTCTGCCTTTCGGTGTCAGCTCGACAATGATCTTTCTTCTGTCTTCGCTGTCTATCCTGCGGGTGATAAGCCCCTTGTCCTCTAAACTGTTCAAGGCAGTGGCAACGCGTGCTGAGCTGACGCCGATGGCGTTGCTGATGTCGCTTGGAAAGACATTGCCGCAACTGTCTTTGAGGAAATAGAGAACGAAAGCCTCGCCCTGGATATTTTCAGGAATGTGCCCTTTCTGTGTCGCAACACGGAGCAGTTGCATCTTCTCTATGAATTCCTCCACGAGTGCATCGTAATCCATTTCTTTCACTAATTTCGCTAACATCATTAGCAATTAACTATATAAGTTATTTTGTCACAGAGGCATCTTTCAAGCAACGGGTCAAAAGACCGATTCCTTTTTCTCGGACGCATAACCGTGGTCGGCAGCCCTCCTTCCGATCAAAAAAACGGCAGCGAATTCCGGAACTTCCGTCTCCCCAGACAGAGAGAAGTGCTCCCCCCTCATGTCAAACTCGTAATCCTTTTTCATCGTGATCTTTACCGGCTCATCGGAGTAAGACGAAGGGATCGCATCCCGAAGAGGATCGAAGTCTGTCAGCTGCTGTCTTGTTATCGGGATCACTCTGAGCCCGGTCTTTCCGTGAACGGATCCAGGCAGACGTATTATCCTCTTTATGTCGGGAGTGACAGGCTTGTCTACTTCCGCCGTCAGGGAAGGGGCCACATCCTCCTTCATTATCTTCACCAGTGTCTCCTGGGTGTTCCGGCCGAGGGTGGCCATGGTGTTCTTTTCGAAAAGCACTTTCCTTGAGGCTCGGACATCATCCTGCATCTTGATGATGGTGCTTAAAGTGGAAGAAGAGATTGAAGGATACACTCTTTTCAGGACCTTTGGGTCAAGGTCGCACACATCGTTCACAAGATCCATGAGCCCGTGCCTCATCCTCCGCCTCCAGCCGCCCGCCTCCGGCGGCGGTATGAGACGGTCCTTTGCGATGTTCGCCCGGTTTCCTGCAGAGGTCTTCTGCTGAGACGTCACTACCCTCTGAAAAGGGAATACCCAGTCTATGTTCAGGCCGGAGCATGTTATGTAGTCGACAAGCTCCCTTCTCTCATGCGTGCCGAGAGTAAGAACATCCTTGGACGGTATGTGCGCATGGTATCCTCTTCCTCCCGAGAAAACGATGTGGATGCTTTTTTCATTAAAGCCCAGATCGGAGAAGAGGAATGAGTCGGTCAGGTTGATCATCTCTTCCTTGATCTTGCCGAGCATCTCTGAGTATGACATCTTGTCTGCGCCTTCGAGGTGGTCGGCATCAAGGTCGAATATCAGGTCCGCGCCCAGCCACTCTTTTTCTTCCATGGTCGGGGCGTTCGGCTTCCGATAGTAAGCTGTCGAGTAATAACTGTGGCTGGGCACCTGGGCGACCATGAACCTGCTAAGCTCATCCGGTGTTGGGAAGCCGATGTGCCTCTGCACCATCTGCCGATCAAAGAACATGAATCCAAACTCCCTTTTGGTAAAACGGTCCGGCATTATCGGACGGTTCTCTTTGTAATATTTCCTGAAGGACTTCAGCAGGAAACGGGAATTGTTGTCCATGTCGTACTCTAATCGGGTAATGTATAATTATATTGTCCGCCGCTTTACTAACATGGCCGAAAAGATCCCAGTTTACGATAATCACATTCATATGGACCCATCCGGCAGGAATGTGGACGCCATCAGGGATTTCAAGGCGGCCGGTGGGACAGGCTTTACTCTGGTCACGCTGCCCTACAGGCAGGTGCCGATAACCAAAGGAGAGGATTTCAAGAGGTCCTATGAGATCACGTTTGCTCTTGGGGAGAAGGCGAAAGAGGCCACGGGCCTGGAGATCAACATCGCCATAGGTCCGTATCCTGTGCTGATACTGCCGCTCTCAGAGCGGTACGGGCTGGAGAAGGCCGAAGAGATGATGATGGAAGGGATGGACGCCGCGGCGAAGATGGTGGGCGAAGGCAAAGCTTGCGCCATCGGTGAGATAGGAAGGCCGCATTTCGAAGTGCCAGACGACATTTGGGATGCATCCAACAGGATATTGCTTAGAGGGATGGAGCATGCGAAAGAGCTGGACCGCCCGGTGATCATACACAGCGAGTCCGGGACGCCGGATACCAACATGTCTCTGTCGGAGATCGCAAGGAAAGCGGGTCTCGATCCGGGGCTGGTGGTTAAGCACTCGTCCCCTCCCTTCGTGACCGATGAAGAGACGTTCGGCATCATGCCGTCGATCCCGGCATCAAAGAAGAATATCTCGGAGGCACTCGGCAAAGGATCAACGAGGTTTATGCTGGAGACCGATTATATCGACGACCCGGAACGTCCGGGGGTGCTGATGGACGTCACCACTGTACCGAATAAGATAAGATATCTGCTTTCAACAGAAAAGCTCGATCTGGAAGGAATAAACAGAATATGCAAGGACCTTCCCGACAGCCTCTATC
>JGI24696J40584_12961432_pt1 | contig 15972 bp, 16 predicted proteins | sample TergutCo191P4_FD_40584 | JGI IMG/M metagenome (IMG submission 40584)
GCTTCGCGGCCCTGATGAACGCGAGGGCCAGGGAGGCGGGCGCCCTGGACACCAATTTCGTCAACGCGAACGGGCTGAACAACGCCAACCACTACACAACGGCCTACGACATGGCGCGCATCACCCTGGAGGCCATCAAAAACCCCGCGTTCAAGGAAATTTTCGGGGCCCTGAGCTATAACATACCGCCGACGAACAAGCAGCCGCAGGCGCGCGCGCTCCACTGCACGAACCTGATGAAGCGCGGGCGGTATCAATACGAGGGGATCGTCGCGGCGAAAACGGGCTGGACCAGGCAGGCGAAGCATACGCTCATGACGGTGGCCGAACGGGACGGGCGCACGCTGATCGGCGTGGTGATGAAGTCCGGCGGGAAGCGGGACCGCTGGGAGGACATGACGGAACTGCTCGACTACGGCTTCGAGAATTTCACCCAAATCAGCTTTTCCGCCGAGGAATTGCGGCGGGAGGGCATATCCGCGGAGCAGGGTTTCAGCTGCCTCATCCCCAGCGCCTTGACGAAAGCGGATGTGGACATCGCCTATACCACGGCGGCCGGCGCGCAGGGCGAGCCGGCCGTCAAGGCGGTATTCACATTGAAAGCCCACGGCTATTACGCCGCCTTGGGCGAACTGGAAATGCAGGCGGCGCAGCCCGTCAACGCGGACGTCGCCGGGGAGACAAAGGACCCGGCGGACGCTTCCGCGCAGAAGAAATCCCTCAAGCCGTGGATAGTTAGCATCGCGGGCCTTATACTGGCCTGCCTGGTTTCGGGGTTCCTGGTGAAGAAAAGACGGCAAGCCAGGCGCAGGCCCACCGGCAATATCACGATCCGCTTGAACCAGACCCCTGCGGGCTACGCTTTGCACGCCGGGAAAATGCGGCGCAGGCGGCGGTAAACGCTTACACGCTGCGGATCACCCTGCAGGGATTGCCCACGGCCAGGCTGTGCGGCGGGATGTCCTTCGTAACCACGCTGCCCGCGCCGACGACGCTATCCGCGCCGATGGTCACGCCCGGCAAAACAATCGCGCCAGTGCAGATCCAAACATTGTCGCCAATCGTGACCGGGTGCGTGTATTCCAGCCCGGCCAGCCGTCGTTCCGTGTCCATCGCGTGCTCCTCCGTGACGATACATACATTGGGGGCGATGAACACATTGTTCCCGATGGTGATTTTGCCGCTGTCCATGAGCTTGCCGTTGACGTTCAGGAAAAAATTATCCCCCACCGTTGTATTGTACCCATAGGTGCAAAACAGCGGCTGTTCCACCACGCAGTTCTCCCCAACCTTGCCCAGCAGCCCGCGGATGGCGGCCTGCCGCGCCTCGCGGTCCAAGGGGTGCAGGCGATTGTAGTCATAGAGCTTTTGAACGGTCACGTCACGGTCCGCGGCAAGCGCGGGGTCGCCCGGCTGGTATAACAACCCGGCATGTGATTTTTCTTTTTCGGTCATCGCGGCACCTCGCAAATGCGTCGCCCTTCAGGAAAAAATAACCAGCTTAATCTGATCCAGCTTCTCCTTCGCGCTTGTGATGCCTGCCTTGGCCTGCACATACAGCGCGATAACGAGCTGTTGCAGATCCTCGCCCGTCAGTGCGCCGCTGCCGGGCGGCAATTGCGGAACAGTCTCTTCCGCCGAATCCTCTTCCGCATCATCCGCCGGCAGTTCTTCCGTGGTCGTTTCTTCCGTCTCGGGCCTGGGGTGCCGGGTATACTTGCGCTTGGCCGGCGGCAGTTCCATGGAGGCCACAAGCTTCTGGTAGCCGCACCGGAGGAGCAGATCGCGGATGAGCAAGTCGGTGCACTCGCCGGGCTCGTCCGCTTCGCCGGTGAGGTAGAAGGGATTGACATTCAAGGCTTGCGCGAAAGCCAGCGTCAATCTGGCGGAGACGGTGCCGGTCTCCTGCGTCCTGTACACGGGCTGCGCCGTGATGTCGGCCAGTTCTCTGACGGCCTGCTTCTGCTTGATCTTCAGGCCCTGCCAAAGCTCCGTGACACGCTGCTTGGTTTTCTCGGGGCTCCGGCTGATGTTTGTCCGCTTGAGTTGCTGCAGTTGCTCTGTCGAAATAGGCACGATGGTTTCCCCCCGTTCATTGGATTTATTTATTATACCAAAACAAAACGCAATATGCAAGAAAAAGTTAAAAAATATACGGCTTTTTGTTGTGAACGGATTCACGCAATCATTGATCCGCCCCATTCGACCACCGCGAAGCCTTTGCGTTCAAATGGCCGCAGTGTTTGCTGGGCTATGATTTCATTGCCCGCAGCGGCTTTGCAGACCATGAATACCCGCAATAATGACGGCGGAGGGTTTCTTCTTTTTCGCGGGGGGCGGAGGCAGTGCGTCGAACGAGCCTACCGTGGCCTCCGTCTGCCCAGCGTCCGGCCCGTCGAACGCGCCGACGGTTGCGCCGGTCCGGGGCGAGTCCTCCGGCAGGCCGTCGAACGCGCCTACCGTGCCGATGGTCCTGTCCCAGTCGCCGGCGTTCGCGAAGGCTTCCAGGGCCGTGCGCAGCTCGGCGGCCGTGGTGAAGCGGGCCTTGCGGTCGTAGGCGCAGGCACGCTGCACGATGTCGTTCAGGGCCTGGGGGACATCCTTCAGCGGCGGCAGAGCCTCGCCCTTCATGCGGCGCTCCAGGGCGGTCTTTTTATCCCTAGGGAAGATGGGCGCGGGGTAATCCGGCAGGAAGGGCCTGCGGCCCCGGTTGAGCAGCTGGTAGAGCACGACCCCCAGGCGTTCCGTTTATCCGTAGGCCTGACACGGTATTCTCGATGCCGGCGCCGCCCAAAACGGCAGCTTGCCCCGGCGCGAGCACGCGCCCTTATGACTATTTAGACTGCCGCGGATGAATATTGACCAAAACAATAGAATAACAATGTAGCGCCGAAGGAATTTTTTGGCGCTATTCTTTTTGATGAGGATGATGGTAATGCCAAACACGCGCGATAGTGTTCCAGTGGTACAGGATAAAGAAATTGGCGGTGTGATGTATCATGTCACATCGCATTTTTCTGCGTCCGGATTTCTTAATGAGATGCTGAAAAAAACTACGATAGAGGCGATTCGTAACTGCAAAGAACACGGTGACATGTTTGGCGTGCTGTGCTAATATTTAATAGCACAACATTGCCGATATTGTTGCCGGAGAAAGGGGGCAACATGCGTAAGCAGCGACAATACAATGTCGGCATATATGAGCGCTTGAGCCGCGAGGACGAACGCGAGGGGGACTCTGTCAGCATCCAGACACAGGATCAAATTCTGCGCAAACACGTTTTGGAGCAGGGGTGGAATCTTGTCGATGTCTATGTTGACGACGGGTATACCGGCGGGAACTTCAAGCGGCCGGCGCTGGAACGAATGATCCAGGACACGAAATCCGGCAGGATTAACTTAATACTCGTGAAGGATCTATCCCGTTTCGGGCGCAACTATATCGAGTTCGGGCAGTACACGGATTACTTATTCCCGTCCATCGGTTGTCGGTTCATTGCGCTGCATGACGGCGTAGACACGATTCGCGACGACAACGAAATCATGCCGTTCAAGAATTTGTTCAACGAGTATTACCTGCGGGATTGCAGCAAAAAGGCCAAACACGCCAAACGCTCTATGGCGGAGCGCGGCAAGTTTATCGGCTCCTATGCCCCCTATGGGTACAAGTTATCCGGGGATGACCAGCGCACGCTCTTGATTGACCATGCGGTTGCCGATACAGTGCGGAGAATCTTCCATATGCGCGCACAGGGGATTGGGGCGCGAACAATCGCCTCGGCGCTCAACGGCGAGGGAATACTGCCGCCGTCCGCATATCGCGGCGTGTATACCAAACCGCAGACTGGAACGCTAAAATGGAATGGAAATACGGTCGCGGCGATTTACTCCAACGAAGTCTACATCGGCAATCTCGTGTCGCGGAAAACCGAGACGCTGTCTTACAAGTCAAACATACGCATTGACCGCGACGAAGAAGATATGGTCAGGTTTGAAAATACTCATGAACCGTTGATTGACCGCGATACGTGGGAGGCCTGTGTCAGGGTTATGCAGAGGAACAGCAGGTCGAGGGCGGCGAAAACAGGGGAAAGCCGTTTGTTTTCCGGACTTTTGCATTGCGCCGACTGCGGGTATATCCTGACATCTCAAGCCGATGCAGCAAGAAGCGGGAAGCGGTACTACTACTACAGGTGCGGCAGATATAGCTCCGGCGGCAAGGGAGCCTGCACGTCCCACGGCATCTCAGAGCGGATACTCAGCGGCCTTGTGCTGGACGACCTGCATGAGCAGCTGGCCGGGGCGTCTGAGATGAGCGATACGGAAATCTCGCGGATGATCATGAAATCCAGACGGAAGTCAATTGACGAAAGCATGGCGGCAGACCAAGAACAGGCGCGCGCCTTGCGTTCCCGGCTGGATGAACTGGAGAAGGTCATTTGCAGCCTCTATGAGGACAAGGCGCTTGGCCGCATCCCGGCGCAAACTTACTTTGCCATGTCCGATAAGTACCAGGCGGAGCAGGCCGCAAAGAAAGCGCAATTGCGTCAATTGGAGGAAAGGCTTGCGCAGACACAAGGCGAAGAGGAATGTGCTTTGCGCTTTTTGGGATTGGCAAAGCAGTATTTGAACGCCGAAGTCCTGACGCGGGAAATGGCGTGCCGCCTGATCGACAAGGTTGTTGTGGGCGAGAAAACCCTTGTAGATGGGCAAAAAAACCAGGACATAGACATCTATTACAGGTTTGTCGGTCGCATCACTTGACCGTCCTCAAGCGAACCCCGACGGGGTGGACCTTGTCACCGGCGCATTGCCCGAGGACTCGCCGGCCCGGCAACAGGCCCAGGCCATCGCGGCTGATTTCCCCGACATCCGCTTCCCCGACGGCTGGAAGGCCAACATCGAGGGCACGGACATCAACCTATCCTACCCCGCCGGCTGGGAAATTGCGAAGCGGCTGAAATTCGCGCAGGGCTTCGACCGCCCCGCCCCGCGGGACTACGTGGGCCCCGCGCCCCTTTTCGCCCCCGAGGCCGCCGCCATGGCCCGCCGCGCCAAGCAGGCCGACTACCGCCTCATCCTGGCCTACCACACCCAGGGGAAGCTCATCTTCTGGAAATACGACGGTTACGACCCCGCCGGGGCCTACGCCCTGGGCAGACGCATGGAGGCCGTCAGCGGCTACACACTGGAGACCACCCCCGCGTATTCCGGCAACGCGGGCTACAAGGACTGGTTCATCCAGGAGTGGGGACGCCCGGGCTATACCATCGAGGCGGGCAAGGGCGTCAATCCCCTGCCCCTGGCGCAATTCAACGAGATTTACCGGGAAAATTTCGGGATTCTGCTGCTTGGGATGGTTGGTCTGGAAACGTGAACAAACCAGTGTGAAATTGTAAATTTTATATAAACACCCGTTTATGCCCTTTTCTTTCGCGGCAAAATGATGTATGATGTACGTTAGGTCATTACAACGCGCAAGAAAAGAGAAACTGCGATGAAAAAATCTTCCAAAAATAAAGTCCTGGCGATCATAGCCGGGGTGGTCATTCTCGCGCTGCTGGGCGTGTCCGTGGTGTACGCGGCGACCTCCAACCGCAAGCGCCCGGAACTGGCCCCCGACGCCATCACCAAGGTGGACCGCGGCGACCTGACCTCGGTCTACACGGCCTCGGCCACGGTGGCCTCCGGCAGGCAGGGCACGTTCCAGATCCTGGACGGCACGAAGGTGGTCTCGGTGCTCGTGCGCGTGGGCGACACGGTGAAGGAGGGCGACCTGCTGGCGACCTTCGACGCGGACGGCCTGGACCAGACGCTGCGCGTGAAAAAGATGGAATACGAGGCGGCGCAGCGCACCTACCAGGAGTACCTGAGCAGCGCCACGGACGCCCCCGCCCAGGCCACGTCCATCAAGGCGCGCATCGCAGAGCTGGAGGCGAAGGTGGCCGCGCAGCAGGCCGGGGATTCCGGCGCGGCACAGGCTCCGCAGAACACCCAGCTGGACTCCATCAAGAGCTCCATCGCCAAGCTGCTGGGCAACACGAAAATCGCCAACCGCATCGTGGATACGGTGTTCGCAGAAAGCGGCACCGTGGCGAAAACGGTCTCCTTCTTCCAGAACCTGCTGGGGGGCGGGCTGTTCGGCGGGCTGCTGGGCGGCTCTTCGTTCGACCTGAGCTCCATGATGGGGGCGGGCATGGGCGACAGCCTGGAGCTCATGCAGCTCAAGCTCCAGGACAGCATGTCGGGCATCACGGGCGGCATCTCCATGGACAGCCTGTACAAATCCCTGGCGGATTCCGCCGAGAACGCCTACATGCAGACCAAGGAGGCCGTGGCTTTGCTCAAGGAGGGCTGGACGGCGCAGCACGACGGCATCATCCGCGAGGTGAATATCGTTGAGGGCGAGGTCTACCGCGAAGCGCAGCAGGGCCAGAACCCCGCGACCTCCAACATCAACGTGGCAGGCATGCTCAGCGGCCTGATGGGCGGCGGCGGCATGGACTTGGGCTCCCTGCTGGGCGGGCTGTTCTCCAACCAGGCCAGCGGCATGGTGGTGGAGTACTACCCCTTCACGGCCAGCTTCCTGCTGGGGAAATACGACATCGCCAAGGTGGCCCTGGACCAGCGCGTGAAGGTGACCTCCGTTTCCGGCAAGGACTTCGAAGCCTTCGTCAGCTTCATCAGCCCCGTGGCCAGGGAAAGCGGCGACATCAACATCAGCTCGCTCATGGGGGCGGGCGGCTCCGCCCGGGGGGTGGAGGCCCGCATCACCATCCCGCAGCCGGATAAGAGCATCACCATCGGCCTGGACGTGGACGTCACCATCGAGCTGGAGACCAAAAGCGGCGTGCTGCGCATCCCGGTGGAATCCGTGGCCATCGACGACGAGACCAACGGCTACTACGTCTACGTCCTGGAGCGCGTGAGCCGCACGGTGAAAAAGCAGCCCGTGACCATGGGCCTGTTCGACGGCAACTCGTATTACGAGGTCCTCGGGGGCCTGAGCGAGGGCACGGAGATCGTGCGCGCGCCCATCCGGAGCATGAAGGACGGGCAGAAGGTGAAGCTGGTATGACCAGTTGACAGTTGACAATTGAAAGTTGACAGTTGACAGTTAGAAAGAACGCATATGAACGCCAAAGAAAACATCCGCATAGCGGTTTACAGCATACGCACCAACCTGATGCGCTCCCTGCTGACGATGCTGGGCATCATCATCGGGGTGTTCTCGGTCATCGCCATCATCACCGTGGGCAACGGCGGGCGGGACTACATCATCAACATGATCAAGGACATGGGCCAGAGCATGGTGATGGTCACGGTGGACCCGCGCCGGGCCGACGCCAGCCAGTACATCAGCCGCAAGGACCTGGAGCGCATCAAGAACATCGAGCACGTGCAGTACGCCTCCCCGCAGATCTACGGCTTCGGCGCGGCCAGCTCCGCCACCTTCAACGGCATGGCCATCGCGATTTCCGGCACCCCGGACCTGCGCTATATCTCGGCCTCCACCCTGCTGGAGGGCCACTACATCACCGAGGAGGAGTATACCTCCGCCGCCCGGGTGTGCCTGCTGCCCAGGATGAGCGCGGAAAGCCTCTTCGGCACCCGGCACGCCATCGGGAAATACGTGGACTACACGCCCATGGACAGCCAGCAGAGCGCGCGCCTGCGGGTGGTGGGCATCATCGAGCTGGACATGATGGGCGGCGACGCCGACCAGATGGCCGACATGGTGGAATCCATGAGCGGCGGCATGGCCGGCATGGGCGATATGGCCATGATCGTCATGGCCTCCACCGTCACCGACCAGCTGGCGGGCTCGGACGGCGCCTACGACAACGTCTACATCATGGCCGACGAGGAGCAGCACCTGGACGTGGTGGGCAACGCCGCGAAGAACCTGCTGTACATCCAGCACGGCAACGCGGGCAGCGGGGCCTACAGCGCGGTGAACATGGCCACCTACATCAACCTGCTGGACAGCGTGATCAAAATTTTCACCACCTTCATCGCCGGGGTGAGCGCCATCTCGCTGCTGGTGGGCGGCATCGGCGTGATGAACATCATGCTCGTGTCCGTCACCGAGCGCACCCGGGAGATCGGTATCCGCAAAGCACTGGGCGCGAAAACCTCCACCATCATGTTCCAGTTCCTCACGGAATCGGTGATATTGTGCCTCATCGGGGGGACGATCGGCTTCATCCTGGGGGTGGCCGGCGCGGCGTTCGTGGCGGCCATGATGAAGATCCCCATCGCGCTGAAATTCACCACCGTGGTCATCGCCGTCGGGTTTTCCAGCGCCATCGGGATTTTCTTCGGGATCTACCCCGCCCGCCGGGCCGCGAAGATGCTGCCCATCGACGCGCTGAGGAGAGAGTAAGGCAAATGAAAGGATTTCGCGATGCATAACGCGCCCGACCTCGCCGCCCTGCGGGATAAGCTGGGCTTCCTGTGCGACATGGACGGCGTCATCTACCACGGCGACCGCCTTTTGGAGGGCGTGCCGGAATTCGTCACCTGGCTGGAGAAAAACGGGAAACAGTACCTCTTCCTGACCAACAACAGCGGGCTCACCCCGCCCGAGCTGCGGCAGAAGCTCGCCCGCATGGGGATCGACGTGGACGCCTCCAAGTTCTACACCAGCGCCCTGGCCACCGCGCGCTTCCTCCATCACCAGTCGCCCGGCTGCTCGGCCTACATCATCGGGGATCCGGGGCTGTTCAACGCCCTGCACGATACCGGCATCCTCATGAACGACGTCAACCCGGACTACGTGGTGGTGGGCGAGACCCGCAACTACAGCTACGACCACATCGCGCGCGCCGTGCGCCACGTGAAGAACGGCGCGAAGCTCATCGGCACCAACCCCGATATGACCGCCCCGGGCGAAACCGGGATCATCCCCGCCTGCCGCGCGCTGATTGCCCCCATAGAGCTTGCCAGCGAGCGCAAGGCCTATTACATCGGCAAGCCCAACGCGCTGATGATGCGCACGGGGCTGAAGCTGCTGGGCGTACACACCGCCGAGGCGGTGATGGTGGGCGACCGAATGGACACCGACATCGTGGCCGGCATTGAGACCGGCATGGACACCGTGCTGGTGCTCTCCGGCGTCACCGACATCAAACGGATGAAGAGCTTCCCCTACCGCCCGCAGTATATTTTGAACGGAGTTGGGGAGATTGCGGCGTAACACACATGCCGGCAAGGCCGCGCGCTACGACCTGGGCCGCCCGGCCTACCCGGATGCGTTTTTTGATTTTCTGGGACCGGCCCCTGTCATCGCCGACATCGGCGCGGGGACAGGGAAAGTCACGCAGGGCTTCCTTGAGCACGGCAGCCGGGTCTATGCCGTCGAGCCGGACGAGGACATGCGGCGCATTTTACTGGAGAGAACAGGCAGTTATGGCAATTGCACAGTGTTGGGCAACTATGCAGAGGACACAGGTATTCCCACGGGCACGATAGACCTGATCTTCTGTGGGAATTCGTATTACTGGTTTGACCGCGCGAGGGCCATCCCGGAGTTCAAGCGCATTTTGAAGCCTTCTGCGGGCGTAAATGTCGTGCTGGCGTGGCTGGGCGGCTCGCCCAGGAAAAGCGATAAATTGTACGAAGCCTTGGCAGCCTACAGGAAGCCCATGGACGGCAGGCACGACGAATCGCCGCCTTTCCGGGAGGGCGCGTTTGAGATGCGCGGGTTCTCCTTCACACTGCACAGGGATTGGGACGGGTTTTTGAGCGGGATGCTGTCGGCGTCGTTCAGCCCAAACCCAGGTGAGGATGACTTCGAAGGCTATTGCGAAATTATAAAGCAGCATTTTGAGCGGTACAGTAAAAATCAAAAGCTTGAGACAAAATTCAAATTGACCTGCATGACCGGCAACGCGAATGATTTGATTTAACAGAGGAAACACCATGCCACTGATCGAACTGAAGGACATCTACAAAATCTATAACCCCGGCGAAAACGAGGTGCGCGCCCTGGACGGCGTGAGCCTCGACATCGACAGGGGCGAGTTCGTGGCCATCGTCGGGCACTCGGGCTCGGGGAAATCCACCATGATGAACATGCTCGGCCTGCTGGACGCCTGTACCAGCGGCAGCTATCACCTGGACGGCAAAGACGTCTCGCACCTCACCGACGACCAGCTCAGCGAGATACGCAACAAGCAGATCGGGTTCATCTTCCAGGGCTTCAACCTCATCCCCAGCCTCACCGCCCAGGCCAACGTGGAGCTGCCCCTGATCTACCGCGGGATGAAGCGGGAGGCCCGCGAAAAGCTCGCCCTGGAGGCCCTGCAGCGCGTGGGGCTCTTCGAGCGCCGCAGCCACCGCCCCTCGGAGCTGTCCGGCGGGCAGCAGCAGCGCGCGGCCATCGCCCGGGCCGTGGCCGCCCGGCCCCCCATCATCCTGGCCGACGAGCCCACCGGCAACCTGGATTCCAAGTCCGGCCAGGACGTCATGGAGATCCTGCACGGGCTGCACGGCGAGGGCCGCACGATCATCCTCATCACTCACGACAGCGATATCGCCGCCGAGGCCAAACGGGTGATACGGGTGCACGACGGGAAGGTTGTGGAGGACTACAGGCAGTAGGGGAAATTCTTTTTTTATGCATTCTATTGTTGCTGTGGCGGGCCAATGGCGCGCCCTACGAGAATTCCGCCAATGGCGGATGCGGATAACGGCAATAGCGCCATTGGCGCAACACTCGTAGGGCGTTGCATTGCAGCGCCGCTGACCTCGACAATATGGTTTTGATGCGCTGGTTCTAATGTAGAGACGCACGGCAGTGCGTCTCCAAAATAAAGCCATCCGCCTCCAAAGTAAAAAACAGTGCGTCTCCGAAAAAACCGAACTGGTTTTCTGTCGGAGACGCACTGCCGTGCGTCTCTACATCATTGGCGCGCCTATTTCTTCGCGATATCCGGCAGCACCCGCATATGCCTGTCCCGTTTTTTCTTATACGCCTGCACCAGCAGCACACCCAGGTAAATCGCCGCGGCGACCAGCACCGCCCCCAGCAGCGCCTTGGCCAGCATCGACTTCACGGCCTGCTTGGCCAGGCTCACCAGGTACATCGAGGCGCTGCGGCTGACGTCGTCGGCGGCCACCAGGGCCACCTGGGCGAACTCCTCGCCGCCGTATTTGATGCTGGCGCGGGCCACCGGCTGGCCCTTGCGTATGGGCGCGGTGACGCTTTCGGGCATAGTGTCCGCGATGGGCTCCACCAGCACGTTGCCGCTGCCCACGCCCTCGGGCACCAGGGCGTAGACGTCAACCTCGGGCGTTAGCTGCAGGTAGTCCACATTGCGCGCCATCTCCACGGGCACGCCCGCCACGGCCTTGCCCTCCTCGGCCACCTGCCGCAGGCGGATGTGCGCGAAGGTGAACTCCAGCAGGGCCTTGGCGTCCACGAAGGCGGTGTTTTTCAGGTAGTCGTCTGCGCCCACCAGGGCCTTCTGCCCGCGCATCACCACGCACAGGTAGTTGTAGCCCCCCTGCGACGCCCTGGCGACGATGCAGTCCCCCGCGTCCTCCGTGGAGCCCGTCTTTACGCCCGTGACCACCGGGCAGTAGTAATCCGGATAATACTTATTGAGCATGCGGTTGGTGGTGAGCAGCGTGCGCGCCGCTTCGTGCTTGTTGTTCGCCGGGAGCTCGTAGGTCACCGTGGCGATGATTTTCTCGAACACGGCGCTGCCCTTGAACTCCTTGCCAAGGGCGTAGCGGGCGATCTTCGCGATATCCGCCGCCGTGGTGTAGTGGCCCTCCTGGTCCAGGCCGTGGACGTTGGCGAAATGCGTGTTCTCGCAGCCGAGCGCTTTGGCTTTCTCGTTCATCTTCGCCACGAAGGCCTCCTGGCCGCCGGCGACATAGTCCGCCAGGATGGCGGCGGCCTCGTTGGCGCTGTTGAGCAGCAGGCAGTAGAGCAGCTGCTCCACGGTGAGCTCCTCGCCGATGCGTATGCCCGCGTTGGAGCTGCCCGTGCCGTAGAGCATCTCCAGGCAGTAGGCCGGCGCGGCCACGACCGCGTTCAGGTCGGTGCAGTGCTCCAGGGTGAGGATGGCCGTCATGATCTTTGTCAGCGACGCGGGGGCGCTGCGCATGTTCGCGTTGCGGCTGAAGATGGCCACGCCGCTCTCCAGGTCCTCCAGCAGCAGGATCTCCGACACCCCGGTGATCTTCGCGTCCCGCAGCAGGTTGTTGAACACCGCCCCGGCCGGGAGGAAATTCCCCGCCAGGAGGATGAGCGCCAGTGCCGCGGCGGGCAAAACTTTTCTGAAACTTTTCAATTTTCCCATAGACACCTGCCCGGAAATATAGTATAATAGATTTCAGATGTTAGATGTAAGATATTAGACTTCAGACATCAGGCAGGGGCGCTTGGCATAGAATCTAAAGTCTAAAATCTAACGTCTGAGGTTTAACATAGATTTTAGTTGCCAGATGTAAGATATTAGGCTTCAGACATCAGGCAGGGGCGCTTGGCATAAATCTAAAGTCTAAAATCTAACGTCTGAGGTCTATTATAGCACATACTTGAAAAAAAGCAAGGTGTTTTCCATGAAATTGCGCAAGCCCTCCATGCCCCCCGCGTCCTATATCGTCACCGTGGTGCTCGCCGCGGTTTTCCTTGTCCTGGGCAACCGGGTGGCGGGCGGGAAGCTCTTCCCCGAGGAGGAGGGGACCGAACTGATCCGCGCGCGTACCCTCGCGGTAGTCAGTGTGGAAAGGGACAACTACAGCCAGGACGACGACAGCCTGGTGATGACCACCGTCACCTTTGACGCGAAAGCCCTGGAAGGCCCGCGCAAGGGCATGACCCTGCGCTGCCGGCAGGAAATCGACAACGTATACGGCCTGGCGCTGCCCCAGGTGAAGGCCCGGGACGTGGTGCTGCTGGACGTGCAGAAGGCCGGGGACGGCCCCTCCGCCTACGTGCTGGTCGATTTCGTGCGCACCGCGCCGCTGATTCTGCTGGGGGTGCTGTTCGCCGTGCTGCTGGTGCTTTCCGGGCGCAAAAAGGGCGCGGACACCCTGCTGTCCTTCGTCTTTTCCATCCTGTCGATCTTCCTGGTGCTGGTGCCCGCCCTGCTCTCGGGCCACAACATCTACCTCTGGTCGCTGCTTATCTGCGTCTACATCGTGGTGACGAACCTGCTCATTGTGCAGGGGGCCAGCTCGAAAAGCCTCTGCGCCGCCCTGGGATGCCTCGGGGGCGTGCTGTGCGCGGGGCTCATCATGCTGCTGGTGAACCGGCCCATGCACATCACGGGGCTCATCGAGGAGGACTCCATCTTCCTGAAGGCCATGGGGATCGATATCCGGGCCACGGTGTTCTGCATGATCCTCATCGGCTCGGTGGGGGCGCTGATGGACGTGGCCATGGACATCGCCGCGGCGCTGAAGGAGCTGCGACAGGGCCGCCCCGGCATCACCGGCAAGGAGCTCATGCGCGCCGGGCTGAACATCGGGCAGGACCTCATCGGCACCATGGCCAACACCCTGGTGCTGGCCTACATCGGCGAATCCATGGGCCTGCTGCTGGTCATGATCCACTATTCCCCCAGCGCCGCCTATATGGTGAACAGGGAGATGATCGCCGTGGCGATCCTCCAGTGCCTGGCGGGCTGCCTGAGCGTGCTGGCGGTGGTGCCCCTGACCTCGTTTTTCTGTTCCCTGTTCTATACCTCAAAGCCGCCCAAGACGGTTGAGTATTGATTTTTCCTGGAGGGATGCGATTATGATTTACGTCACCGGGGACCTGCACGGCGATATCGGGCGTTTCGGCTCGAAGGAGATGCGGCAGCTGAAAAAGGGGGATACCCTGCTGGTGTGCGGGGATTTCGGCTTCGTCTGGGACGGCTCCAAGGCCGAGCGGGCCGCGCTGAAGAAACTCGGCAAGCTGGGCTACAACGTATGCTTCATCGACGGCGTGCACGAGAACTTCGCCCTGCTGGGGGAATACCCCGTGGAGGAATGGGGCGGCGCCCCCGCGCGTGTCATCAGCGGGAACCTGATCCACCTGCTGCGGGGCGAAATTTACACCATCGAGGGCAAGACCGTCTTCACCATGGGGGGCGGGGTGAGCCCCGACGACGATTTCCGCGAGCCGGACGACGCCCGCACCGGCTGGGAGATCCCCTCCCGGGAGGAGTTCGACCGCGCCGCCGCCGCCATCGAGCGCGTGCATGGCCGGGTGGACTACATCATCACCCACGAGCCGCCCATGAAGATCAAGGCCTTTTTGCAGCTCAAGCAGCAGACGTCGTCCAACGGCGGCGAGGTCACGGGCCTGAACACCTTCTTCGAGGAGCTGGGCCGCTGCTGCACCTTCAAGCGCTGGTTCTTCGGCTCTATGCACGTGGATAAGTTTATTTCCAGCTCGCACGCGGCGGTGTTCCGGAAGGTGCTGAAGGCGGAATGAGTGCTCCGCACCACCCCCCGGCGCTGCGCACCGGCCCCCCAAGGGGGGCATCCTGACGAAGTGGAAGGTATTCCTTTGAAAAAGCTGTTTATTCTATGCATGGCCATGCTGCTGCTGGCGGCCTGCGGGCAGACGAAGGACACGCCGGCAACATCGCCGCAGCCGGAAGAATCAACCTCCCTGCCCACATCTATCGCAGCATCAGAAGAACCGGCTACCGCAACACCAGCCTATACCCAGTTCACTGAAACAGAATATCAGCTGTTCCCGCCGGAACAGGAATTCGACGCCGCGTTCGAAGCGTTCTACGAGGACTTCAAGGCCGCCGTGCACGGGAAAGACATGCGGTTCATCGACGGCATACTCGACGACGGGGTGATATCCAGCTTGGGCGGCGAGCCTGGGACGCAGTACTTTCACGACCAGTGGGATCACTATATGTGGGCCGAGCTGGAGAAAATCGTCGCGCTGGGCGGGGTGTATGATCCGGCTGAGAAGAGCTTCACGGCGCCGTATATCTACACGGAGTTCCAAAAGACCGGCCTCGACCCTTACGAGCACTATGTCCTCATTGAGGAGAACGTCCCTGTATATGAGGATTCCTGCGACCCGCCGATCCTCGATATGCTGGACTACAGCGTCGTGAAATTCCATGGCGGCGAGTTAGGCGACACCGTGGGCATCACGACGCTTTCGGGCGCGGTCGGCCACACCCGGATGAAATATCTGCGCTCACCCATCGATTACCGCCTGTGCATTGCGCAAAAGGACGGCGGATGGAAGCTGCTCTGGCTTATCGCCGGGGACTGAGAGGAGGACAGTATGACTTATAATTACAAGCCCACCGGCGTGTGCACCCGGGCCATCACCGTGGAGCTCGACGGCGGCGTAATCCGTTCGGTGGCCTTCAACGGCGGCTGCGCGGGGAACCTCGCGGGCATCTCTCGCTTGGTGGAGGGCATGCGCGCCGAGGAGGTCATCGCGAAATTCAAGGGCACCAAGTGCGGGTATAAGGCGACCTCCTGCCCGGACCAGCTGGCGAAGGCACTGGAGGAGGCGCTGGCAAGCTAGATCTTTAGATATTAGATTTTAGATATTAGACTTTAGACAATGCGCGGCAACGCACATCTAAAGTCTAATATCTAATGTCTAATATCTAGTTTCGCAGAAACTTTATCATTTCCATCCCCGCCCGCGCCCCCTCCGCCACGGCGAAGGCCACCTGCGCGAAGGTTCCCGTGCAGTCCCCCGCGGCGTAAAGCCCCGGCAGGCCGGTCTCCTGGTTCTGGTTGACGGGGATCGCCCCGTCCTCCAGGCGCAGGCCGAGCTTGCGCGCCAGGTCCCCCGCGGAGGCGCTGCCCAGCGCCACGAACAGGCCGTCCAGGGGCACAAAATCCCCGCCCGCCGGCTGCGCCCCGGCGAGCTTGCCCTCCTCGCCCGCCAAACGCAGCAGGCGGGCCGTGCGCACCGTGACCTCCGGCGGCGGGTCGAACTCCGGCTCGGCCCCGTGGGTGAGCAGGGTCACGTGCCCC
>JGI24696J40584_12961431_pt1 | contig 15931 bp, 17 predicted proteins | sample TergutCo191P4_FD_40584 | JGI IMG/M metagenome (IMG submission 40584)
CTCCCGAAAGGGCAACTGCCTCAAAAAATCGCAAAATACGCTAACTCCTGATATCTTGCTAAATCCACATTGACTTAATCAGCGTTTACTATAGTAAATTTGGGAAAATAGCCACTAGGCGGGGAGGGATTAATTAATGTCGTTGCCAATCGGCAAATAAGCGTTAACTATAGGGGTCTTCAGGCCAATAACTCCAGGGACCTTGGCAAGACAAGAATGCGACGGCTGCGGAAATGCAAGCTTTTTCAAGTTTATCAAAATAGTTTTCAATTTTAATTTTGTATATTGACTAAAGAATATGAAACTGTATCACGGTAGCAATCAAGTTATAAAAAGTCCTGATTTGAGCAAAAGCAGGAAGTTTTTGGATTTTGGCAGTGGGTTTTATTTATCTGTCAGCCAAAAACAGGCTCAGAATAGAGCCAACTCTGCAAAATTATTTTTTGAGTTCGGCGTTCCAATGGTAAATGTTTTTGACTTTAACAACTCCGCAAGCAATTTAAGCATTTTACAGTTTGAAAGCGCAAACATTGCTTGGCTTGATTTTGTTTTAGCAAATAGAGTGGGCACACAAACAGAACAATACGATATTGTGATAGGTCCCACAGCGAACGATAACACCATTTTAACTATAGATCAATATATGCAAGGAATGTTTGACCATTTGGAAAATCCGAAAGCTATGGTAATTCAGCTTTTTCAACCAGAAAAATTGGATACGCAATATCTATTTGCAACGGAAAAGGCTTTAGGGCATCTTTCTTTTGTTGAGGCTTTGGAATTATGAATACATACATAAATATTAGCCTTATAAATATGATTGTTCGTCTGATTGTTGAAAAAAAATCTTTAGATGAACAGGAAGCGATATTTGCTTTTTACAATTCAAAAATAGCAGAAAAATTGGCTGACAAAAATTTAGGGTTATATCTTTTATCGCCTTATTTAATTTATGAGTTATGGAATGCCGAGTATCAAACTGGGGATTTCAGGCAATCGCCGTATTTTGAGGGACTATTATGAAAAAAATATCTGGCAGAGCAGAGTTCTTTATTTTTTTGCTTGAAAAATATGCCGAGTCAAAAAATATGCTTGCAAAAGAAGTTTTGAATTTTTGGAAAGAAAATGGAATGGTAGATTATATAAACAATATGTATGAACAATACCACACAGAACGCATAGAGAATGCCATACAAGATATAGAAAGGAAATGTCAGCTACCCTCTCTAGCCCTGAAATGATTTCAAAACATCCACCACTGTTCCGCCGAGCTTCTCCAATAATTTCTCGGCATTAAACTTGTTTTTGACAATTCATCTTTGAAGACCAGAACGCCTCTCCTTCCATTAATTAATGTTAGCGCATTGCGGTTTGTCTTTGTTTTTTTCGCAATAGGCAATTTGAGCCTCATTATTGGGATATGCTATGCCTCCCTGCGGCATTTTTATGTTAACGGTAAAAATGTCCACAAGCATTCCGGCGAAAATTCCTGCGCCGCCGTTGATGTTATACCTTGCTTTAACACGACTATCATCTTCCATGAATATAGCGGTTTCCACATATTCGCTGTATTGCTTTCCTGCGGCATAGAAAAGAAGTTTAATGTCGTTGCCAATCGGCAAATAAGCGTTAACTATCGGAATGCTGTCTATGGCATTGTTTATGCTGCTAATCTCCCAGTCCCAAAAGTAATCTATGCGATGATGGTTGCCGAAAGTTGCTTTGTCTGCTATGTCTGTTTCGTGAGGGATCATTAAATCAAAGGTGTTCTGGCCCCAAGAAATTTCAGAAGGCTCATAAACCATTGTGATTAGCACGCCGTTTACATCCGAGCTATATTTGGGAATAAAGTAATGGCTTCGCAAATCGTTTGGCGGCACGGTGTAGAGAATAGTATCTCCTTTGTTATATTCCGAATTGTCGGTGGCAATAGCGTGTTTGACATAAAATTCTGTTGGGATGCTTGTTTCGGCGGTAAATTTGCTGGTGACAAAATGTCCGCTGCTATCCCATAGCACCGTCGCTTCCAGTTTGTATTCTCCGCTTTTTTGCGCATATAAGTTGTCGGGTCCGTTAAAGCAATTCGGCTTTGCAGGATTTTGAGCGAGCGTTATTATTTCATCGTTTCCGCTGAAAGGTCCGCTGATTGTTATCTGTGCATTTTCAAAAAAAGCAAGGTCCGATGTCGATTCGCTTAGTTCAAGCATTTTTGCGAGACACACATTGCTCACTGGCCTGTCTGAAACTATATGCGCATAAATCCAGATGCCTCTGTAATTATCTGGGTCTTCAGGCCAATAACTCCAGGGACCTTGGCAAGACAAGAATGCGACGGCTGCGGAAATGCAGGCTTTTTTGAGGTTGGAGATAGTGTTCATAGTGTACCCATTCATACACTTAAACACCGAAGGCGGGGGGAAGTGTTACTTATAAATTGAAATTATGAAAGGAGAAGTCTCTCCCTCGCTTCAACCGCCGTTGGCGTTTTCCGCTACTCTCTCTAGCCCAGATTTCGTGGCGAAAATTCCACGTTTAATTTTCGCTCTTTCAATGCTAAGACTTTTTCCTCTATCTGCTTTGCAACTTTGATAAATTCCTCATCGCTTTTTCCGCTTGGGTCTTCAAGCCCCCAATCTTCTCGCTGTTTGCAGGGCAAATGTGGGCATTGCACATTGCAACCCATTGTGATTGCAATATCAACAGGCGGTATGTCGGCTAACAATTTCGGATACTGCGTTTTTTCCATATCTATCTCATAAAGTTGTTTTATGAGCCGAACGGCATTTTGGTTGATTTGCGGTTTCAGTTCCGTGCCTGCGCTATAACATTCAAAAACATCTCCTGCAAAGCGGTTGCAGAGTGCCTCCGCCATTTGAGAACGGCAGGAGTTATGAACGCAGACAAACGCTATTTTCAGCTTTGCCATATACAGATTTACTTCTCTGCATACACGGTTATGCTTTGTATTATATTCAAATCCTTTTTGTAAATTGCGGCTTCTTCGTCCGACAAATGATATTTCAGTTCTTCATCGGGAATAATGATATTTTTTTCTTTTTGTATCGCTATGTTTTTGAACCCTGCTTCTTGGATATGCTTTAGATAGATGTCTTTTTCCGTTGCCCCAGATACGCACCCTGCATACATTGAAGCCACCGACCGTATTTTTTCTGGTAGTTGCCCTGTGAGGACTATGTCTGATATGCTGAAATGACCACCTGGCTTTAATACTCTGTAAATCTCATTGAACACGGCTTGTTTGTTGGGAACGAGGTTCAATACGCAATTGCTTACAATTACATCTGCCAAGTCCGAATCCAGAGGCATATTGTCAATGTCGCCTTTGACGAACTCTACATTTGCAAACCCAAGCTTTTTTACATTCTCGTTGGCTTTGCTTAACATTTCGGGGGTGAAATCTATCCCTATTATCCTGCCTGTTTCCCCTGCTTCCGCTCTTGCGACAAAGCAATCGTTTCCTGCTCCACTGCCTAAATCGACTACGGTGTCGCCTTTCTTTATTTGAGCGAATTTCGTTGGAAGACCGCAACCCAAGCCATAATCGGCATCGGGGTTGTAGCCTTTCAGCGATTCATAGCTTTCGCTCATTACGCTGTATGATTTGTTGCCTCCGCAGCAACTGCTAGAGCCACAGCAGGAGCTGCTGTTTTCAGAGGCAATTTTGCCGTATCTGTCCTTGACGATTTCTTTTAGCTGAGATTCATATTCCATAACAAGGAATATAGAAAATAGTTTGTGGAGGTGTATTTAGCTCCTTTTTCCAGACAGTCTGGAAAATTGCTCGCCATACTTTGCTCGTGCACTTCCGTCCTGTTCAAATTCAACAATATATTTGCCAACAGTCCAGTATGCTTCAACAAGAGCTTCATTTATGACGGTAGCTACACGCCTTTTAGCAATTTGTTCACCTTGCTCATCGGCTTGAAATATAGAAATTATTTTCACGATTTAAAAAATAATATTCATAGCTGAGCAACAGGGGGAAGAAGGGAAACTGGGTGACAAACTACCTATTGTGGGGGAAAGTGTTACTTATGATTTGAAATTATGAAGGGGGAAGTCTCTCCCTCGCTTCAACCGCCGTTGGCGTTTTCCGCTACTCTCTCTAGCCCAGATTTCGTGGCTAAAACGTCTGAACCCCGATTTGTGTCTGTTGCGCAACTATTGAATTAATGTCAGTTATAATTTTGTTTTAATCTCTCAGGGTCAGGGCAAACGCATCTTAATTTTTCATTACATTATTGCGTTGAATTCCTTCCAAGAGGGGAATTTCCTCAGTTTAATACATCGCAAAAGCGAGCCGTTGCTGAAGGCTGTTGGTTGCTTTGGAGGGTGAAAGTGTGCATAAGGGAGGAAGGTAGAAAAATGTTAGTTATGGATTTTTAGAAATTCCGTAGGCGTTATAGCAGGAACAGGCGAATTGGGGAAATCTTCTGCATTTCGGGTTATAATGTAATCGGCGTTGATTTTCTTGGCACATTCCAACTGCAAAAAATCTTCTATGTCGTCAAATGTCCTGTCGGCAAGAGAACTTAAAATGAAATTCTGATTTATTTCCACAACTTCTAACAAATTGCACAGGTTTTGCAGCAATAGCTTTCTATCCTCAACGGAATATGTTTTACGCAGAATGTAAAATATATTTGTTATGCTATGTGCCGAAACAAAACCCTCTACATCTTTGTCATAGCATTTCTTCAATATTAGCTTGGCGTTTTCTTCAAATGGCTGTCGGAAAGCTAATACGTCTATAAGAATATTAGTATCAATTATAGCTTTCATGTTTTTCGTCTAACGCCTCCATAAGCTCTTTTTTGTAGTCAAAGTTTTCCGGCAAAGTTTTTTTGGGGAAGTTCATTAAGAAATCAAATGATTTTTTCCTGTCGTCAAGCTGTTGGTTGTGCGAGTTGCTTTCTTCTACGGAAGAAATAAATGTTATTACAACATTATACTGCTTCTTTGTCGGTATTGGCTCTTCAACAATAACCGAATCCCCGTTATAAAACCCTTTAACGGCAAACATTGGTTTCCTTTCAGCAAGCATATTCATATAAGGAATATAGTAATTTATTTTGCCGTGAAGTCTGGGCTAGAAGGGGTAGCGAGCAACGCAGTGCGAGCTAGGGGAAGGCATTTCCCCTTTTTTATTTTAGAAATAATATTCATAGCTGAGCAACAGGGGGAAGAAGGGGAACTGGGTGACTTTTTGTGCCTTTGGCGGATTTTCGGATGTGTCGTAAGAATAAAAGAATATGTTTTCGTGGTTGGTGACATTTAAAATTGTGAAACTGAAATTCCATTTGTTTTCACACCCAATGTCTATGGGTTTGATGTCTAAGCGAAAATAATCCGATTGAAGAGATGTGTTGCGATTGCCGAGCGGCACGGCAAACCGTGGCTCGCTTTGGTCTATGTCGTGAGTGTCATGGTATCCTAAATATGGCGTGTAGGGCATGCCGGATGCCCATTTGAGTTGTGCGCTGCTTCGCAAATAACGGCCCGATTGCCAGATAGCATCTTCTCCTCTCCAGTTGACGCCCAAGTCTAATTTCAAGCTGTAAGGCTGATGCCAGTTGGGAAAATATGGAGTCGGATCTCCTTTTTCTTTTACTACCGACCAACCTTGATTCCAGCTAAGCCCTCCGTTGATAACCCCTGCGGGCTTGCGCAGCGAAACTTCATAGCCAAAAGAATATCCCTCGCCTGTCTTAAAAAAATCGGCAAGAGATTCTACAAGATGCGCGGAAGAATCCATAACCGTTTCATCGGAGTAAATCACAAGATTGTTCTGTGTTTTGTAATATGCTTCTGCGTTGAATGTATAAGCGTTGAAAATATTGTCAAATGTATAGCCGAGCACAGTTAAAATGGAGGAGGTCGGTTTTATTTTTCCGTTCAGCACGGATTTTCGTGATGGGTAATAGTATTCGTTCAGCAATTCCTGGTCGGAAAACATAAGGCTATTTAAGTATTGCTCATAGTAGCCCAAATGATAGTTTATGCTTTGATTTTCCGCTAAATTCCATTTTGCCGAAAAACGAGGTTCTAAGCCAAATTGCTCTGATAAAGCGTGGTAATTAAACCTTAAGCCATATTGAAATTCCCAATCGGAAATTGTCCAAACATCCTGTGCATATAAAATGTGATGCCAGGGTTTGTTTATATCTTCAATCTTTTGTTTTGTCATTTCAACATCTTGAGTAAATGTAACTTGGGAATATTCTGTGTCCCAGCCGATTGTTGGAGTATGGCTTACAAAGTCGTTAAAAGTCAGTGCTTGGCGTGAGGCGATGGTTGAGATGTCGTTTTTTATGCTGAGTAAATTTGCAAGCCCAAAGCTTTGATAAAATAAGCTGTAAGAAAATGTGCTGCGCCAGTCCCAATGTTCATTTATGCGCCATTTTAAGTTGATGGGAATTACCGTGTTGCCCCATTCGGTGACTAAGGGGTCAAAGTTAAGAACATCTGCACCCGTGTAAAGGCTAATGCGTAAATCACGGTCTGTGCCTAATTTATAATCGAACACGCCTTGAATGTCGTAAAATTTATAATCTACAGAAAAGTCGGTTGCTCCGCTTGCTTTAAGCAAATCTAAAATTTGTTTAATGTAAGTTGTGCGTCCTGCAAGAATCCAGCGAGCGTTGCCTTGATGCCCTTCGGTATGAACCTGTGTAGCAAATGTGCTGATTTTCACGGAATTTTTGGAGAACCATTCTTCCACCGAATCTTGCCCACCTTGACGGCTGTTTATGGCTGCAACCGAACTTAGCCTGTTGCCGTATTCCGGCTGAAAGCCGCTTTTGTAAAACTTAACATCGTCCACAGTTTCAACTAAAAACGAAGAAAATAATCCAAAGAAATGAGACGGAGAATAAACGATAGCATTATCCAGCAAAAAGAGATTCTGGTCTGAACCGCCGCCTCGCACATATATTTTAGTGCTGAAATCCGAGCTTGCCACAACGCCCGGCAAAGCCTGAATGCTACGCATAACATCTGCCTCAGCCAAATTCGGCATGCGTTTGATGCTTTTTGCGCTCACCACGGATTCGCCAATTTTCCGCTTTGGTTTGCGCCGAAGTTGCACCACCACTTTGCGAAGTTCCAAAGATTCCGATGCCGAGTTTTGCAGCAAGCTGTCCACATTGATCTGCTGCGCTTCCTGTTTTGTTTCCGTTAAGCTTGAAGAGCCATCGTTATACCAGGAAATTGTTTCGGAGCCGTTTATTTCGGCATTAAAAACGCTGTCTTTGCCGGCATATAGCAGTTCAAAGCATTTTTCTCTGCTGTCATCGGATACGCACAGATTCCAAACTGTGTCTTGCGTAAGGGGAAGCGTAAAAAGCTCGTTGTAGCGAATTTCCATAACTGAACCGGACTCGACTAATTCAATGCGTATGGTTTTGCTTTCTTTGAATTCTTCATCGGTTAAAAGCCCATTAAATTGCAGGGCATTGGCGGTTCCCAGGCCGAGCGGCAAAGATAATAGCAAAAAGCGTAGAGCATTCATTCACTAGCTTAAACACCGAAGGCGGGGGAAAGTGTTACTTAAGAGATCAAAAAAGGCTCAAGCTCTCTCATACCACGCTCCTTTAGTGCTTCCTCTTTTCAGCAAATAATTTTTATTCACCAAGACTTTTATGGATTTTTTTACCGTGTCCGACTTGACATTTAAAATTTCAGCAACTTTTTGAACCGTTAACTGAGAATGTTCATCCAACAAACCTAAAATATCTGTTGCCAGTTTAGAAAGACCAATATCATGTTTTTTAAAAGATTTTATCTTTTCTTCCAAATGCTTTTTTTGTTTTTGCAAAGCAGTTAAAAAGAAACTGAGCCAAGGCTCATAAAGCGCTTTTTCGGTTCTAAGCGTTTTTTGAGTTCGCCTCAAAGCTCTGTAATAGCCATCTTTACTGGCTTCTATAATAGATTCTATAGAACTATAAGGAACATAGCTATAATCTTTTTTTAGTAACAGCATAGTGGTCAATGCTCTTGACAAGCGGCCATTTCCGTCTTGAAACGGATGTATGGCCAAAAAATGGACTACAAAAATACCTATCACCAGTAACGGGTGATAAAAATTATCATCAAGGTTTTTTCTTGTCCATACAACAAGCTCTTCCATTAACATTGGGGTTTCAAAAGGCGAAGCAGTTTCAAATATAACGCCAATTTCTTTACCATTAGCATCAAATGCAGAAACGGAATTTGAAAGTTTTTTATACTCACCTCTATGCGAAGCATCGTTTTCACAGAATTGCAATAAAATTTTATGTAAGTGTTTTACATAATTTTCTGTTAACGGAATGACTTCATGACTATCAAAAATCAAATTCATAAGCTCGGCATAACCGGCAATTTCTTCTTCATCCCTATTTTTGAAAGATTTTTTTTGAATACGAGACAGCAGTTGCTCCACTTCCTCATCTGAAAGCTTATTGCCTTCTATTCGGTTAGAAGATCCAATAGATTCTATTGTGGAAATCTTTTTCAATTTTTTGAGCTGTTCTGGTTGTAATGCGCTAAACCCACCCCAGCTAGCCTTAAAAGTATCCAATTCCGATATAACGGAAAGCATTTGCGGCGTAATTTCAATGTCTTTGACTTTCAACATTCCCTAAATATAGAAATAATTTCCTAGATTTTCCCTAATTTTCCCAGATTTTCCCTAATTAAATGTGATGAATATAACGCAAAAACACATTTTTGCAAAAATTTTTGACCACCTTGCGGTACAGGGTCGATTTTAGGATTAACTCGTAATTGTTGAAAGCTAGTAAATCAAATAACTATCTTTGCACAAAATAGGAGACACAATATGAATAGGACAAAATCCATTCTCGTAGCGGCAAGCTTTTCGTTTGCCTTGGCATTAACTTTTTCCTGCTCTGATGACGACAGTGGCGGTGGTCGTGGTGATGTAGTGGGGTGTAAATATGAAGATCGTTGTTATGAAGAGCCCGCTAGTTATTGTGAAGATGGATATTGCTATGGCGTAAGTGATTTAAGAGAAGATTGCGAAGGAGATGATGAAGATGGTGGACGGTTTTATAATGATGGCTGTCCAAGCGGGAGTTCTCTAAAGTGCAGTGATCCAGAAAATCCTGCTTTCGCAGTTTACTTTTACGGATCTTACTTTAAAGGCAAGACTTGCGAAGAATTTGGAGATTAAATAAAGGTGAATTTTTAAGATTGGTCACGCACTGTGTGACCAATTGGCTTGATAGCATTTAAGCCGAACAAAAGGGGCTTTATATGCTCGCCACAATCCTAAAAAGGCAAAAAAGTAAACTTGCCTAGCAATGCCATTCAAAACATGTATCACTTTTCTCGCCCTCCGGTGTTTAATGTTTAGATGAAAAATTTGGACTTTATGCTAAAAAAGCAACGCAGAACGGCTAATATAGATATATCCCCTTTATTGGATATGGTATTTATATTGTTGATTTTCTTTATAGTCACCAGCACATTTACTCGTGAAACAGGCGTAGAAGTCTCAAAGCCACAAGCACAAAGCGCAAGCCAGCTGGAGAAAGAAAATATATTGATAGCTATAACACGAGAAGGAACAATTCATATAAATGAACGCCAAGTGGATATGGCTGGGCTGCGAGATGTTCTTGCGGATATTCTGGTAAAAAATTCCGATAGGGAAGCTGTGCTTATTTCAGATAAAGCTACAATGACCGGAACTTTGGTGCAAGTTATTGATGTTTGCAATATCGCTGGAGTTAAAAAAGTTTCCGTTGCGGCGCTTAGTCAGTAGGTTTGAAAATGTTGATTAAATTGCACAAATTCGGAGTTTTATTAATTGCGGCTTTCATAAGCTCCGCACTTATTTTTTCCATACCCGTGCTTAATTTATTTCTCACAGGAAAACTTTTCGTGAGCCCTGTCTATACTGCCACCGAAGTGCATATAATAAAAAATGCAGCCCCTGAGCCGCCTAAACCGGAAAAAATCATGCGCAAACCCAACCGCATGAACACCGGTAGCAGCGCCATAAAATCCGGGCCACGATTTGCCATGGATTTGGGAGTAACAGGTGGTTCGGGCAGTACAAGCGTGCCTTTGAATTTAATAGCCGAGCAAAGCGGCGGCGGAAGCTTTGGTTCCGGCGATGTGGATGAAAAACCGAGCATTCGTGGAGCGCCAAATTTCCAAGCGCCATCGGCAATTCGCGATCGTGAAATAGACGCAACGCTCAGGTTGTCTTTTTGCGTTGATGTAAACGGCAGACCATACGATGTCCGAGTGCTTGAAGAAAGTCCATCAGGGCTTGGCTTGGCTGCTGCCGGTCGTGAAGCCCTTAGCCGTTCCACCTTCAAACCTGCGCGCAAAGATGGCAGAGCTGTTCCTTTTTGCGGATTGGAGCAACCATTTGAAATTCGTTTCAGGGATTAATATATGCATAAACTAATTTCCGTATTGCTTGCATTGCTTGTTCTCAATTCTCCGGCGGATGCTTTTTGGGAGCGTAAGAGCAAAAAAAATGTTTACAAAGCCGATACTTCTGCGCAAGTGCAAACTGCAAATAAATTGCTAGATCACGCAAATGCTCTGTATCATAACGGGCGCTATGTCCAAGCAATTCTAATGTATCGCAAAGCACAGGCCCGTGGAGCAGATCCTGTGGCGACTAATTTTAACATTGCAAACAGCTTGTTTCGGTTGGAAAAATTGCCTGAGGCGGCGGCGGCTTATCGCAAAGCGGCTGATTATTCCAAGGGAGAATTTGCTCCTGCCTTATTTAATTTGGCAGCAGTTCTTTATCGCTTAATGCAATATTCCGAAAGCATTGCTGTTTATCACCGTGCTTTGCGAATAGACGAAGAAAATATATCTGCTTGGCTTTATCTTGCCGAGGCATATCAAAAAACAGGCGACCGAGTTGGTGCTTTGCGAGCTTTGGAAACTGCGCAGCGTCTTGAGCCTGGTGATGTATCCATCGTTTATCAGCTTGCCGAGATTTATGTTTCTATTGGTGAATTTGATGTTGCTGTAGCGTTGGCGCGCGAGGCATATATTCACAATCCCGATGAAACCGATTTCCTCATTTACATTGGCGATATTTACCGCACAAATAAAAACTACGATGCAAGCGCAGGTGCTTATCGTGAAGCTTTGGCATTGCAAGCCGATAATTTGAATTTGCTATACAAACTTGCCGATGTTCTTGCAGAAGATAAAAAGCTTTTTTTGGCAATAGACATTCTCAACAAAGCGTTGCAAATAAATCCTTCTTTTAGCGACGCCGCTATTTTCCTCGGCAATTTGGCATTTGAGGCGGAGTGGTGGGACAGAGCGGAGCAAGCATATATGCTGGCTGGGCAGCACGGAAACACCGAGGCGATTCAAGGCCTTCGCAACCTAGCATACGAATCCGAGCAAAGGCAGCAAATTCAGCGTGCCATTGAATATCTGAAAAAAGTGCAGACACTTGTTCCAAACGATTTATCCATTCGTGCTGAGATAGAGCGACTGCGGCACACATTTCTTCAATAGTTTTGGGCATAATTATTCTCCTAAAAAAGGGTTTAAATTTCCAATAATTTCATCAATGCTAATTATTCAGATTGTTATGCACATGCCCGTGCAAGTGAATTGTATTTCTAAAATAGCCATTCTAAATTTCATCATTTGCCTTGATACGAGAATTCCAATTATCAATCAGCACCTTTTATATAATCACCCAACCTTCCAATCCACAACATTCTTCTTTTTGCTGTCAAATTTAACGCCAAGCTTAATGATTTTTCTTGCGTTGCGGCCTTTGAAAGTTCGCTTGTAAGCGGCGGCATAGCCATTTTTTTCAATCTGCTTCAATGCGCTTGCAACGCTCTTGTCCTTTTTGAACTCCATTATGTAAACATAACTGCCAAACTCAATAACTCCATCCACGCTGCCAAGCGCGCTGTGCACTTCAACATTGCAACGCACCCCAAGCATATTTAAAATATTCGCTACCGCAAACTCAAAATAATATTCCTTTATCTTGGATATCAAAGTATAATCAACTCGCTGCAAATAAATTTTCAGAACATCCATAAAGCCTTTTACATTGCTTGTTTTCAAAGCCTCTATCAACTCATTCCCATAACTATCGCTATCGGCACTCGTTGAATTTCCAAAATAAGTTGCCAAAAAATTCGCAAAAGAACTTTTAATTTCACCATTAGGATAATTGAGAGTGTACAAAACGCTCTCACGGTCATAGCTGGATATGGTCAAATAACCTGCCTGATAAAGCAACGGAATCAAAGAAAGCGAATCTTTGTCATATTTAGCAAAAGATCCTGCGCTTAGCTTTTGATTTTTCATATTGAGCAATCTTTCCGGCTGATTTTTCACGTAATCAACCAAAAAACTCGGAGTTCCCGTTTCCGACCAAAATGGCTTAAAATCAAACAGGCTTATAAAATGTTTTATTATGCTCGTTGGGTTATATACGGAAACGGCATCCCTGGAAAAATGATAACCATTGTAATAGCTTTTTAATTTAGAAAGATATTCTCCTTTTTCCAATTTCAAAAACTTAGAGCCTTCCTCAATTTCCACATCAAAATTCTTTTCCAATTCTTCCTGCGTTATGCCGCACAGAGCGCAGAAATCCGGGTGCATGGAAATATCTTCCGGCTGGTTCATTCCGCTGAACAGGCTTACCTGCGAAAATTTTGTCACTCCGGTTATGAATGCAAACTTTAAATATTTATCGCAACTTTTTAGAACCTTGTAAAATCCTTGCAATTCTTTGCGAATAGCCTCATGATTTTTAGGAAAATTCAAAGTATCCAGCATGGGACAGTCATATTCATCCACAATAATAACAACTGGGCCCTTCTTCTCATAAAGAGCTTTGATTAGAGCGGAAAATTTTCTGCTAATGCTGCTTTTATTCAATTTCAAACCATAATGTTTAGCGCAATCTTCCAAATCTTCATCTATTAAATCTCTTAGATTTTTCAATCCGCTCTTGCAAGTAAAATTTGCTGCGCTCGTATCCAAGCGAATAACAGGATATTTCTTCCATTTCCAATCGGTTTTTTCAATGGCCAAGCCTTTGAATAATTTCTTTTCACCGGCAAAGAGCGATTCCAGAGTTGAGCAGGTCAAGCTTTTGCCAAATCTGCGGGGGCGGCTCAAGAAAACAACATTGTAGTTACTCGCCATATTGTAAATATATAGAGTTTTATCCACATAAACATCATAATTCTCTCGTATTTTACGGAAAATTTGAACACCGGAAGGCAGCTTACGTGTTGTCATGCTAGTAATGTAGAAAACTCCTACACTACCTTCCCAAACCTGCGTTGCCTGGTGTTGTAAAACTCAATGGCTTTCGCAAAATCCTCTTTTGTGAAATTCGGCCATAGCACGTCGCTCACAAAAAATTCGCTGTATGCAGCCTGCCATAGCAAATAATTGGAAAGCCTGTATTCGCCGCCCGTGCGTATAATTAAATCCGGGTCCGGTGCGCCTCGCAAATATAAATGCCTCGCAAATTCCGCCTCATCCAAAGCATTCAAATTTATTTCGCCTTTTTGTGCAAGCTCCGCAATTTCACGGGCCGCATCGACTATTTCCGCCCTGCCGCCATAAGATATTGCAAGGTTCAATTGCATGCCTGAGTTTTGAGAGGTTTGCTCCACAGCTTCCAAAAGTTTTTTGCGAGGTGTTTCGGGAAGTTTGTTTATATTTCCTATAACGCACATCTTCACATTATTTTCCATCAACTTTGGAACTTCCTGCGCAATCATTTCAACAAGCAAGTTCATAAGATATTCCACTTCCTTTGTTGGCCTCTGCCAGTTTTCCGAGCTAAAAACAAAAAGAGTCAAATGCTCCAAGCCAAGCTCCACACCGGCTTCAACAACCGCAACCGTAGCTCTTGTTCCATGCCTGTGCCCCAAAAAACGCTCCAAACCCTTGGACTTGGCCCAGCGCCCGTTGCCATCCATTATCACGGCAATATGTTTTATTTTCTTCTGTTCGCTTGGCATGGCTTTAATATAGTAAACGCTGGTTCACCTCGCAAACGATGCTATTGCCTTGGCTAATTTTTCCGCAAGCTCGTCCCTTCCTTTTTCCGTAGCCAAAAACGCGCCATCCTTAGGATGATTTATAAAGCCGAGTTCTGCGAGAACTGCAGGCATATAAGCGCCAACCAAAACCATAAACCCTGCCTGTCCGGCTCCGGTTCCGTATTTTTTCACCGAGCCGCCGTCAAAAGCCTCCACCAAATACCCGGCCAAAAGAGCGCTTTTTTCTGCGTAAAGAGCAAGCTGGTTATCCAAAACAATCCATTCCGCCGGGGAAATCTCGGCTTTGCGCTTGCCGGTTTCAAGCGCAACCACTTTATTTTCTCTGCGAGCTATTACTTTATCCTCTTCGGAACCGCCTGCCCGCAAAATGTAAAACTTGAATCCCTCGGCTTTTTGCCGGCTTTCTTTGCCATCTATGTCGTTGATATGCAGGCTTATGAACAAATCCCCGCCCCACTCGTTTGCCATTGCCGGCCTCTTCGCAAGCTCAACAAACTCGTCTGTGCTTCTCGTCATTTTCACCGTAAAGCCTTTTTCTTCCAGATTTTTCTTCAATTTAAGGCCAACGCTCAAAACAATGTCTTTTTCCTTAAGGTTTGGCCCCATAGCTCCGGGGTCTTTGCCTCCGTGCCCGGGGTCTATCACTATGGTTTTAATTTTTTTGCCACTTGTGTTTCCCGTGTTTTCCGCTTTTGGCTGCTGCTGTTTGGGCGCGGCTTGTTTTTTTCTCAGCACTATTTGCAAGGTTTTTTCCCCGTCTTTTTTCACCAGTTCCGGAATTTCGCAGTTGTCTTTTAGCGCAAGCGTCAATTGCGCGCTTTGCGCGTCCTGAATGGGAACAACCCTGCTGAGCAAGGCAGATTTCTTTGCCAAGTCATTGAACATTGTGCTGTCTATGGCGGCTCCGTTTATGCGCAGAATGAAATTGGGCTGTGCATAGAAGGTTTCCGTTTTAAAAGGCTTTGAAAGCTTTAATTCCATAACTTCGCCATTGCTTTTCGCGTCTAAATTCACATTCCATATGTCTTTTGCCTGCCCAATCCTTATTTTTGCGGCTGAGGAATCGTATTCAATGGGAAAACTCAGCATTTGCTCAAAGACTTTGAGTGAGGAGGGGAGGGGCAGCCAAAAGGATTGTTTGCCGTTTATGCTGCCTTGAACGGGTGCTTGCAGCAAAAAACCGGCATCTTTTATATTTGCCCATTCGTTGTCCAAAATCCATGAAGACGCCCCTATTTGCAAAATCCCGGCCCCGCTTTGCCAAAGCATCTGCATTTTCAATTTTTTGCCTAAATCTACTCCGTCAACATAAGAAACGCCGTTTTTTCTCTCGGTTTGCAACTCAAAAGCAGGGCCTTGGGCAAAGGCAGGAAGCATAAAAAGGAAAAAAAGCAGAATTTTTTTGAACATTTGGATATAATTTAGTAATAATTAAGCCTTTTTTTGGCAAAATATCACAGGATTTCGCAAAAAGTAAAAAAAAAGTAAAAAAAATGTGACACGTTTGTAAATAATAATGTATATTTAATAGTATACGTAGAAATTCTCCAAACCGGAGGTGATAATGAAAAGGATAAAATCCTCTCTCCTGCTGTCAAGCTTGACGCTTTTTTCAGCATTTGCCGTAAATGCATTCTCTCAAACCGTTGATGCGACAGTTCCTGTTAAGGTGGACATATCGGCAACTGTTACAGTAGAGCCTATTAGCGGCAAGGGCATAGGGGCAAATGGCTCTGTGACGGCCAATACAGAGAAAACCTTCAGTATCAAGCTTCCCGTAGGTGATGGAGCAATAATCAGCCCTAGCTCTTCCGGTACCGGCGGGTCTGGCACCAGCAGCAGCAGCCAAGCAACAACTAATCCCG
>JGI24696J40584_12961430_pt1 | contig 15847 bp, 16 predicted proteins | sample TergutCo191P4_FD_40584 | JGI IMG/M metagenome (IMG submission 40584)
CGGTCAGTAATGTTTTGCTGCTTACTTTTCCGCCGATGGCGCCGCCGATAAAACGTCCGACAAGCATCAAGAACCAATACGTTCCGGCAACAAAACCTGCGGTAGCCGCGCCAACCTGTCCTTCGAGGAAGAAGAAAAGCGTGCCGGGGATACCAACTTCAACACCTACATAAATAAAGATACCTATCGCACCCAACACAAAGTGGCGGAAACTCCACGCACTGTGTTTGTCATTTGTTTTTACTGTTTCGGCTTTCGTTTTGTGCAGTTCGGGAATTGTTACAAACGACAATACAATAAATGTAAGCGCAAAAACGCCCATTGCTGCAAAAAGCAAAGGATTAACATCAGAAATGGCTGTTTCGCGGGTAACTTGCCCGATGAGCGCACCCACGAGAATGGGGGTCAAAGTGCCTGACAACGAGTTGAAAGTTCCGCCGATTTGAAGGAGTTGTCCGCCTTTGTTGCCGCCGCCGCCCAAGGTGTTGAGCATCGGATTGACAACGGTATTGAGCATACACACGCAAAATCCGCAAACGAACGCGCCAAGAAGATAGACAACGAAATTTTCGGCAATGCCCGAAAAGTATTGAATGCCCACACCCACGAAACCTACCGCAATGGCAGCAAGCGCGGTTTTTTTGTAGCCGAATTTCTGTAAGAGCAAACCGGCAGGAATGCCCATAAACAGATAGGCAAGGAAATTGCAAAAGTTACCCAACATTCCCAAAAAATTGGCGTTGGCAGAACCTTCGAGAAATTGCGATTTTACAATAACGCCCATCGGCGCAGCAAGATTCGTTACAAACGAAATCATTGCAAAAAGGAAAATCATCATTACAATGGCAACTATGTTGCCGTTTTGTTTTTGTGTCATAATTTTTTTGTTTTTAGATATTAAACATTTAATTTTAGATATTTTTATTTTAATTCATTTATAATTTTTCGTGCTTCGTCAATGCGCAATGCAGCAATTAAAGAAAATGCTTTATCGAGTTGTTTTTGTGCTTCGACATTACCTTTGTTGTTCTCGCGGGCTTGGTAGAAATCGAAAACAAGTTCCAAATCGGCTTGCGAGAGGTTTTTTACGCCAAGTTCGCGCTGCAAAGCGGTCAAGAAACTGTAACCAAATTCGTAGGTCGGTTCTATCATTGTGCCTTCGCCGTAGTCGTTCCACGTGGCAAGTTGAATGATGTTCGGCGTGCTGCTCAACGCAAGTTGAAGCGTTTCCGTGAAAGTGGTATCGCCGCGATGGGGAATGCTCCAATCCATTCCGTCGCCCCAACCGCCTTCTTTGTAAAAATCGACAAATCCGGGATATACAACGCCCATTTTATCGCCTGCATATTCGTAGGTATTGTTGAAATGGCGCAAGCCATCGAGGTAATCCTTCCAAATCCACGCATATTCGCCCGCCGTGTTTTTTCCTGCGCGGTGTCCGTGATAATTCAAAGCGTAAAAAGCCGGTTGTTCTTCGCCAAAGGCTGAAAAAACATTTGTCCATTGTTCTTCAGTGGTGAAATATTGCGGTCCGAAGTCAAGCAAAACCGGTTTCCCGTTTACTTTCAAGTAATTGGGCTGCGAAAAATAGCGTTCTTTGATGTATTTCATATCCGATTGCGCTTGCAACATTGCCGTGCTGTCGTTCAAAAAACCGCGCCCTACGTTGTCGCGCAGGTGTTGGTCTTCGTACATAATGGCAATCTCCAAACCTACGCTTTGTGTCAATTTGGCAATGGAATCGGTGGCTTCTATCAACGCGGGGAAATCCCAATTTTTATTGAGCGTTGTATAATTTAAAATAATACCGTCAATACCCGATAATTTCATCAAAAGCAGTTGATATTCAATGATGTTTTTATCTCTCGAAGCATAGGGTCCTGTCAATGGGTAATAATGCGATGCGATTTGGCGTTTCCACGCAGAAGGGTCGTGCTCAATGAGCGTTTCGGGATTGCATTTGTCCATCGTCCAATGACCAAACCAAGGATTGTTTTTGATTTCTTTTTCGGGGTGCTGATTGTTTTCATCAGTCCAAAACCAAGTCATCATATGCACGAATACTTTTTTGTCCGTGCGCTCTTTTTGTACAGGAACAGATGTAATCTCTGTTTGTTTTGTTTTTAATGTTTTAACAATGTAGATACCAAGCGCAGAACCTACAAAGCCACATAAAAAGAAAATTAAGAACTGTTTTTTTTTCATTAAAATATAGTTTAAATAAAAGGATTAACAATTTTAAGTTGTCTATCAACCATTAAATTATGTTGCATATCTTCGGAGTAAAGTATATCACATTTTGCTTCGAGTGCAGAGGCAACAATAAGACTGTCAAATAACTGAAAATCATACTTTTGAATAAGTTTTGATGTCAAAGTGAGTGTAGAATATTGTATCGGCGCAATCCAACATCCTAAAAATAATGCCGTTGCTTCATCTATCATTTGTTGTTTTGATATATTGCGCAACCTTCGCGTTGTATTCATAAATTCGGTTATAACTTGCGAAGAAATAACCGGCAAATACGACAATAAATTTTCTGCAATCTCGCGCTTGACAATATCGTTCCCCTCCAAATAAATAAGCACATTGGTATCCAATGCAAACCGTTTATTCATCATAATTATTAGCCTCCTCGCGATTAAAACGAAAACCGGTTAAATCAATATTGATATTTTTGGTTATATCTCTGATTTCTGATAAACGTTTGGCATTGTTTGTTTCTACTATTTTCGTTTTTTTCATAGTCGCCGTTTGTACATAAGGAAGTTTATACAACACCTTGATGACGTTCAGCGCTTCCAAATTTCTAAAAAAATCGAATGCTTGATTGTTATTTATTTGTACAACGACTGTATCCATTTTAATTTTTTTTGCCCTGCAAATGTAAATAAAATATTTGAATATTCTTTATTTCAAACTGCAAATCTACTGTTGCAATTCGAGAAGACCGCAATTAAAGTTCCCAAGGATTTATTATTTTCAAGTTTTCAATATTTTTGAAATCGGCAACATTTCTTGTCAGCAATACAAAATTGTTTATTATGCAAGTTGCTGCAATAATTGCATCTGGCAATTTAATTCTATGGTTGCGGCAAATATCAATAGTTTTTTCGACAACAGAATTGTCTAACTGATACACAACGGCATAATTGAAAAAACTTCTCAAAACTTCAGTAACCGTTTCTGTTGTATTGAAACGCAATACTTCAATTTTTGAAATTACAGATACATTCGGAACTTTGTTTATAACAGCAGAAACAAATGTTATTCCCGACTGTGTAATTTTGTTGTCCAAATATCCAATGATAACATTTGAGTCTAATAAATATTTCGTTCCCATTCGTTACGAGATTTTATCAATTCTTTTTGCATATCTTCATATTGTACATCAGTCAAGTGCAACGTACCCAAAAAACGTTCCGAAAGCGTTGATTCAATTTTAGGTATAGTTTTGCTTTGTTGTATGATACGAATGGCATTTAGTCCAACCAAACTTTGCAAAATACTTTCCGCATAATCGTTTTCTATTTCAATAATAGCCGTACTCATTATTTAATGTATATATAATATTTTTTTGCCCTGCAAATGTAAATAAAATATTTGAATATTCTTTTTTTTAAATAAAAATATTTTTGTATGAAAATTTGTATAATAAAAATAGTATCTATAATTTTGCAAAATAAAAAACAAAATTATGACAACACTTGATTTAGACATAGTTCAAGCCAATCCTTGTTGTTTTACGAACAAAGAAAAATTACTGCGAATAGAGCAATCCATTAGAGATGCAAAAGCCGGTTTGGGTATTTCGCACAGTGAAATGTTTAACAGGCACCCCGAATGGAGATAATTTGGTTACCATTAGCAGAAGACGCATTGGATAATATTTTTTATTTTTATGCAGAAAATAATGTTTCAGCAGCACGAAAAATTATTGCCAATATAAAACGGGAAGTTGAATGTCTCTCGTTATTTCCTGAAATGGCGGCGAAGGAACTTCTCTTGGAAGATTATCCGCAAAATTTCCGTTCTTTGGTGATTAAACACCATCACAAAGCAGTATATTTTATAGAAAACAATACTATTTATATTGCTGATGTTTGGGATTGCAGGCAAAATCCCGATGATTTACAAAACAGAATTATTACAAATTAATTATAGAACAAAAAAAACCGCAAAAATCATTTGTTTTTGCAGTTTTTTTTATTTTCTCTTAATATTATAATGTAGCCGTAGCCACTTCTTTTGTATCTTTTACAAACACCACCGAGCAGGCTGCCAACATAAACAACACACCGGCTACAACCATCATCATCACATTGCTGCCATTGTCGCCCACAACGAATTTGAAGAGCAGACCGCCGCCGATTGCAAAGACAATTTGCGGAATAACAATTGAGAGATTGAACACGCCCATATAAACACCCATTTTTTCTTTCGGCACTTTGGCGCAAACGATTGCAAACGGAATGGCATTGATAACCGCAGTAGCAATACCCCAGCCTGCCATTGACAGGAACAACAGATATTTTGCCGTATTAACTGCCGCTTCGGGATTGGAATTGCGGATAAAGAATATTGAAATCAATCCGATTGCACCCATCAAAAGTCCAAAAGAATAGACCGTTTTACGTCCGAATTTATTTGCCAAATTGGGCCACAAGAATGAGAAACCAAGTGCAAAAAGAGCCATTACCGCATTGGAAAGTCCCCACCAGTTGCGGGCGTCATTAAAGAGAGGATTATTGGTATTTATAATTTTCGTTACGCCATCTTCCGCAAAAACACGATCTACGCCAAACACATTTTCGGCAACACCATTCAAACCGTAAGTCCATATACAGAACAAAGCCATCCACGTAAAGAATTGAACAATAGCAAGTTGGAACATTACTTTTGGCGTAGTTTTCAAAATACTCCAAAATGAATCTTTCTTTTGAGCCGCCTCTTCTGTCATACCGTTGTATTCGGCAAATTTTTTGGGCGGATATTCTTTCACGCGGAAAGTTGTCCAAAGCACGCCGAGCAGCAAAATAGCAGCGCCAATGTAATACGACATTGACAAAGAAATTTCAAGACCACCGATTTTTGTGTTTTCCCAGCCAAACGAGGCAATAATAGTGGTAAATAAAAACGGAAGTGCAAAGCCAATAATTGCGCCAAAATTCAGCAAAACATTTTGAATACCAAAGCCTTTGTCGCGTTGCTGTTCATTGACCATATCGCCCTGCAACGCCCGCAATGGGTGCATACTGACATTGAAAGCGCAATCTTTCAGCAGGAAGAAAATAGCAGCCAAAATAACCACAGCGGGTATGGCGCCTATCATCATATTGGGCATAATATGGTCTGCCAATACTTTTGTATTTACAATCAGCACCATCATCAAAGTGGCAAGAATACCGCCTGCCAAAAGGAAAGGAATGCGTCTTCCCAAGCCTTTCACCCAGGTTCTGTCGCTAAAAAGTCCGATAATGGGCTGCACGAGAATACCAGCCAAGGGACCGCCAATCCAAAGGATTGCCAAATTTTGGTCGGGTGCGCCCAAAGCGGTAAAAATACCGCTCATCTGCGTTCCTTGCAGCGAGTAGCCAATTTGAATACCAAGGTAGGCAAAACTGAGATTCCACAGTTGCCAAAAGGTTAAATGCGGTTTTTGTTTAATGTTTGTTTCCATAAAATATTGGATTTAATTAATTAATAAAAATTATTTTTTTCGAGCGACAAACTTATTAAAAAATATTTAAAAATAACACAAATGCCAAAACTTTTTTTTGACATTTGCGTAATTTACATTTTTTCTTTTATGAATTTTACAGACTAATCATTTGTTCCACAGTAATCAACGACAAATCGGCTGCTGCCAAATCTGCGCGTTTGTCTGTTGCGGCAGAGCCTACTGCGAGCGTTTTCATATCAGCCGCCAATGCTGCTGTGATGCCTGCTTCGGCATCTTCCACCACGAGGCAATCTTCGGGTTTCAAGCCAAGCCAATCGGCTGCAATGAGGAAAACCTCGGGGTCGGGTTTGCTGTTTTTGATGTTGTTTCCGTCCGAAACGGCATCAAATGTTTTGTCCATACCGATTTGTTTCAAGATGGTCGGCGTGTTTTTGCTCGATGAGCCGATGGCGATTTTTATACCCGCGGCTTTTAATCCCGATAACACTTCTTTTACGCCCGGCAAAATGTCTTTTGGCGATAGTTTGGTTGCCAATAATTCCTTGTAAAAATCGTTTTTCAACGTTGCCAATGCTTCTCTTTGTGCACCGGTGTAGGTTTTGCTTGCCTTTTCGAGGATTATTTCGAGGCTTTCCATACGGCTCACACCACGCAAACGCTCGTTAATTTCGCGGTCGAAATAAATGCTTTCGCTGTCAGCCATATACTTCCAACCTTGGTAGTGCATCTCGTCTGTCGAAACGATAACACCGTCTAAATCAAAAATTACTCCTTTAATCATTTTGGGTTTTTTAAAATTAATTTATTTGGGTTTGTACATTATTTTTATGGAACTACAGGATTTTGTGTGAAAATGCAAAAAAAAAATGTCTTGAATGCCGTTAGGCATTCTCGCTCGGTAGAAGACAATTTTGTCTCACAGGAAGCATTCCTATAGGAATGCAACCGGCTAATAAAGACATTTTTCTACCGAGCGATATTCCCTAACGGGAATAAAAAAGAACAATTTTCCACATAATTTCCAGTAGAACCATTTTTATAGGTTTTTAAAAAATACGATACGCAAAGGTACAACTTTTTTATATATGCGAAAAATATTTTTGTCATTGCATATAAAATCCCCGTCTTGTCAAATTTGTAGCGCTTGTTGCACAACTAAAATACACAAAAAAATCTTATTTTCAAAAGCAACCTTAGTAGCCACTATTACCTATTAATAAATATGAGTATAAGCATTTGTAATGCGAAAAAAACAAAAAATAATACCAATTTTAGAATATTTTATCAAACAAAATATTTACATTTGTCCCGATTTTTACTGTCATAAAATAAAAATTTGTACTAACAAGCATTAAAAAATTAAAAAAAATGACGCCATTTAAAAAATACAATTCCATCGAAAACACTTTCGATAAAGATTTTATGGAAAAAATATTTATCGAAGACTCCGGTCAGGAGTATGTGGTACAGGAAAAAGTGCACGGAGCGAATGTTTGCCTGATGACCGATGGCAAAACGGTCGGTTTCGGCAAGCGAACAGGCTTTGTGGAAACCGGAGAAAAATTTTATGATTACGAAGAATTGCTCGAACGCTATACTCCAAAAGCAATATCATTATTTTCAATCGTCTGCGAACGTTTTCCCGACATCAAAACTTTGACGGTATTTGGCGAAATGTTTGGCGGAAAATATCCGCACCCCGATGTAAAGAACAACAACAAAACGATGGTCATTCAAAAAGGCGTGTATTACTGTCCGAATCACGAATTTTACGCTTTTGATTTGTATGTATCAACCGAAGAAAACGGTTATTTTTTGCCTGTGGACGAGAGTAATCTGTTTTTTGAGAAAAGCGGTTTTTTTTATGCCAAAACACTGTTTAGGGGCACACTCAACGAATGTTTAAAATATCCCAATGATGCGCCAAGTCAAATTTCCGAATGGTTTGGATTGCCGCCGATAGAAGATAATATTTGCGAGGGTGTGGTTATTCGTCCGGTTGTGCCGGCATATTTGCGCAACGGCGCCCGTGTACTGTTAAAAAACAAAAATGCTCGTTTTGCCGAGAAAAAGGCGATCAAAAAACGCGCGCCAAAACTTTTTAAAGAACCCTCATACAGCGAAATACTGAATGATTTATTGCCTGTGGCGGAACAATATATTACAGAAAACCGATTGAACAATGTTGTGAGCAAAATCGGACACATTTCCGTGCCGAAAGATACCGGAAAGTTGATAGGGCTGTTTAGCAAGGATATATTGGACGATTTTCTAAAAGAACATTCCGGCAAATATGCAGCGATAGAAAAAAGCGAACAGAAAATTTTGAATCGTCATATTAACTTCTTAGCAACCAACTTGATAAAAAAAGTATATTTTCTATTACAAGTTTGAAAGAAAAACAAATCGCAGGGCGAAATATGAATAACCGCATCGATTTCGTTAAAATAGCACATTTATCGAAATCAATTTCGTTAAAATGACATATTTGTCGAAATCAATTTCGTTAAAACAGCATATTTGTCGAAATCAATTTCGTTAAAAATATTACTTTATCGAATTGTATTTCGATAAAAAGTTGTATCTTTGCAGAAAAATTTTCAGATATGGAACAGACAATCATCAATCAGAATCCACATTGGGCAGGCAAAAAACACTCAAATTTGCTGCAAAGAGAAGTATTTGAATTATTAAAGACAAATCTGCAAACTAAACATATTCAAATACTTACGGGCATTAGACGAAGTGGAAAATCTTCGTTATTCTCTATGCTCATCAACGAATTGATGAAAGAGAATAAGCCTAAATCTATTTTAAAATTGAGTTTGGATAATCCTGCATTTTTTGAAATTTGGGATAATCCTGCTTCAATTTATTCATTGATTCAAACGGCTGAAAAAATCACCGGAGAAAAAGTAGAATATTTGTTTTTAGACGAAGTGCAAGTAGTTGACAAATGGGAAACTTTTGTAAAAAGCGTGTATGATACCGAAACGTTCAAAAAAATATTTGTAACCGGCTCAAATTCATCATTTTTACAAAATGAATACTCTACTTTCCTGTCGGGCAGGTATTTAGACAATGCTGTTTTTCCCTATTCGTTTGCCGAAATCTTGAATCAAAACAACATAAATTCTTATTTGGATTTGGTGAGCAATACGCCGAAAGTTCTGCAAATACTCGATAAATGCTTGGAATGGGGCTGTTTTCCCGAAATTGTTTCTACCAAAAATGAAGAAATAAAAACAAGCCTGTTGAACAGTTATTTTGACTCAATTATAATGAAAGATTGTATTTCGCGCTATCAAATTGCCGATATTGCCACTTTCAAAAAACTGCTGCTTTACAGCATTTCAAATATCGGTTCGATTTTTTCTTATAAAAGTTTGGGAACGGCAGCAGGAAGCAATGAAAACACCGCAAAAAAATACATCAACATACTGGACGACAGTTATATCATCAGCGATATTTCTAATTTTGCCTTTTCGTTGAAAGAAAATGTCCGCAACAGACACAAATTGTACGCCGCCGACAACGGAATAATCAATGCCGTTTCGTATCGTTTTTGGGACAACAAAGCAAAACTTTTTGAAAATTTCGTTTTTAATGAATTGCAAAAACAGCAATTCGACGAGATAACTTTTGCCAACAACAACAGCGAGTGCGATTTTGTTGTTAAAAAAGGCGCTGAGTACCAAGCGATACAAGTTTGTTACGAACTCACGCAAGAAAACAACAGGCGGAAATTTGGCGGATTTGACACGATAGAAAATGAAATAAAACTTAGCAAAAAAACAATCATTACCTATAATCAAGAAATGCAAGACGGTAATGTAAATGTTGTTCCCGCTTGGAAATATTTTTTTAAAAACAGATAAAAATACTTAACAAAATATTTACCTTTGCAACCATAAAATTTTCAAAATAACCGATGCAAAATTTTGACGAATATATACGCCAAGGCGAACCTTCACAAAAAGAGAAAGCACAGATTTGGCAAACGGCTATTGGCTTACAGGATGTTGATGGGCTGAAACCGTCCGAATATCTGCTCGAAACGGCGAAAGAGCACATCGAAGATAAAATTACGATTGACGACGTAAAATATCGCATTGAAAATTACTACAAACAACTTTTAAGTCGCGAAAATGACGAAAAAGAACGCACGGAAGAAGCAGATAAGGTATCGGCGCGCATTGCGGAAATGCTGTCGGAAGAAACATTTTCCTTTTCCCCTGTTGAATATATTGAAATTCACCGCCGGCTTTTTACGGGCATTTACAAATTTGCAGGCAAAATTCGCGATTATAACATTGCAAAATCGGAATGGGCGCTCGATGGCGACACTGTGCTGTATGCAAGTTCAAAACGATTGAAAGAAACGCTTGAATACGATTTCAAAGAAGAAAAAGCCTTCTCATACAAAGGATTAACAACCGAACAGATTATTGAACACCTCGCACATTTCGTTGCATATTTGTGGCAAATTCATATTTTCGGCGAAGGAAATACAAGGACAACCGCCGTTTTTCTAATCAAATATCTTCGCAAACTCGGTTTTAAAAATGTAAATAACGACCTGTTTGCCAAACATTCGCTCTATTTTCGCAATGCACTTGTAAGGGCTAATTACGAAGATTTGTATAAAGGAATTTACAAAACGGACAAGTATCTTATACAATTTCTGTCAAATTTATTGTTAAGTGAAAATAACGATTTAAGAAACAGATATTTACACGTAAAATCAGAAAATGTCCCTATAAATACTCAAAATGGTGGTGTAAATACTCCAAATGGTGGTGTAAATGGTGGTGTAAATTTATTACATAAAATGATTATTGATTTAATGCATCAAAATCCACACATTTCAGTCGTAGAAATTGCGAATCAAACCGGCAAACCACGCCGGACAATCGAAAATAATGTAAAAAAATTAAAAGAACTCCATATAATCACCCGTATCGGTTCAGACAAAACAGGCGAATGGAAAATAGTCTAAACGATTCATTGTATAAAATAAAAGACCGGATAAACGACCAACAAAAGCGAGGGCAATTACGGAACGCTACACAGTGGGGTGAACATTATTCATAACTACAGCCTTTCACAACCTTTTCCGCTTTCCCATTTTCATACATTATAATATACACACCGCTTGCGGGCTCTTGCAGCAATTTCTGACCCAGGGTATTATAATAACCCGCGACTTGTAGAGACGTGGCATGCCGCGTCTCTACAACGCCCGAACAATATTACCCATGCAAAAAACCTTATTAAAAAGTTAGCACAGACTTTTGAAAATCTGTGCTAACTCGTTTCTTATCATAGTTTCCCTATGTTGCTGAATTTGCAATTCAGCAACATAGAGTATAAGCATTTGTAATGCGAAAAAAAATACAATCGGATTGAAAATCCTAATATTCAAAACTGCCGAATTGCAAATTCGGCAGGACAGAAGTTCTTTTTTAGAAATATTTAAAAGTTTAAATGAGTTTACTAATTAAATGTGCAATAATAGTATTATCATTCTTTGCCATAACACCTGCTTTTTTCAATATTTCAATCAAAACATCAGTAGTTACTTTCATTGTCCTGTTCCCATCTTTCCCAGTTGTTTGTTCTTCTTTTATTGCTTATTTCCCTGTTATATCGTTCCTGCATATTATTATAGGCTGTTTTGTCAATTTCTGCATCAATATCCAAAACTCAGGTTAATAAACAACTGCTCTTTATTATTTTTTTCATGACTTTAATTTTATTAACTTGATATATTCTACATTATTCCCATTTTGGATAGAAATTAAATAAATTCCTTTGGATAAATTGGATATGTCTTTCTCAAAAGATTTTTGTATCGTCATCTCTTCAAATAGAAAGCAACCTGTTGCATCGAATAACCGTATCGTCGTTTTTCCTGTAAATACTTCAGGAAAATCAAGAGTTATTTGATTATTATTTTGAGTTAGTATTGTTTCACTATCCCAGAAAGTACTTGTGGTAGGTATATCAGTACCAATATCAGCACAACAATTATTGGATTGACACCATTCAGCGTCCCGATACAAAGTTTCGTCATCTTGTTTGAAGCAAACCAAACGCAGAGACGTAAAATTAGCCGAATGCCACATTGCATCATTAAATAAACCATTTGTTGAGCCGATGCCTTCTATCCATACTATTTGATAATCTAAGAAAATCCGCTTGCGTTGTTCTCCATTTTCCACGGTAATTTCATCCACTTGTGCAACTGTAAGAGGATAAGATAATACGCCTTCAGGCGCAGTTGATGTTATTACATCTCCGACTTGAACGGTATAATCATAAAGAAGAAATTCATCGTTTACACTTGGATAAAAGGGTATTGCATATACTTTACCGTTATCTTCGCGAATAGCACCAACATAACCATCATCGCCAACCAGCCAAGGCTTAGGATTGCTAACTACTTTTTTGTAAGTTTGTGCATTAATTATGGTATCGCCATCAATCCAATATTGATATTTACTTTCAACAAAAGGAGTATATTGAAAATTTATACGATACTCTGTCCAAACGGCATTATTCATCGTTTGGGCTTGCGTAATATAATATATTCCTAATAAAAATATTGCAATAAAACATATTTTCGTTTTCATCACACACCTCCTATATTTTGGGACATTAGAATTGACGACAAATGTAAGCAGAATTTTCAAATAAAAAAAGAGTAAATAAAAAAAAACGTGTGTTTACCTTATTTTTTTATATAGAACAATAATATTTTGTATCTTTGAGCGTTTAAAATCGTAACAGAAAATGTTAAACGGAAAAAACATATTATTGGGCGTAACAGGCAGCATTGCCGCTTACAAATCGGCGGCGCTTGTGCGTGAACTTGTCAAACGGGGCGCAAACGTAAAAGTGGTGATGACGCCGCTTGCAAAGGAATTTATCACGCCGCTCACATTGGCAACTTTGGCAAAAAATCCGGTTTTGGTAGATTTTTTTGACCCAACCAACGGCAATTGGAACAGCCACGTCAGTCTTGGTTTATGGGCTGATGCTTATCTTATTGCGCCTGCCACTGCCAATACGCTTGGTAAAATGGCAAACGGAATTGCCGATAATTTGCTTTTAACATCTTATTTTTCAGCGCGTTGTCCTGTTTTTGTAGCGCCGGCAATGGATTTGGATATGTGGGCGCACCCCGCGACACAAAAGAATTTATCAACGCTCTCCGCTTTCGGAAATCACGTCATAGAGCCGGCAGCAGGCGAATTGGCAAGCGGACTTGACGGCAAAGGACGAATGGAAGAACCCGAAAAAATTGTGAAATATTTAGAAGATTTTTTTGCAAAAAAACAATCCTTGAAAGGGAAAAAAATCCTTATTACGGCGGGACCTACTTATGAAAAAATAGACCCTGTGCGTTTTATCGGCAATTATTCTTCGGGAAAAATGGGTTACGCCTTGGCAGAAACTTGTGCCTTGCGTGGTGCAGAAGTGATTTTGATTTCCGGACCAACAAACTTGACTGTAAAAAATGCTCAAATTCAGCGCATTGACGTAGAAAGCGCCGAAGAAATGTACACGCAGGCAATAAAATATTTTCCGGAAACAGATGCCGCCATTCTCAGTGCTGCCGTTTCCGATTATACGCCTAAAACACAGGCAAACAATAAGTTAAAGAAAAAAGATACAGATTTGATTTTAGAACTCAAAGCCACCAAAGACATTGCCGCCGAACTCGGAAAAATAAAAACCGGCAAACAAAAATTGGTCGGTTTTGCCCTCGAAACAGACAACGAAGAAGAGAATGCCGCCGAAAAATTGACGAAAAAGAATTTTGATTTTATCGTTCTCAATTCCCTGCGCGACGAAAATGCAGGTTTTCGTTTCGATACCAACAAAATTACGATTATTGACAAAAACAGCAACAAGCAATCGTTTGAATTAAAAACAAAAAATGCTGTTGCACAAGATATTATAAATAAATTAGAAGAAATCTTATGAAAAAACTGATTTTATTTTTATTCCTTTCGATATGCGTTTCGACTTTTTCGCAAGAGTTGAGATGCAGTGTCGGCGTGAGCAGTATGGAAATTGAAGGTACGAACAAAGATGTGTTCATTACCTTGCAAAAAGCCATCACGGAATTTATGAACAATCGTCGTTGGACGGAAATGCAATTTGCTGTCAATGAGCGAATTGAGTGTTCAATAAATATCATTGTAAGCAAACAGACGACTACCGAAAATTTTGAAGCGCGGATACAGGTACAAGCCCGCCGACCGGTTTATGGTACGTCGTACAATACAACTTTACTCAATTTCGAGGACAAGGAATTTAGTTTTATTTATCGTGAATTTGAGCCGCTCGAATTTAATGAAAACTCCTTCGATTCCAATCTCACAGCCGTTTTGGCGTACTATGCCTATCTGATTATCGGCTTGGATTCCGATTCATTTTCATCTTTTGGCGGTACGCCCTATTTTCAGAAAGCCGAAAATATTGTGAATATGGCGCAAAGCACAAGCGAAAGCGGCTGGCGGGCATACAGCGGACGAAACCGCTACGAAATTATCAGCAATATAATGGACGAAAGATTGCGCAGGTATCGCGATTTTTATTATCAGTATTACCGTCTCGGATTGGACGAAATGGCAAAAAATCCTGCCAATGCGCGGGCGCGTATTGCACAATCCATCATCGTCTTGCGCGAGGTGAATAATAACAAACGTTCGTCAATGGTGCTGCAAATGTTTTGTGAAACGAAAAAAGACGAATTAATCAGCATTTTTTCAGCAAGTGATGTACCCGACAAAGAGAAAAAAGATGTATCCGCTTTGTTGATAGAAATAGACCCGACCAATGCAAGCAAATATGAAGCGATAACAAAAAAATAAGTTCTAATGAATTCAAATATTGAAAGAAAACGAATTTTATATGCCCTCGTTTTCCCAAGTTTTTTTATTATTGTTTTGTGGGGATTTTGGGCGGTGGGACAAAGTTTTGGAGTAAATTGGAATACTTTGGGCGTTTACCCCGGCAGATTAAGCGGTCTGTGGGGAATTTTTACCTCTCCTCTTGTTCACGCCGACGCAGAGCACCTTTTTTCTAATACTGTGTCGTTATTGGTTTTATCTTGGTGTTTATTTTATTTTTATAAAGATTTGGGCTATGGCGTTTTTCCGATATTATGGGTTTTATCGGGCATTTTCACTTGGGTTTTCGGTCGCGCCTCGTGGCATATCGGCGCCAGCGGATTGATTTATTCTTTGGCTTTTTTCCTGTTTTTCAGCGGAATTTTCCGGCGCCATATACCTTTGATGGCTGTTTCGTTGATGGTTACTTTTCTGTACGGAAGTATTGTCTGGGCGATGTTTCCCGTTACGGAAATCATTGACCCGTCCATCTCTTGGGAAGGTCATTTATCGGGAGCAATCAGCGGGTTGTTTTGCGCCTTGCTTTTTAGAAAACACGGACCGCAAAAACCGGAAGAAGAAGAGGAAGAGGAAGAGGAGGAAGAAGAAGAATCTGAATCTTGTCTTGAAGAACAACCTTTACGAGATTTACAGGACTGAAAATAAAAAACTCAGGTTATAATATGTAAAAAATAAGATGGCAAAATATTTGGATCTACAGGATTTTGTGTGAAAATGAAAAAAAAATGTTTTGAATGCCGTTAGGTGGGCTGTGAAAAATGTGCCAATTTCATAAAAATATGTTCGTTCAATTTTTGACACGTTAGGAGATTTAAGGGCAACTGTCCCTTATTTTTATAAGTTCCCTTAGTAGCCTGAATGTTCCCCCAGACACTTCCCTTATTCCCTTATTTTCCCTTATTAAGTAACGAAAAATAAATAACTTGTAAATGTTTCCCACAAAGACACAAAGTCCACTAAGAAAAACTTTGTGTTCTTTGTGTCTTTGTGGGAAATAAACAAAAAAAACTTTGTGTTCTTTGTGTCTTTGCGGGAAACAACTCCCCCCAAAGATATTCAGACAAGGAAGGACAGCGCAAGGACAAAAGTCTGATAATTAGCGAACAAAGTGATTTTTTACTAAAATTTCGTTGTGGGTAAAAGACAAAAAGAGACTTGAAAAGACAAAGTTTGCGCTCCAACTCGTACCCCCTGAAATACGCAGACAAAAAAGGGGTAAATTAGTCCAAGATTGACCTGT
>JGI24696J40584_12961429_pt1 | contig 15845 bp, 10 predicted proteins | sample TergutCo191P4_FD_40584 | JGI IMG/M metagenome (IMG submission 40584)
GCTGTTTATGTGGGTTATTCTATCGCCGGCCATTATGCCCAAGTTGAATGCCGGAGTTCCGGCCATGGGGGAAATCACGGTAAGCATATTGTCTCTTATGCCTATGGTTATGCCTATGCCGCCATATTCGCCTTCTGTGGCAAGCTTGAGGTTGTCGCTGGCCTTTGGGTCCAGAACCGCAGTGTTAGGGTCTAGCACGGAGCGTATTCCGGTTATGGCTGCTTCCGTTATTTCGCTTGGATCAACGTCTTCCACGTATTTAAGGTTAATTTCGGAAATAACCTTGTTCAACCGCGATATTTCCTCATAAAAATCGCCGGAGCCTTTGGCTTCCACAGATGGTTTTCCGCATGCAGTGAATATTGCAAAGATGACAAGCAGAAAGAACAGTGATAGTTTAATGGATTTCATGGTGTACAAATATAGAAAATATTAACAGGCCTGCCAAGGTAGCTCCGGTAGCAACTCTCCGCCCCAAACATACTCGCTGAATTTTGCGCTTTTTTGAGAGCCTATTATGCAGGTATTGGCAATGCCTAGCTTTTGCGCATACTTGTTAAGAGCGGTTAAATCCGCATTTGTAGGCGTTTCTTTGACTTCCAATGCAACGGCATTTTGCGCTTCTTGATGAAATGGGGTGCGAACAATAAAATCTATTTCACAAGACTTGTCTTCATAATAGCTTAGCCTCTCAAAATTTATCAGCGATACCAAAACTGCGTTTTCAAAAATCTGTCCGCTTGAGAGCTGAGCATTTATATTTGCGATGCCATTGTCTATAAAGTAAACTTTCTTTAGTTTTCTGTTTTGAACATCAGGAGATTTGGATTCCACAGGTATGGTTTTGATCATATATGTTTTTTCTAAAAATTCAACATAGTTCTCCACCGTTTGACGGCTAAGCCCGCTCACCGCAGAAAGCTCGTTGATATTGAGCCTGTTGCCGATTCTAACAGCGAGCAATTGAATTATTTTTCGCAAATTCGTCAAATCCTTAAAATCAGCCAAGCTTTTCGCATCTATGTTGATATAAGAGCTGTAAATTTCATTTAACTCCTGAATTTTCCTCTCTTTTGTTTCCTTCAAAATAACACTGGGGAATCCGCCGAACTGCAAGTAATCCCTGTAATAATTATCAAGGGATGCGTATGCAAAATCATTGAATTTGCCGGTTAAGTTATAAATATCCATTTCTTTGAGCTTGTATTTTACTCCCAAAAGTTCCAAATATTCATTAAAACTGAAAGGAAACAATTCATAAATATATTTTCTGCCGGATAAAGATTCCGAGAAATGATTTTTCAGATAATATGAGCTTGATCCTGTCAAAATGAACTTTATATCATAATGGTCATAGAGGTATTTAACAACATTTGCAATATCTGGCATAAATTGAGCTTCGTCTATAACCACATACATTTTGCTGTTGCGGTTCAGACCTATGGCCTCCAGGTCGTTTATAACATCATTGTAATCAGTTTTTTCAAAAATTTTCCTGTCTTTCAGGTTTTCGATGTCAAAAATAATCTTGTTTTCGCTCTCTATTTGATTAAAAAGCCACTTTACGGTGGTGGTTTTGCCCACTCTGCGAGGTCCGGTCAGCACCAAATTTTCCTTTTCCGGAAGCTCCTTTTTAAGGGTTTTCCAAAGCTCTCTGTTCATTTCTTGCATAAAATGCTCCTTTTTTGCAAAGCACACTTTACAAAAAAGTATACTTTTTTGCTACCTACACTTTACAATATAGAAAATACTAATGCCTGAAATGCCTTGTTCCTGTGAATGCCATTGCTATGCCGAATTTATCGCACGCTTCTATCACCTCGCTGTCTTTTTTGGAACCTCCGGGCTGGATTATGTATTTGATGCCGGCAGAGGCAGAAGCGTCTATGTTGTCTGCGAATGGGAAAAAAGCATCGGAGGCCAAAATAAGCTCGCCCCAGGTGCTTTCGCCTAGATTCATGCGTTTGATGTTGTCTGCAACTCTGGGCTGGCACAGGCGAAGGTTTGAATCTATGCGGTTGGGTTGCCCTGGCCCAAGGCCCAGAATCATAAAGTAACCGGCTTTGTACTCGTAGCACATCACTATGGCGTTTGATTTTGTGTGTTTGCAAGAGAGCCACGAAAATTTTGCAAGCCCAAGCTTTTTTTCCGGGAACTCAGCTTTAGTCATGTTTTCAAACTTTTCCCAAACTTCAATGTCTCTGTCTTGAACCAACATTCCGCCAATCACGTGTTTATACACTTTGCAAGCTTTTGCGGGTTTTATCTCACCTACTTTGAGCAACCTGATATCCTTGGATTTATTTCTCAAAAATTCCAGAGCGTCTGCGTCAAAATCCGGAGCGAGCAAAATTTCAACGAACCTGCCTTTTAAAAGTTCGGCTGTTTTCAAATCGACTTTTCTGCTGGCTGCTATCACAGACCCAAACGCGCTGACCGGGTCTCCTTCCCAAGCTGCGGAAAACGCTTCTGCAAGGGTAGCTCCGGTAGCAAGCCCGCAAGGGTTCAAGTGCTTGATTATGGCAATGGCATTTGAATCTGAAAATTCCCGTATCATTTCAAGGGCGGCGTCTGCGTCCACAATGTTGTTATAGGAGAGCTCTTTTCCGTGCAATTGCTCGGCAGTAGCAAGGCTTGCTTCCGTGCAGTTTGGGTCTTTGTAAAACATGGCACTTTGGTGCGCGTTTTCGCCATAGCGAAGAGGCGTGCCGTTTGCGAATTCAAGTGTTAAGCTTTGCATAGAGGGTAAGGTAGAAAAATTAGCCACTAGCCTAAAGGAGTCAATCGGAGTTTTCTATATTCCCCTAGTGTCTATATCCGCATCAGCTTTTCTTTTTTGCCTAGGCTTTGCCGTTTGCTTGGGTTATTTTTTCGCATGGGTATATAATTACAGGAAATTGCACAAAGAACCTAAAGGAAAACCGCAAAAACTGACCGATTCCATAGGTTTTCCTGTTGAGCTTGCCGCAGAAGCGCAGCAAGAAGACAGTGCCATTAAAAGATTGGAACAGGAAAAGATATGCTACGAAACAGGAGCTATAAACAAAGACACTTTTATAAAAAAGCTGCTTGCGCTCTTTCGCAGCCATTTGGAAAAAGAAAACCGGGATATACTCTCAATTTGCTATTGGGTATTCAACGGAGAGGCTTTCACCCTGAGGCTCGCCAACACACCCTACCGCATAGGCGAAAATTTGCTCGTGCCTAAAAAAAACAGGTATTTTTCCAAAAATGAATTCAATTGGAACGGAATAGACGAAATTCCCATAGACATTTACCGCACAGAAGAACAAGTTGTGAATTCAATGGCCGGCGCAATGGTTTCTGGCGGCGGAAAACTGCATGGCTACATAACCATAGACAGCGCAGAAGCAGAAGTCTTTGATGACGAAGTGTGCATGGAGCTTAGGGAGCTTGCAACCCTCACGGAAGAATCGCTAAGAACCCTGGACAGAAATTTAAAGCTCGACAATGAAAACAGCCTGCTTAACGGAATGCTTAAAAACATACTTGATCTGCTCAATTGCGCCTCAAAAGGAAACCTGCTGACAAATTTGTCAAAAATTCTACAGGATAATTTCAGATTTAACAGATTGATGATAATCACCCCGCATGACCAAATCCGGGATAAATGGCAGATTTCCGAAGCTATTGGCGAACAAAAAGAGATTCTCAAAGAAGTGTCTTTTAACGTTCAAGTGAAATGCCTGCTCTACGAGCTTTTGTCTGGGCAGGTTTCCGTGGTAAATGAAAAAAATATTTCAAAAGACCCGTACCAGCGCAGATTTTATGAAAATGAACCTGAGAATTTGGAGCTTCGCTCGCTTTTTGCCGTTAGGCCGCCATTGCAGAATAATTCATATCCTCTGATAATTGTTCTGGAAAGCAAAAACGAAAAAGCCGTATCTTTAACGGATGAGATTATGCTTACCGGCATAACGGCCTGCGCTGCGATGAAACTCTCCGACTTTCAACACAAAGACAGCCTCAAGCAGGAAAAAGAAAATGCCCTGACAGAGGTTGACGCAAACGGCATCGGTGAAATTTTGAAATATTATGAAACGGAAATAAAGAATTTGGAAAACAGCACAGACGCTCTTGGAATTTTATTCTTAAAATGCGTTCCTTTGGAAAAAGAAGGCAAAGCTGTGATTTTTGAGAATTTTTTAGCAATGCTTAGAGACTTGAAAAAAATTTGGAACCAGCATTTATCCATGATTGGAGGAGGCGAATTTGTGCTATCTTCAAAAAACAATTTGAATGAAAGCACTTTTGAAGCAATAGCAATGAAAATTGTGGAGCACGCAAAAAGAAAAATGCCCGGCAACGGATATGCCCTGTCCATAAAGAGCCATGCCATATGGCTGAACAAAGACAAAGTAATAAGAATAGAAAATGAATACGGGCAAAGCGGCAAAACATTGTTTCTCATCAGCATTGCGAGCAAATTCCAGGAAATGTCCGAGGCAATTGAGTAATGTTCGGCGTTGTTGACTGGATTGTGCTTGCGGCTTATTTGGGGCTTTCCATTTTTATAGGCTTGTGGGCGGCTAGAAGCAACCGTTCTTTTAAGGATTATATGCTGGGCGGCGGCTCAATGCCGTGGATTCCCATTGGCATAAGCTTGATTGCCACTTCCGTAAGCACAACAACTTTCTTGGGTGTTCCGGCGGAGTCTTTTGGCACAGACATGACTTTGATAATGACCAATGTAGGAAGTTTTTTGAGCATTCTGGTCATTGGCTGGGTGTTTATCCCTCGCCTTAGAAAGAGCGGGATTCAAAGCGCTTACGAGCTTTTGGAAAAAAGTTTTTCTCGCACTATTCGCAGAGTTGCCGCAGTGTTTTATGCTATGCACTTGGTTTTGAGAACGGGCATTTTATTATTCGCTCCGTCTTTGGTTCTCGCTCCTATTTTGCAAATTCCCGTGTGGGCGGCAATTTTGATTTCTTCGGTTGTCGCTATTTTATATACATGGCATGGAGGTTTCAAGGCTGTTGTTTGGACGGATGTCATGCAGTTTTTTGTTTTTTTTGGCGGCGGGGTTATTGCCTTGCTGATTTTGGTTCACGGCATTGGCGGCTTTGGAGAGTTGGCGTCTCTTGCCGGAGAAATGGGGAAAAGCAATTGGTTTAACGGTTCATTGGACCCTTCCAATGCCAACACTTTGCTTTCTGCGGGAATTGTGTATGCGGTTTTGGAGATTGCTATCAGGGGTTGCGATCAGCAGTTTGTGCAAAGGTATTTGAGTTGCAAAGATGTTAGCGCAGCGAATAAATCGAGCATTTTGTCTATGGTTTTGGGGCTTGTTGTTTCGCTTTTATTTTATTGGATAGGGGCGGCGCTTTTCTTTTATTATATGGGCCCGTTTCCTGAGCATTTGGGCATTAACGATGTGTTTCCGTATTTTATTCTGCATGAACTGCCGGCTGGCTTGGTAGGTCTTTTGGTTGCGGCAATTTACGCAGCGGCAATGAGCAGCATTTCCAGCGCTGTGCACGCATTGTCTAATACTACGGAAAAGGATATTTTGTGCAAGCCTGCCGGCAGCGAGTCTGTGTTCAGGGCAAAGCTGTGGATTGTGCTTTGGGGCGTGTGCGGAACAGGAGCGGCGTTTATTGCTATGTCTCAAGCCGGTTCCCTATTAAAAAATGCTCTGTTTTTCACCGGTCTTTTCACGGGCCCGTTGCTTGCGTTGTTTTTGCTGTCTTTTTTTGTTTCTTATTTGCGTTCATTTTCGGTTTTGACCGGCGTTGTGTGCGGAATGCTGAGTTTGCTTTTGTTCAACGGCATTCCTTTTATTGAGGGCTATAAGGCACCGCTTGCCGGAGTTTTTTCCTGGCCGTGGAATCCGCTTATTTCCTGCACGGTTTCCATATGGATTGCGTTGTGCGTTGATTTTATTGTGCCGAGAAAGAGCGTGAACAGGGTGGTGTGAGCGGGGTTTATTTTCTATATTTTCCCTAGTGAACGACTCCTTTAAAAAAATTCGCAAATTGCTGGATGAAAACGGCATACAAGCCGCTTTTGGCGACATGGCGGAAAAAATTGCCGCATGGGCAAAAACAGAGGATTCCATAATCCTCATGGGCATGGCAAGCCGGGGCATACCAATCGCACAAAATATAGCGGAAATTTTAAAAAACAAATACGGCATGTCCGTACAAGTAGGATGCATAGACAACTCCTATTACCGAGACGACTTTCACTATCGCAAACGCATAAACAACCCTCCCATGAAAATAGCGGAAATGCCCGCCAACGTAGAAGGAAAAACAGTTGTTCTGATAGACGATGTTCTTTATACCGGACGCTCCGTGCTGGCAGCTTTGCGAGCTATTCTGGACCTTGGACGCCCGGCTGCGGTAAAACTTTGCGTGCTTGTGGACAGAGGCCGCAGGGAACTGCCAATTGCGTCTGACTGCATTGGAATTTCAATAGAAACCGAGCCTAAGCAGGAGGTAAGGGTTTGCATAAACCCATACGACAAAGAAACCGCTGTGTGGCTGGTTGAAATAGAAGAGGAGGTTGCATGAGTTCTTTGAAAATTAAGCATCTGCTGGGTTTACAAGGAGTTAGCGCAAACGACATTCGCATTATTTTAGACAACGCCGCCGAGTTCAGGCAAGTCTTGGACCGCAAGGTGAAAACAACACCGCCGCTCAGAGGCGTAACGGTTGTAAACCTGTTTTTTGAAAACTCAACCCGCACACGCATCAGCTTTGAGCTTGCGGAAAAAAGGCTCTCTGCCGATATTGTGAATTTTGCCACATCCGGCTCAAGCGTCCAAAAAGGCGAAACCCTTCTGGATACCATTAAAAACATAGAAGCTATGAAAATAGATGTGATTGTGGTAAGGCACAAAGGCACGGGCGTTCCCAAGTTCCTCACAGAGCATACAGGCGCAGTAGTGATAAATGCCGGAGACGGAGCGCATGAGCACCCAACCCAGGCTCTTTTGGATATTTTCACAATGGAGCAAAAACTTGGCGATCTCAAAGGCAAAACGGTGACCATAGTCGGCGATATCAAGCACAGCAGAGTGGCTCGCTCAAACGCTTGGGGGTTGAACGCTCTTGGCGCAAAAGTCAGGTTTTGCGGGCCTCCGACTCTTTTGCCCAGAAACACCGGCATGTTGCCGGTTGATGTGTTTCGCGATGTTCGCAAGGCGGTGGAAGGCGCAGACGCTGTTATCGCGCTTCGTTTACAAAAAGAGAGGATGGACGATTCCCTTTTGCCAAGCCTTAGGGAGTATCGCAATTTTTATGGCATAACGCGGCAAGCTTTGGAAAAAGCAAAGGACAATGTTCTGATTATGCACCCGGGTCCAATAAACCGAGGGGTGGAACTGGATTCCGATGTTGCCGATGGCGAAAATTCCGTTATTTTGGACCAAGTTACGAATGGTGTAGCCGTTAGGATGTCTGTCTTGTTTTTGCTTTCCCATTAAAACCCAAAGACCAAAGCATTATTTTTCTTTGGCGGTTTAACACAAATCGCAGAACACGGATATTCCGTTAAAATTCTATCGCTGGTTACTATTGTTGCTCTCTCCGTTTGTGCTTGAGCTACAAGAATACGGTCAAAAGGGTCTTTGTGAATATCCGGCAGTTTTCCGATTAAAAAGGTTTTCAATTTCTTTTTGTCCCATTGAATCAAAATCGTTTGGAGTTGAAATTTTGCCTTTCATAAAACCGATCCTCTTCTTTTGCGCTTCTTCAAAGGCAATAGGTACAACCTTGACCATAGGCTTGCCAGCCTTCGCTATGACGAATGGGTTGCCTTTCATAGCATTGTCTATCAGAAAGGAAAGATGCGTCTTTGCCTCGTGAATGTTGAAAGTTTGCATAAAAACTCCGAATTAAGCCAATTAAACTAAATATAGTAAACTAAGTTTAACATAATGGACTAACATAATGCCAGAACCCTAGGTACCACAGATTTTAGAATTTTCCCGATTTACCTTACCATTATTTTCTTCGCTTTTACGCCTCTTGCTTCTATGTAAACTCCGGGTGCGGTTGGTTTTTGCGTTCCGAGTAGGATACCCTTCAAAGTATAATACTTTGGAAGTTGAGAGTTGAGAGTTGAGAGTGGAGAGTTAAGAATCAGCACTTCGTCGCATTTGCTTACTACTTCGCCGCTTAGGAACCAGCAGATTTCTTCGCTAAGCGCTATACACTTTTCTTCTCTTTTGCAGAACATTGCATAGCCGCCTTCGTCGTCTTCCATTCCAACTATTGTTATGGAACGGTCTAGAGGCTTGTAGTTGTCTGCGGAAACATCGTCGGTGATTATTGTTGCGGTGGCTTTTTGGGTTGTTTCTACACGTTTTGCGAGGAAGGACTTGTTGCCTTGTGAGTTGCCGTCTTGGTCGTCGTATTTGATTTTGACTTTTGCTTTGCCTTTTAGCACTGTTGCGTCGTCGGTTTCTTTTTTTACGGTGTCTGTGGCGAAGCCTTCGTAGGCTACTATTGAGTCAAGAATTTGCTGGAGGGCGGCGGTGTCTTGGAACACTTCGCTTGGGACTCTGAGCGTGTCGTTTTTGTATGCGAAGTCGGGCAATGTTGTTTCGAATTTGGGGGTGAGGTCTTTTTTGAGGATTTCGTAGTCTGTGGTGTAGTTGGCGAGTTCGTAGTTGCCTGCGTTTGGCCCTATGAGCTGTATGTATGGGGCAAGGTTGTTTGCGGCGGTGTATTCTCCCGCGCCGCTGAAGATGTTGGCTCTGCGGAATTCAACGCTGGCATCGCTGAGGGTTGCGGTCGGGCCTTGGGTGGTTTTGTTGTAGATGTATTCTGGTGCTTTTTGCCATGTGACGGTTACGGGCTTTTTGGCGATGGTGTATGGGCAGGCGGTGTTTTGCAGGTTCACGCTTCTGTTCATGGTTGAATCGGCAAATTTAGCTGTGACAGCGTAACTTTCCGCATTTGTTCCTGCGCCGGCCAAAATAAAGTCGCTCTGTTTATAGCCTGCCGCAGACGGCTCTGGGCTTTGCGTTTCGCCATTATAGATAAACTCGAAGCCGCAAGCGGGAGTCCAAGCGAGTTGTATATTAGCTACTTGCCATATTTTGAATTCGGCTGTGGTTATATATTTTTTGTAGTTGCCGTTCTCGAGAAAAGTTGCTTCCACTATGTATGTTCCGGGGTTTGCAGGTCTTGTTGTTTGTGCATAATTTTCACCCTCAGCTTTGTCCCAATATCTGAATGTTGCCGAATCATTGACTGTAAATATCGCTACTGGCATAGGAGGCTTTTCACCTTCATACCAGCTTGCCATTCCAACCTCGCCGTAGCCAGGAGCTTTGTTTATGGTGAAATATATTTCTCGTATGCCAAAATATGTTGCCGTTTTGCCTATTACTGCTACCCACCCCGTTCCTGCGTTTGTATTTTCGCCATATTCGTAATAGAAATCTTCGTTCTCTTTCAATTCAACACCATTATGGATTACAGTCGGTTTTGGAGTGAATTTTGAGCCGGTATATACTACCGGATTTGGTATTTGCTCTATGTTTGCGTATCCTAATGGAGTTTGCCATTGGAGGTGTGGATTTCCGTCATTGAACGAGTTCAACATTCCCCAAATATTTTCAAAATCCCAATCAATATAGGTATTTCTATTTTGCATCTCTGCTGTTGTTTTGGGAGTTCCTCTGCCCGTGTCACTTTGTAAGGTTGTTTCGCTGTTGTAATAGCTATTTGTATATATACAGAAGTTATAGTTATAGTAATCGAAGCCTACCAAGCCACCAACATTAGCATTGCCATCAACCTTTCCTGTGGCATAACAATTATTGATTTTGCAGTTTGAAGTATGGTAGCCCCCCACCAAACCACCAACATTAGTATTTCCAAATACATTTCCTATGGCATAACTGTTAGCTATTATACCGCCGCTGCCTGCCACGCCGCCGACATTAGTATTTCCAAATACATTCCCTATGGCATAGCTATTAGTTATTGTGCCATCGCGACTGGTTCCTACTAAGCCGCCAACATAATTATTGCCCTCAACATTTCCTGTGGCATAACTATTGTCGATTGTACCTCCGTTATTTCCTGCCAAACCGCCAATATCGTCGCCACTTCCCTCAACATTTCCTGTGGCATAACTGTTGGAAATGAAGGAATCGTATCCGATTGTCCCTACTAAGCCACCCACTACGCCTTTTCCATCAACATTTCCTGACGCATAACTATTGGTTATTGTACCTTTGGATCCGCCACCATTGTTCCCTACCAAACCGCCAACATCATTATTCCCTTCAACATTCCCTGTTGCATAGCTGTTTATGATTGTACCATCTTTCCTTGAGCTGTTGTAAGTGCCGCCATTGACTCCTACCAGACCGCCAACATTGCTACCTCCCTTAACATTTCCCGATGTATAGCTATTGACAATTGTGCCACCGCCAAAGTGCCGTCCTACCAGACCGCCAATAGTACCTCCGCCCGATATATAAAAAGCATTTACCCCCAAATTCCTTATCGTTCCTATAGATGCTCCAAATAAGCCTTGAGAACCACTACCTGTATTTATATACATTCCGCTGACTATATAATCTGCGCCGTCAAAAGTCCCCTGAAATACCTTGTCATAAGTTCCTTCAAATATTCCTATTGGAATCCATTCATTGGTTGGCGGGCTATTCGCCCAGTTTTGCCAGCTGCCGTTTAACGTAGTATCATTCAAAACAATGTTTGCGCCAAGCGTTATTGTTTTATCTTGAAATGATGTACCGCTTTTCACAAGCTGTGCCAGCCCTGCCAGTTGTTCTGCGGTGGTAATTGTGTAGGCACTTGCGGACTCTTTGCCCGTGTACCATGCGGTATTAGCCGTACCATCCCACGGAGTTTGCGCAAAAAGTAACGTGGGGAGTAGCAGGGCGAGTAGGGGGAGGAAGATTTTCATAGCGGGACTCCTATAATTTATTTACCGTACCTGTAAAATTGCATCCGTGTATTTCGCCATTGTTTGTTCCTATAAGATCATTAACACTTTTTTGCCCTGTAACTGTGCCAGCAAAATAACTAAAGATTATCTCGCCTCTGTTATTTCCTGCAAGTCCACCAACCATATTACGACCAGCAACCTTGCCAGAGAAACAACAATCACTTACCATAGTGCCATTTCCTTTATATCCCACAATCCCACCTACATAATCATTTCCTTCAACATATGAATCAACAACTTTAAGATTTTTTATTGTTCCTCTATAAGGAGTCGCTTCTCTCGCATACCTTATACACCCAAATAGACCTTGATTATCTTTTGAATTTTTGATATAAACACCACTTATGGTATGCCCCATACCGTCAAAAATTCCATTGAATGAATGTCCGTCCGTTCCTATCGGAATCCATTCATTCTTAGGCGGAATGGTGGACCAGTTTTCTAAATTTACCGTATCATTGAGTATAATGTCAGCACCGAGTTTGACGGTTTTGCCAGAAAAGTCATTTCCAGCATTTACCAATTCCGCTAACTTAGCAAGTTGCTGAGGTGTGGTTATCGTGAAGGTACTGGGCCAAGTATCATCTACATTGCCATCCCAGATAGATGGAGTGTTAGAATTTGAGTTCATAAAGAACCTCCTTTTTTGTTTACTCTCAAGCAGAATTACTTGAAATTCATTTGTACTGAAATCATTAGATTTTTCTTGAGTTTTATTTCTGTATGGATGGCGAGAACGAATACATTTAATGCCTGATTCTATTTCAAAAGCTGCCATTCCTTCCGCTAACGGGGCAAAGTATATTTTAGGAATGTATTTTGGAGTTAGTTTAACACTTTCTATACACAAACGCTCACCTTGAACTATTATTGATTCATCTTTATTTTTTTTATCAATAATACGACATTCTTGTTCTTCTGTAAAAGCGTAATCTTTAACAAGATAGCGAATATCTATAAGTAAATCTTCTATAAGTTTAGTTTTGTTAATAGACTCATTAATCTTAAAATTTAACAGATCTTCTATTGCGATTTTTAGTTTTTCAAATAAGCCTTCAACTCTTTCCTTAAATTTCTCATTCATATAAAACTGCTCATAAGAAGTTTTACATTTCTTTTTGCGTTTCAAGGATATTGATTCTATTTTTCCGCTATCCGGATTTACATAAACGCAACGATAAAGCGGATATTTTTCACCAGAATCATAAGGAGTGACATCACTAAAAAACGAAGGCTCAAAAAGAATGCTGATTCCTGTAGCCTCTTTATCATTTTCTTTTCCATATAACCTGAATTGATTTAAACTATTTACATTTGAGCTAAAACTGGCGATAAAAGCTATACGTTCAGGTAGTTCCAATTCAGTTTCAGTTTCTATTTTAAGAAATGACAGTAAAGTTTTTCCTTCATTCGGGTCATTCATTTCAAACGGATCATATAACCTAAATTTGTCAGATGGACATTTAGAAAATAATTTATATGCAGTACTTTTTTTTGTATAGTGGGATACTTCTAATTCATCTGCATCTTCGTAATCTACGAATGTTACAAAAAGACTGTCTACAATTTTTCTTACACAAGAATATATCTTTTCACATTCCTTAAACAATTCAATTTTCTCATCTATACCATGCATTTTTAAAATTCCACAAAGCATTTCTTTCTCATTTTTATTTATTGTTTCTTCTTGAGCATGAGAAATTTCTTTGTTATTGCTATTCGTCTTTGTTAAAAAAGAAGATATTTGTTCTTGTGTTTCATCAATAAATTCGTCAATACATTTACAAATTTTTTCTGCATTTAAATTCAAGTCAAGTTCCATTCTTAACACTAAATGATCTGGATAAATCCTTCCTCTGCTAAGAATCATTTTTTTATTACCTATGTATTTGTTATTAAATTCGTCACTTAAAGATTTATAAATCTTTTGAGTATTAGAATCTCTTCGGACTCTTCTTTCAAAACCGATATATATGTTTATAAGCTCATGTGTTTGTCTATTGAAGTTAAAGCTTAAAACATAACAGGTTCTTAAGTGCCAGTCTATATGAGGATATTTTTCTGATAATTTAATAACCGCCTCTTTAGTAGCTTGTTTGCCAAAATCATTTTGATATATTTTTCCGAATGTTACATTCGGCGATTCTTGATTTTCTATTTTTTTATGCGAACAAGTTTTATTCCACTTATATACAACTTCTTCTATGGTTATCATTTTTTACCTCACCGCCACACGTAAAATCTGTTTCTCGCTACCGAACTTCACTTGTGCAATGTACAAACCTTTCGGCAAATGCCCAAGCGACACGACGTAAACACCACCGCCAAAATTCTGCCTGCTTATCAAGTTTCCTTTCAAATTGAAAACCTCAACAACTGTGTTGCTTGTTGCTCGCAAATTGATGCCGTTATGAATTTGTGTGGCGTGGTTTACGGAAGATAATGGAATGTAAACTGGAGATGCATCGCAGCCATCCTCATCATCGCAAGCTTCTATTTCAAAATACGTCGTTATTTGACCAGTGTAATTTCCTTGGCCTGATATGCGTATTTGCGCATATTGCGTAACGGATGTATTGCTTGCGTAGGTAACTGCGTAATCTGTACCGAGAGTCAATGTCCCTGTTTCATCTGTGAGGGTAACTGACGGCGTTATGGCCAAACCAGTGTATTTTTGCGCCGGAACCTCTGCAACCATTGAAAGGATGATATTTCTGGCGTATATGGGAAAATTTCTACTGACCGTACCCTTGTAACTGCCAATCCCCGTTACTGCTATAGTGCCCATGCCGGCATTGGTGTTGGTGTCATAGCTTATCGTGTAATCAATGTCTTTTACCAAGACTTCGGATTTAGGGTTATAGGTGACTTTGACATCAGGAGTGATGGGGCTGCCGGTGTAAACATATCTCATCGAATCTATTATGGCAACGGTTACTACACCTGTTATGGCTATGTCCTGGCCGATTATTTTGAAAGTTGCGTCTCTTGTTCCGGTGAAGGGGCCGATGCCGTCTATGTGTATGATGGCACTTGCGGTTTCATCTATGTTGTTTGTGTAACTGAGCCAATAGTCTGCATCACTATCCATCGGTGTTTTGCCTTCGCGAAGCGTGATTGTGTCACCTGCTATGGTTGTTCTTACGACTGGTTTGGGTTTTACTTCGTTGCCGGTCCAGAACTGGTCGGGAATAGGAGCAACCGTGATCGCCCAACCTGCGATGTTTATTAAATCTGTTATGTAAAATTTGAAGCTTTTGCTGCCATAATACTGGCCTATGCCTTGAATTCTGATTTTGGCAGGATTTCCAGCAGTGCTAATTTTCGTATTGTTGGCGTACAGTACTTTGTAATCTGTTTCAGCTATTAATTTTTTCCCATTGGAAACTACACTGTCAACTGCCGGAGTTATGGGAGAACCAGTGTAAAGTTGAATTGGGTTGGCAATGTATATTTGGATATTTGTGAGTATATTTTGTTGAACTCCAAGCAGGTATTTCAAAACCGGATAATCACTGGAAGAATCAATAGCCCAAGTATCTGTGAAATCCCAACCTTCGTAAGTGCTTTGCGTCTTCATTTCCGCTGTGGTTTTTGGAGTTCCTTTGCCGGAATTATCCGATTGCCCGCTTGTTTCGCTATTATAATAGCTGCCCGTTGCGGTTATACCATTAGCCTGTCCTACTAAACCACCAGAATAAGAAGTGTTCGCAGAAGCAGAAATGTTGCCAATGGCGTAACTGTTGGTTATGTTTCCGGAGAAGCTTCCTGCCAAACCACCAGAGCGGCCAGTACCATAAGAGACATAGACAGAAACATCGTTGTTGGCATAGCTATCTGTTATGCTACCTCCAAAATACCCCGCCAAGCCACCGGAGTAACCATTCATATAAGCAGAAGCCGAAACATTGCCGCTGGCGTAACTATTGGTTATGTTACCTCCAAAATACCCCGCCAAGCCGCCGGAATAATTAGAACCATAAACATTGATGACGGCATAGCTGTTGGAAATGGCGCTGTTGTTGATAGCATATCCCACTAAGCCGCCGGAATAAGGAGTACAACTTTGGTAATTAGTAGCAGTAGAATAAGCTTCGCCAATGGCATAGCTATTGGTTATGGTTATGCCAGACGCATATCCTGCCAAAACGCCAGAATAACCTGAGCAAGGAATAAAAACATCGCCACTTACTCCGACATTCTTTATGTCACCATTGGCAACATAACCAAACAACCCTGCGTATTGAACTCCGCTAACATACAATCCGAAAATAAATTTGTCTTGCCCATCAAAAATTCCCTGAAATGTACGAGTATTGGTATTTCCTATCGGAGTCCAGTTTTTCCCGCCCAAGTCAATGTCTGCGCCAAGCATCACAGTTTTGCCACTAAAAGTTTCGCCCCTGTTCACAACTGCCGCCAGCCCCGCCAATTCCTCAGCAGTAGAGATTGTGTAAGCATCGGCTTCTTTAGCACTCGTGTACCAAAGGCTATCAGCGGTTATGCCATCCCACGCCGTCTGCGCAAAAATGGTCTGAACCCCGATGCCCCCGATTAAAAGGATTGACAGGATGGAAATGTTTTTGGAAATGAACTTATGGATGTTCATGGAAAACTCCTTGAAGAAGGTTGAAAGTTATTAAAGTCTGCAATGTTTAAGCCAATGCTTGGGACATGGGACAAACACTTGTGCAAAGCTACGTTGGCCGGGACATGGGACATGAATTTGCAGTTAAAAATCCTGTAAATCCCAAAATCCTGAAAATCGGGGTACAGACAATATTTTTCTATCTTACCTTTACAGGTTCTGTTCTGTTCTGTTCTGTTCTGTTCTGTTCTGTTCTGTTCTGTTCTGTTCTGTTCTGTTCTGTTCTGTTCTGTTCTGTTCT
>JGI24696J40584_12961427_pt1 | contig 15809 bp, 19 predicted proteins | sample TergutCo191P4_FD_40584 | JGI IMG/M metagenome (IMG submission 40584)
TTGCTGAGGTACTCCTCCCCGCCCTGAAGCCTTAATTCCTCTGTGGGCGAGAACGTTATCTTCTCTGCGTTCTTTGCGATTATCTTCTTTACTCCGACGCGCTCATCTATTGAAGTTCCAGCGTTGCGCCGGGCGGAGCCGTCTATCCTTATTATTCCGCGATTGGCATCCTCCGGGATCCCCCTCAGTACTTTGACGACCGTTTTCTTTGTGCCGTCTATCTGTATGATATCGCCGGTTTTGAATTCGAATATGTCCATAAGTTCAGGGTCAAGCCTGGCGATGCCTTTTCCCGTCTCTCCGGGTTTCAGTTCTGCGACCTTTATTGCTTTGTCAGTGCTCATTCTTCATCCCTCTTTTTTGTGTCCTTGTGTTTGCATTCAATATCGCTCATGATCCTGGTCATCCTGTCCTCTCTGATGCCCATGTCCCGGAAGACCTCCTGCAGATCGTGTCCCGGCGAGTTCAGCATCTCATACAGTATGCTTCTCTCCAGGTAGTCAAACCCGCCTGCGATCGGGCTGTTCATGAACGAACGGATCATCATGTTGCGCCTTTCGACCATTTCTTCTCTCATTCTGTCAAATTCTTCGATCTGTCTGTCTATTTCCGATAAGCTTTCTCTCGTCTCCTCAAACGCCATGTCGATGCTCTCTTGGGCATTCTCTTCATGCTCCGGTCTCGAGAGGGTTGCTCTGAACATTCCATTGCGCATGTCCACCGTGAGCGTGAATTCCGAGGTCGGACGGTAGACGATCTTAAAGGGCCCCTTGTCGCTGCTTTCTCTCCAGCTCTCCACCAGCCCGCTTCTCTCAAGAATGTCCAGATTCTTCATTATCGCCTGTTGGCTCACTCCGAGTTCCCTTGAGAGCTGCAAAGGGTAATGGGGCTCCCTGACAAGCGCCATGAGGATCCTTCGTCTTGTGGGGTTCTCGATGACCGACAGGATAGTATCGATGTCATTCATATTATCACCAGGTTGTTAACTTATAGTTACTAACTGATGGTTAATGTACATGCAGTATTTAAACAGTGCGCAGAAAGGGATTTTTTGTCGACATGGTTGGCGTTATATATGAATATTAAAACCTCCATAGAATAAAAGTATCATGAGCTTCAATACAAATGTGTCCGACTCACCGGCACGGCAGGGAACGGACAAACTTGCTTTGGCCGTATCCTGTCTGCGTCAACGCCGAAATGCTCAGGCATTTCTTTTGCTGTCTGCGCCGGGGTTTGAAAAAGCGCCCGCGGCGCAGTTCGCGCTGGGGTTGTGCTATCTCCGTGCGAATGACCTCTCAAAATCGATCGCATGTCTTGAACAAACGCTCCGTCTGCTTAAAGCAGCCACAGCTCCGCGCGAGTCGCCTGTGGCGGACGAGGCATATCTTCAGCTTGCGGCGGAACAGATAGACAAAGAGGTATACCTCGAACCCATGGATGCGGACTTCTGTGTCCGTTTCCCGCAGGCGGCGGAACAGACCACTCTGCTGGCACTGATCCATGCGTACCGCGAGAACAGCATGGAAGAACAAGCCAGGCGGCTTGCTGCCGGTCTGACCGGTGCAGAGTTCGCGGAATATCGGAAAACATTGTAAGAGGAATGATCCATGCATGTCAACGAAGTGAAAAATATATATGGGAAGAATGGGCCGGAAGCTGCACTGGAGGCATACAAAGCCTTTTTGGCGGAACACCCGGAGTCGGGTGATGAGCTGGCTTTCATTGCCGCCGACTATGCGCACCCTGAAGCGCTCGCTTTGCTTTTCGGAGCGGGAGTGTCCCCCGACATCACCGACAAATACCAGCATACGCTGCTCCATTATCTGGGAAAACAGCCGGAGAGCACGTACTACATCAAGCCCGAGGGCGCAGTGCGCGCGACAACAGAGCTTTTGCTAGACAACAAACTCAGTGCTCTGCGTAAGGATACGAACAGGAACATGACCTGCTATCACTACGCTGCTGAGAACGGCATGGCGGAAATGATCGAGGCACTGGCCGCCCGCGGCGCGAAACTGAACATGACCGACAAGGACGGAAACACAGGCATTCACATCGCCTGCGATTATGTCCGTCATGCTCTGAAAAACGTTGAGTTCAGCAAGAACAGTGCTGAACGGGCAAAGAAAAATTACGAGGAAACGCTGGCCGGGTACAAAAGCCAGGGCAGGACCGAGGAACAGATAGCGCAGTATGTGTCAAGCAATGCGAGCGCTCCCGAAAAGGCCCAGCAGGAATATGATGCGGCGGTCGCACGGGTCGAGAGGTATTTCCGTGTTGTAAAAGCATTTGCCGAAGGCGGTGTAGACAAAGATGAAAAGAACGGATACGGGCAGTCTGCGCTGGACATCGCTGTCAAGAGCGATGCGAAGAAGATCGCAGCCTATCTTTCTGGCACATTGACCGATGATGCGGACGGATCCGCCATAGCTGCGGGAGGCATGACTCTGCACCAGGCCGCTGAAAAAGGCGACAAAGAAGCTATAAAGGCAATCGCTGCGGCAGGTGCAGACCTCAATGGACTGAAAGAGGGAGAACGGCACAGGAACGGAGGATGCACGCCCTTGGCCATCGCAGTCATTTTTATGAAGAACGAAGCCGCGGAAGCCCTGCTTGCCTGCGGTGCCGACCCGTCTTTCAAAGACAGCAGCGGCAGGGTGGCGGTAAGCTATCTGAACGAAGCGTCCGTGAACGGTCCCGCCTTTGAAGAAAAACGCATTCCAAGGTTCATCAAGGATATGGTCAGTGTGGGGCTGAACATCAACACCCCGGTGGACGATGACGGCAATACGCTGTTGATCCTGGCCTGCAAATCCGGCAGATCGGGAGGCTATAACAAATACACTAAAAAGGGCGAGATGATCAGCGGAACGCTGAAACACAACCCCGACATAAATCTTAAAAACAGATTCGGCGAGACGGCGCTGATGCATGCCTGTGCCAGGGACTTTGAGATAATGGAGCAGGTACAGCTCACTCTGCTGGAACAGGGAGCGAACGTTGCCGCCGCCGATAAGAACGGGGACACGGCCCTGCATTATGCCGCCCGCAACGGCGACAGGAACGGAGCGAAAACACTTTGCGACATGCTGCTGGAGTTCGGCGCGGTTGCGAACGCAGTAAACAACGCCGGGCAAACGGCGCTGGACATCGCTACAGAAAATGAAAACGAGCCGCTCGTCAAACTGCTTCTTGGCAAAATGTGAAAGGAGATTAAAAATGGACAACACATTCTTAAACGCCTGCAAGAACGGGCAAAAGGGAATCGTCGAGGCCTTTGTAAAAAAAGGCGGAATCGACTACAACAAACGCGACCAGATGGGCTGTACGCCGTTGTTTTACGCCTGTATCAAAGGTGCTCGGGATATAGTGAAGATACTGATCGACAACGGTGCAGATGTCTCGCTGGCCAACAACGAGAGCATCACGCCTTTGCACGCGGTCTCAAAAAGCGGCAACAAGGAGATCATGAAACTGTTGATCGACAACGGCGCGAACATCAACACGACAGACAAGTACGGAGCGTCTCCTCTGATCTACACCTTGAAGGAAAAACGCACTGAGGGAGCAAACTATCTGATATCGCTCGGTGCGGACACATCAATAAAGGACAACAACGGGCACACCGCTCTGGACTATGCCACTGCACACGGCCTGCGGGACATAATTCCGCTGCTGTCCGGCGAAGGGGAGAACAAAGATTCCTTCGGCAACACGCCGCTGCATCAGGCGGCGCACAACGGGCAGAGCGAGGTCGTGGCCGCGCTGCTGAGATCAGGAGCGGCGGTAAACGCTGTCAACGACAACGGCGAATCCCCGCTGATCATAGCCTGCATAAACGGCAATCTGCAGATAGTCCGCCTGCTGCTCGGTGAGGGAGCGGATGCGAATCTGCGGCTGCTGAACGGCAATTCGCCGCTTCATTACGCAGCCGCGGGCGGGAATAAATTTTTGGGACTGGCACTGATAGAAAAAGGCGCAGATCTGAATTTCCAGAATGAGGCGGGAGAATCATCCCTAATTGTAGCCGCAATGCGGGGGCAGAATGATTTTACAGCCATGCTGATAGAAAAAGGCGCGAACGTGAACGCAGTGGACAATCTTGAACACAGCGCAACGTACTATGCATCCGAAGGCGGGTACACAGAGATCGTTGAACAGCTTATTGTGGCGGGGGCTGAACACTAAAAGGAGAGAAGAACTATGGATATTATGCAAGCTCAGAAAGAAATGGAACGGATCCAGATGGAGATCATGAAGGTGCAGATGGAGTATGCCGCTAACCCGACGCCCGAGAATGCGCTCATCATGCAGCAGAAAATAACGCTTCTCAGTCAGGAGGCCGTAAAAATATCTGCAATGTCGTCGTGCGACGACGATAATGAGGTCAACATTTATGCGAATGATGATTACGAGATTGACCCTCAGGTCATAAAGGACTTTGTCGATGCACATCCCGTGCCGGAAGATCAGAAAAAATATCTGCCCATCGGGGCGATTTTGATCGCCACTCACGACGAACCCTGGCAATGCTTTGCCCTTATGGAAGAAGCGGAGTACTGGGAGAGCGTTCTGGACGGAGGATGGGGCATCGGAAAAGTGGCCGCAGGCCGAAAGATGCTGGCATCTCTGTTAGAAGGGAGGCACCAAGCGCAATATGGAGGAGAATACCGCAAACTCAAAGCAGGACAGCCTAATAAACTGGATGAAGACAGCGTAGAAGGTTATGGAGATACCCTCGAAGCCCTCAAGGAGCACATCCCCGATTTGTTCCCGTTCGCCCAGAAGTGCGACACGCTGCTGGCGTGGGACCTGGAGCGCGTGGGCTATTTGGCACGCATATTCCGCGGTCTCGGCTGGATCGATGATGCTGAGATGCTGGACTGGATCAAAAAGGCGGCAAAAGCGATCAAAGACACTTTTTCCAGCTGGGAAGGATACATGGTATCTATTCTGATCGGCCGCGCGGTGGCCTATAACTTTGATTACTATGTAATAGGAACGGCACAAGAGGTCTTCAACGGCGCACAGGATATTTTGAAGAAGTATCCTCTCAGCAGTTTGTGATCGGCTGTCACATCCCGGGCTCATCGGCGGATGCCGCGGAACCCGGGATAAAACCTTATTTTCTGGATTTAATGTACAATAATATACATCAATGTACATAAGATTATATACATGTGTGCTTTGGCTCAATCATGGCGATACCTAAAGACATTAGGATAGACTTGCCGGTTGAAGGGGTGCCGAAAAAATGGTACAACCTGGCGGCAGACATAGGACATTTGGAGCCACCGCTCAACCCCGGAACGAAGAAACCGGCCAAACCCGAGGACTTCGAAGCGATCTTCTGCAAAGAGATCATAAGACAAGAGGGGTCGACCGAGCGCTATATCAACATCCCGGAGGAGGTAAGGGACAACCTGGTATGTCTCAACCGCCCCGCACCGCTCCAGAGGGCGGTCAGGCTCGAGAAGTACCTGAAGACCCCTGCAAAGATATACTTCAAGAGAGAGGATATGAGCCCTCTCGGAAGCCACAAAGGGAACACGGCCCTTGCGCAGGCATACTTCAATGCGGAGGAAGGGATCCACACCCTTACCACCGAGACCGGAGCCGGGCAATGGGGAACCGCTTTGGCGATGGTATCGAACCTGTTCGACATTGACTGCACAGTGTTCATGGTCAAAGGCAGCTATACGCAGAAGCCTATGAGAAAGACGATCATGCAGACATACGGCGCAACGGTGCATGCTTCCCCGAGCCCTCAGACGGAGTTCGGAAGGAAGGTCCTGAAGGAGCACCCGGATACAACAGGGTCCCTTGGGATAGCTATCTCCGAAGCATGCGAGATCGCTGCCAAAGATCCGAACACCTGCTATTCGCTGGGAAGCGTGCTCAACCATGTCATGCTGCATCAGACCGTCATCGGCATAGAGACCATCGAGCAAATGAAGATGGGCGAGATAGAGCCAGACTACATGATCGCATGTGCCGGCGGAGGATCGAACTTCGGCGGGTTTGCGTTCCCGCTGCTCGGAGAGAAGATCAAAGGCAAGGCTGACTGTACATTCGTGGCCGCGGAATCGAAGGCCGCCCCGTCCCTCACTGCGGGAGAGTTCAAGTACGATTTCGGAGACACGGGAGGATTCACTCCGCTCCTGATGATGTACACGCTCGGGCAGGAGTTCATTCCGAAAGGGATACACGCCGGAGGGCTGAGATACCACGGAATGTCGCCTCTTGTCTCTGCGGCAATGGACAAAGGGCTGATAACCGCACGGGCTTATGAGCAGCTCGAAACGTTCGAGGCGGGACTCACGTTCGCGAGGACGGAAGGCCTGGTCCCGGCACCGGAATCATGCCACGCGGTCAAAGCGGCAATGGACATCGCGCTGGAGTGCAAAGAGACCAAAGAGGAGAAGAACATAGTGTTCTGCATGTCGGGGCACGGGATGCTTGACCTCTATGGGTATGAACAGTACATCGACGGCACTATGAAGAGCTCTTCGATCTGAACGGATACAGCACAAAAACAAAAACATGGGAAACCTGCCCTTACCTTCATTTTCATTTTAAAACCGACAAAACAGGAAGTAAAAACCCTTCAACATCGGAAGTGACTAACAATATCTAATCAATCTGGCTATCATGAAAACTTTTCATAGTAGAGGATGTGCAGGCATGGAATCCCTCCATCCGTTCCGGTACTTCCGTGAGGACATATCCGAAACGGCATTCTGTGGACCCTTCGATCGCAGCATATATGCTGAGGGCATCAACCCAAAAGCTGTTGACGGACTTTGGGATATTTGGTCTTCTCTTTGAGGCGCTGTGTGTCCGGACCTCAGAGTGTATTCTCAGGGTTTGAACGGAGAGATATATCACTACCGTGACGGATATGGTCTTGAGGCGGACATTGTCATCCGTCTTGATGATGGGCGATCCCGCTTCCTCATGATACTTACTGCGGGAGAATATGGGTACAAACGTCCTGATGGAGTATATGTTATCCCGATCGGATGCCTGAGGGACTGATACAGTTCTGGTGAAGCTTGGATATGAGCATAGGCCACGGTCATTCAAATTTTTTCAGCCTATACCGCTGGTTCCGGCTAGTGGGTTTCTCTGGGATCGTCATCTCGATCAAACCGAGATCCAATGCAGGGTTGAGATAATTGTCCCTGAATGTCTTCCTGTGGCTCAACCCCAGTTTTTCCATTATCTCCAAAGATGTCATTTCTTTTTTCTTCAGACAATTCGCCACAGCTCTGGCTCTTTGAACATCTTGGTCGGTATCTTGGTCGGTATCTTGGTCGGTCAGGAACTCATCCAGAGCCTCATCAATAGCACTTAGCATGAACTCCGCGAATATTCCCGAATCTGTTTTTTCGGTGGATCGGTTGATGGCCTGATAATACTCTTCCTGATGTTTTTCGATCATGGACTCTATCGGAACCCATTCCAACACAGGATTCCACCTAGAAAGCAGAAGGGTATGCCAAAGGCGCCCCATGCGGCCGTTCCCGTCCGAAAATGGATGTATGAATTCAAATTCATAATGGAAGATGCAGCTCTTGATCAGAGGATCCCATTCTGAATTCTTTATCCAACCTAACAGATCTGCGACATGCGTCGAAACCATGTGTGCGGGCGGAGCCATGTGGATAAGCTTATTGTTGCTGAACACACCAACTCCGCCGGAGCGGAACCTGCCGGGTTCATCTACCAAACCATTTGTCATAAGTCCGTGAGCATACAGAAGATCCTTCACGCCGTAAGGATCCAGATCGGGTATCGCCCCGTAGGCGGAATATGCATTCTTTACTTCCAGGATGTCCTTTTCGGGGCCGAGGACGCGCATCCCTCCGATCACATCTGTCACCTGTTTTAGGCTCAGGGAGTTGGCTTCAATGGCCAGTGATGATTTGATCGATCTGATGCGGTTTGCGCGGCGGAGCTTTGGGCTTGGCGGTGCAGAAAATGGTTGGCTAAGAGATGCGGCCTTTGCGGAAATGGAGACCATCTTTGAGGCTGTTTTGCCCGTGATGTTAAATGATGGTTCATACTCTTCAGACATGCCTGCACCTTTTGGAAACTGTGGCTTACCCTATGTGTTGAAGGTATTTCCATATTATGACGGTCGTTATGCCGGACCAAATATCCTAAAGAAATCGTTTATGAAAAGTTCTAAAAGATTCTGTCAGCACCGAGCCGAAAGAAAAAAATCGACTTACGACATACTATCGCGGAAGCTGTTCATTGTCAATATGTGTTGATTCCGGCAATAATTGCCTCATTGATTTTTGAGTAAAGCTGTTCCGAAAGATCGTCGTATTTTTCGTTGTCTGCTTCGTCATCGAAGCCCAGGTCGTTCCATGAGCCCATGCCGCCGAAGACCCATGCAGAACCCGCTGAAAATATGATCTGCTTTGCTGTCAATGAATAATTTTCAAGCGGGATCAGGTCTCGGGGTTGGAAGTCTTCTTCCGGCGAACTGCTGTCCAATACGGTCATAGATCTGTCAAACTGCTCGGCCCAGCTTTGCAAGTCTTGCTCTGATGCAAAGTCTGCGATCTCGCTCAGTACACGTCTCAATTCGTTTTTTACTGTTTGATTGTCGATCTGCAGATCGTTTGTGGGATGTCGTGCACTCAGCGCACCGTAATTGACCGTCCAGATCCTTCTGTCAGCGGCATTTTTGTCCGTGACCATCCATCGGTTCGCCCAATAGATAGAGTAGCTGTCATAAACTGCTTCAATGAACCAGTCGCCGCCTCCGCCGATAAATCCTGCTAGCTTGTGGTCTTTTGCAAAATCCTGATCCTTTGAACCTTCATAGTAAAGACGCAAATGCTTACAGCCGTCAGTCTTCAGATGCCTGAACCAACCGGCCGGACTGACAGAGACCATTTTCTCTCCGAGGGCCGAGGATGGATGCACATTTCCGAATTCACTGAAATCGACCTTGTTGCAAAATTGAAAGACCGCATGATGATCAAAATCGACAGGAATGCTCCCGTTTCTCAGATAGTCGTTCCCATATGCGGTCAATGTGATTATCTGCGCTAATGTCCCTATCATATCCCGGCCTTGCCTTTTTTAGGAATCAGGAACCATCGCTATCAAGCTTTGTGTCCGTCATTCGAGAAATGACACAAGACATTATATTGTTCGGAAAACCCTTTATGCGATACAGCAAACAAGGCCTCAAAGGCTTTACGAACTTACAGAACAATAAAATATGAACACATTTCTGTTGACACAGATGCCGGGAGAACTGTTCGAGGACACTGTGGTCATCAGAGACCAGAAGGAAGGCACTCAGATATACAATAAAGGAAACTTTGGCTATCCGATGAGCGGTGGGGGTCTGGAACTCGATCTCATCGAAGCTACATTCCTTCTGGAATGTGAAAGGCTTCAAATAACGAAGGACGGAGCACCGATATCCTTCAGAGAGATGTTCTGCCACTCATCCGAACAGTACGACAGGTTCGATACATCTTATCTTGTTTACCGCGACATGAGGAACCGCGGATTCGTCGTTAAAGCTGAAAGCGGGCACTTTGATCTTTCCGTTTTCCCAAGAGGGTCCACGATGAGCGACTCCCGGCCGCAGTATTTGGTGAGGGCGGTGTCCGAAAGGGACGTATTGGACCTGGAGGTGTTCTCGAAAGAGGTATCGCACACCGAGATCAAAGGAAAGAAGCTCCTTTACGGAGTGGTGGACGAAGAGGGCGACCTAACATATTACCACATGTCCTCAAAGGATCCCGGCGGCAAGTACTTCCATTCCTCATCCAAAAACATCGCAAGAGGATATCTTATCGGCGAAAGGGTGCTGGTCTTTGAAGAGAGCCAGATAGAATATCTCAGGGAAAGAGAATTCTACGGGAAGATGATGGGCAGCGTGCTTCAGCTGTCGCTCATAGAATGCTGTTTCCTTGTCGAGATGGGAGATCTGGAGGTCATTGCGCAGACCGGCGAAAAGATGTCAGCCGAAGAGATGATGAACCTAGGGATGAGGACCCAGGAGGAGTTCGACCTCAGGCTAGATGCGTTCAGGGACCTGAGGAAAAGAGGCATGGTTGTCAAGACCGGCTTCAAATACGGCGCGCATTTCAGGGTGTACAACGGATCGCCCGAGGACGACCACGCGAAATATCTTGTTCATGCTGTGCCGAACAGGAAGACCATGATGTGGCCGGAGATATCCAGGACCGTCAGGTTATCGGGTGGCGTAAAGAAAGATATCCTGTTCTGCCGCATAGGGGAGCCCATAGAATATCTCGAGTTCAAATGGTTCAGGCCTTGAAATTGAAAAAATAAAGTGTTTTCCGAAATGGTTTATCAGAGCACGATATCGATGCCGAGCTTCTCCGTCAGTTCTTTGTATCTGTTGCGGATGGTTACCTCTGTGACACCCGCGACATCGGCAACTTCCCTCTGGGTCCTGCGTTCGTTGCAAATGATCGACGATATGTATATCGCCGCTGCGGCGACGCCTGTGGGCCCTCTTCCGGAAGTGAGCTCCTTCTCCGACGCATCCTTCAGGACCTCTGCCGCTTTGCTCTGGACTTCGCCGCTGAGCTTCAGCTCGGAACAGAACCTCTGAACATAGTCCTGGGGCTTGGTGGGCATGAGCTTCAGCTTCAGCTCGCGGGTCATGAATCTGTAAGTGCGGCCGATCTCCTTTCTTCCGACGCGGCTTGAGCTTGCGACCTCGTCAAGCGTCCTCGGGACGCCGCACTGCCTGCATGCTGCGTACAAAGAAGCGGCGACGACGCCTTCTATGGACCTTCCTCTTATCAGGTTCTTATTGACCGCTTTCCTGTAGATCATCGCGGCCGTTTCCCTGACATTCCTGGGAAGCCCCATGGCGGATGCCATTCTGTCAAGCTCGGAAAGTGCAAATGCGAGATTCCTCTCGGTGGCGTTCGAGACACGGATCCTTCTCTGCCATTTCCTCAGCCTGTAAAGCTGGGCTCTGTTCCTGGTCGGGATGCTCTTTCCGTAGCTGTCCTTGTTCTTCCAGGATATCTCTGTGGACAGTCCTTTGTCGTGGATTGTGTATGTCATCGGGGCGCCGGTGCGCGCTCTTTTCTCACCCTGCTCAACATCAAAGGCCCTCCATTCCGGCCCCTGATCTATGAATTGATCATCCAAGACCAATCCGCAGTCCTCACAGAGGAGTTCTCCCCTTTCATAGTCACGCACAAGGTGGTGGCTTCCGCATTCGGGGCAGACCTCAATCTCTTCTGTTCCTTCTCTTGTCTTTGCCATTCTGAGTTCTCCTTATTACGTATAGTTCCTTACCTTTGAGCCCTTTCAAAGTGGCATCGTCATCGACGGCCACTGTGACGAATGGTTCGCTTACCGGCCCAAATATACGTTTGATGGACCCAATCTTGTTTTTATTGGAGTCAAAGACATGATTTCCGATATCGGGGATGCTGCCCGCAAGCACCACAACGGCGATGCCGCTGTCTGCGGCCTCACCGACAATCCCCAAAAATTCCATGTTTTTGCTCCTCTACCAAGGTCACACCTTAATATAGAAAGGTAGACACAGGCCATATTTAAGTGTTAGGGTTTATTTTAATTATGATAAACTTCTTTATATAACTTTTTATCTTATTTTTAAATGCAAATGGCGCATAAAGGGATAAGCCATCCATCCAATCGATGTGCGGGCCGTGCCCGCACTCGTCGGGGCATCGGACTTCAGTCGCGATCAGAAGAAAGAGAACGTCCTCTTGCATGATTCGGTCATAGCACAGAAGCATCAAGCATTCTGTGGAAAACGAACAGATCCGATGGGAATCGCTGAAAAAAACCTCGTGGCAGCATGCAGGCAACGCCCGGTGTGGTTTCGCTGTGACAATATGTAAAAGATTTAATAATAACAACCGTGTTTCCTGCCAGTAATAGTCGTAGAAACGAACTTAAACGGAGGTTTATAAAAATGGAGCTTGATATCTGGAGTTTCCTCACCATCATCATCTTTGTATTCGCACTGGTCATGATGGTAGCGGGCATATTCTCGGCGTATTTCGGAGCTGGAAAAAACAGGGCCTACGGCGGGATAATATTCGCCGTCGGATTGATAGTTTGTGTCGTATGGGCGTATCTGGTAGGATACAGTGATATTGCCCCGTTCTGCGATGTCCCCGCATGGGATGTCATGTATAACGCGTTCATATATCTGATAGCTGTTCTGATTGGCGCCCTCATTGCCATCGGCATCTTCCTTGTTGTAGTGCTTAAAAGCTGAGATAGCAGGAAGGACTAATCCAAACCACTTACCCCGATATTCTTTTCGGTGGGTTTTTATCCTTTAATTGAGTGAACCATCCGATGCGAAAAATTTTGATAATAATGGGCAGCAAGAGCGACCTGCCCGTTGCCGAGAAGGCAATAGCTTTGCTCAAGAAATTCTGCGTCGACTATGAGATAGCGGTTGCATCAGCTCACAGGACGCCGGAAAGAGTGAAAGACATAATCACGACATCGGACGCAGACGTGTTCATTGCGATAGCTGGGTTGTCCGCCGCTCTGCCGGGTGTCGTCGCGGCGCACACGTGCAAGCCCGTCATCGGTGTACCGGTTAGCGGCGGCGTGAACCTTGATGCTTTGCTGTCGGTAGTGCAGATGCCTCCCGGGATACCTGTCGCAGCTGTTGGGCTCGACAGAGGAGACAACGCAGCGCTGCTTGCGATAGAGATCATGGGCATTACGGATTCAAAACTCTCGGAAAAAATGAAAGAATACAGGAAGGAAATGGCAGAGAAGATCGAAAAGGATTCAAAAGAGGTAGTTACTGATGCAGGGAACAGATGATTTTATAAAGAGTGCGGTAGAGGGTCTGAAATCGAAGATCCAAGGCAAAGCGATAATAGCATGTTCAGGTGGGGTCGACAGTATGGTCTCCGCCACACTGGCGAGCAAAGCCATAGGGGACAGGCTGCTGGCAGTCTATGTGGACACAGGACTGATGAGGAAAGGAGAGACCGAAGAAGTGCGCGGCATGCTCAAAGAGATGAAGGTCAATTATAAGATCATCGACGCATCCGAGGAATTCTTCGCGGCCCTTAAAGGCGTCGCGGACCCAGAAAAGAAAAGGAAGACGATCGGCGCTATGTTCATCAAGGTCTTCGAGAGGGAAGCGAAAGAATTCGGTGCGGAGTATCTGGTACAAGGTACGATCGCGCCGGACTGGATCGAATCCGGGACCGGCGGGAAGAACACGATAAAATCCCACCACAATGTAGGAGGCCTTCCAAAAGAGATGGGGATGACCGTCGTCGAGCCTCTGTGGGATCTATTCAAAGAGGATGTCAGGCAGGTCGCGAGGGCACTGGGCGTAAAGTCGTCGGAAAGACAGCCGTTCCCGGGACCCGCACTTTCAGTAAGGTGTTTGGATGAGGTCACGCCTGAGAACATAGGAATAGTAAGAGAGGCATGTTTCATCGTTGAAGATGAGATAAAGAAAGCCGCCGAGAAAGGAAAGATGGATCTCCCGTGGCAGTATTTCGCTGTTCTTCTTCCGACAAGGTCCGTCGGCGTTCAGGGAGACAGAAGGGCATATGGCAGGACGATCGTGGTAAGAGCGATAAACACGACGGACGCAATGACAGCAACATATGCGAGGATACCTATGGACGTGCTCGATACGATCTCAACGAGGATCACCAGCACCATGAAGGATCAGGTCAATCGCGTGGTCTATGACATAACGAACAAACCTCCCGCGACAATAGAGTGGGAGTGAACAAACAATAAAAGGCCGGAGACCCCGGCCGTCTTTATTTTTCTCAACATTTCAAATGACCATGGCTTTGTATGCCGGCAACAGAATGTTAAAATCACGACGTGTGTCGTTTTGGTAGGGTAAGTAAATCGTTTAACCCGACTGAGCGCTGAGGACCTCAAGCTGGCTTATTATGTTCCAGATGAGCGTCCTTCCGTGAAGCGGAATGTTCGGGTCGTTGGCAAGGTCGTCCAGTATAATTATGGCGCTTGTAGCACGCACGTCCATTGCGTTCTTTGTGTCCATAAGCCTGGCCTTTGCATCAGTCGCGCCTTTCCTGATGTTTCGCGGCACCGATGTGTCCTCGGCGAGGCTGTCAAGCGTGTCTATTACGTGTTTTATGTGGTCTGCCATAGTATCATCTCGGTCAGATAGACTCGAACTCTTCCTGCAGATCGATCATAAGCTGTTCCAGTACTTCTTCGAAGTTTGATGACTTATATTCCCGCATCCCGCCGAGATCACTTTGTATCCTGGCTATGAAGTCATTGTTATCTTTCACCAACTCTACATTGCATAGAATTTCTTCCATTTTACATCACCTGTGCAAGAATAAGGAACCAACATATATAGGCCGTATATAAGAGTTGGCAGAGGCCGTTCTGCGAAAGTATCCGCGAACAGTCTTTGTCACGTACATCGATCTTCGCAGACGGAATAAATCAACGCATCGTCGGATTAGAAAGGAAATATAGTAACCAAAAGCTTTAAGATAGGAGTTTTATATGGTTGCTCATTCAATTGTTATCTTCAGTGATAACGAAAGAGGGTAAGTTCGATCCGGAACTCAGTCCGGATGCGGCAGGGAAGTAGGAAAATGAAAGTAGAGACAAAGGCAGAAGAGATCCAAAACAGCTTTGAGACCAAGACAAGGAACCTTGGCAGAGGCAAATATGGCAGGATTCTCAAGATGGCCCACACACCCACTCGAGAGGAGTACAAGAAGACATGCTATATCGCAGCGCTTGGAATGATCGTAATAGGTGCAGTAGGGTTTGCCATAATGTGGGTTATGACCTATCTTCCCAATTATTTCTAATACAAAAGAGGTGTGATGATGTCTGATCTTGGAATAGGAGGCACTCGCATGATAGGCGAGGGGGGGAAGAAGGATGTCCGCGCAGGATCAGCGGCCGTATGGGAGTTCAAACTCACTTCCACCATGTCTTCGGCAACAATCAAATTTGATGTATCTACGGGACCGGATGCGGACAACGCCCCGGAATGGAATGTTACGCTTTTCGACGCCACAGGGAGCGAGCTTTGGAACAACTATCGTTCAAAAAGCGAACTGGAGACGGACATTCCCAACAAAAAACCAAAAGAATTCAAACTGGAGGTCATCTGCCCCAAGGGTGCAAGATACGGTGACGAGGTGAACATCGCGATCACTGCCTCCACAAGAGAAGGAACATCCGCACTCACGTTCAATGCTGTCTCAAGACAGTCCTTGATGGTCCTCAAAACACAGATGGATCAGGAAAAAAGCGTTGCAGACAGCCTGATGTCCAAAGCCCAGCTTGGGGAGAAGGACATATATGCGATATTCAGCCCCCCGGGGCTGAGAGGATATGTGTTCGTCGAGGGAATGAACACCGACCGTCTCAGGGAGAAGACCAGAGACATAAAGAAAGCGCGCTCGTTCGTAGAAGGGGAGACCGATATAGAAGAGATAAGCCACTACCTTGTCCCGGTCTCCGCAGTGATCGGCATCGTGGAAGGCGATCTGGTCGAACTGGTGAACGGTCCGTTCAAGGGCGAGATAGCAAGAGTACAGCAGATAGACCAGGGCAAAGAAGAGATAACCGTGGAGCTTATAGAGGCCATGGTGCCCATCCCAGTCACCGTCAAGGGTGACAGCGTCAGAGTTATTGAGAAGGAGAAATAAACAATGGTAACCACTGTTGAGGCATTAATAGAAGGAGGCAAGGCCACCGCAGGCCCGCCGCTTGGTCCGGCACTCGGCCCTACCGGCGTGAACACCGGTCAGGTC
>JGI24696J40584_12961426_pt1 | contig 15796 bp, 17 predicted proteins | sample TergutCo191P4_FD_40584 | JGI IMG/M metagenome (IMG submission 40584)
TTGTTAGGGTGGACCCTCCGTGGGAGTGAAATGGCAATGCCGGACAAATATCTGCGCTCAGCCTTCATTCTCAATTATGATTTCCTGAAAGCCCTTTAACGGGTTCAGAGCATTTTGAGCTCGCCTGTTATCTTGTCCAAGACGGCGGACGAAGCAGGGCCTATGCCGAGGCACGTGATGGTCCCCGGTTTGATCTCCGTTCTCCCCGCGTCACAAATTACAGAATTGTTGATATCCTGAGCATCGGCGATCGCTTTGAACTCAAAGAGCTCTCTTTCCGAGTTTATCTTCAGGACTATTAAGGGCTGGCCGCAGAGCGTCCATTTTTCGAACATATCTGAGTCTTTTTTCTTGATGCTCAGAGCGCAGTTGACCGCCGCATGTCCCGTCTGTGCTGCGATCTTTCCTTTGGACATCTTCAGATCGTCCCTCATCAGTATGACCATTTTGTATTCCTCGGCACTTCGGAACTCGATACGGAACATATAGGGCGGAATGTTCTTGTTAGTGATAAAGCTGTCAGTGCAATACGCTTTTAATTGGCGGCCATAATGCAGTATCATGGCTATGATCGACATTGAGTATAGGCACTCATCCGAACCGCCGGAAGATGAGAACATAAGAAGGCAGTCCGTCGAGGAGATGTCGAAATACCTCAAAGGCCTGGTCTATGAGATGCAGATGTCTGATATCTCTTCAAAATTCATAAGCACAGAGAAGGAAGGACCCAATGCACTCATCATCAACGGAAAGAGGGTGCAGGATATACTCGAAGGGCTGGAGATCAAGATGCTCGATTCGGAAGACAGCTGCGATCACGGAAAGGTCGGCATGGTAAGTTTCGGGCGCCCGGTACTTGATTGGAGGAAAGACGTGATAGAGGATATCCCGGATGTTCTGGTCAAGAATGCGATATCAAAAACATATGCCGACATTGTAAAGAACAGAATCCTTTAATCCCGCGACCATATCTACTGCCTGATGTTTGAGGTTGTTAAAAGAGACGGGCTTGCCAGAATAGGTAAGTTTCAGACGAGGTCCGGAGTGTTGGAGACGCCAGCTCTCCTCCCGGTGGTAAATCCGAAGATATGCACTGTGTCCCCGAGAGAGCTCTACGAAGAGTTCGGATTCAGGGCAATAATAACCAACTCATATATCATCAAGAACAACCCCGAACTGAAAGCAAAGGCCCAGGAGGTCGGACTCCATGAGATGCTGGATTTCCCCGGAGTGATAATGACAGATTCCGGAACATTCCAGAGTCATATGTACGGCGAGGTCGAGGTCACGAATGAAGAGATGGTAGGATTCCAGAAGAACATCGGGACCGACATCGGGACCGTTCTCGACATTTTCACAGAACCGTATTGGACAAAGGAGCAAACGGCTGATTCGATAGAGATCACCCTTGAGAGGACGAAAGAAGCCTGTGATATGAAGGGGGACATGATGATCAACGGCGTTATCCAGGGCTCGGTGTATCAGGATCTCAGGGAATACTGCGCAAGGAGCATGGCACCGATGGATGTCGATGTCCACCCAATAGGCGGCGTCGTCCCCCTCATGGAGCAGTACAGGTATCTTGAGCTTGTTGACGTGGTGATCTCTTCCAAGAGGGGGCTGAACCCGAACAGGCCGGTGCATCTTTTCGGTGCGGGACATCCTATGGTGCTGGCCCTCGCGGTTCTGATGGGGTGCGACCTTTTCGATTCGGCATCCTACGCAAAGTTCGCCAGAGACGACAGGATGATGTTCATCGACGGCACTTACCGTTTGCAGGACATGCAGTCTCTAGACTGCAACTGTCCTGCATGCAGAGGGCTTACTTTGGAAGCCCTCAGAAAGATGGAGAAGAAAGAGAAGGAAAGAACCATCGCAAAACACAACCTTTACCAGATAACGAATGAACTTGCACTTGTGAAAAGATACGTCAGGGAAGGCAGGCTGTGGGAGTTGGCAGAGATGCGGTGCAGATCGCATCCGGCCCTGCTCGATGCGCTGAGGAGGCTGGAAGAGCATTGGGATTTCATGGAGAGATACGATCCTATCAGCAGGGACGGCGCTATGTTCTACACCGGAGCGGAGACAAGAGGAAGGCCGGTGTTCGGAAGATACATATCCAGATTATGGGACAGGTACATTCCGGCGACCGATAAGGCCGCCCTGTTCTACGACGAGGACAGCAAACCGTACAGCAGGGCAATGGCGGCGGATTTCAATAGGGCAAGAAAAGCGGGGTATACGCCGGTGGTCGTTTCCCCGTTCGGACCGGTGCCCGCAGAATTAGATGAGCTGTACCCCATCGCGCAGTCAGTGTTCCCCAAGATACTGGATTCCGATACACTGATAGAATCGGAATCGCTCACTGTCAACTTCCTCGAACACAAATTCACTGAAACCATAAACGGCAGCGATATAACAGACGACGGCACCGAAGTATACGACCCAGATATGATAAGGGCGAAGGCGGTATCCAGATATCAGTTCGGCATCGATGCGACCGATGCTCTGTTCAGAGGGAAGATAGAGCTGGTCATAAGCAAGAACACAGGTAAGATAAGGAACGTCATCTCCGACGGAGAGCACATACTGTCAATGCGCGCCGGAGATGGGCTGTACACGTTAAGGAAAGAAGGAGCGGACAGGATAGTCTCGGCGGTCCCCGCTCCGTTCATGAGGGTCAGGGTCTCTGACGATGCAGTTCCGTTCGTATCGGAAGGAAAGAACGTGTTCTGTCAGTTCGTCACAGAATGCGACAAAGAACTGAGGCCGATGGAAGAGGCCATCGTCACAGATGGAAATGACAAAGTGATCGCCACAGGCCGCATGATTCTGGTGGCGGAAGAGATAAGTTCATTCAAAAAGGGAGTCGCCGTCAAGGTCAGGAGCGGGGCCGGAGACGAGACCTGAGGCCTCCTCGGCGGCCTTTATGCAGGCCATGAGGTCATCAGCGGCATTGCGCAGGCTCCCGGCGTTATCTGAAGAGATACTCATCAGCAGCACGTTTCCGCACAGCTCCGTTGCAACATACCCTTCATTATCGGGAGCCACAGAGTCGAAGACAGCTTTTGCCATCTTTTCATCATCATACTCTATGCGGAGGTCAAGCGTGATCATAGGTTCACTTCTTCTGTCCCAAAATATATCTGCAGATCGCTTCTCCGACCTCATCTGTGGTCAGTTTTCCGCCTAGGTCTGGTGTTGTAAGCCCTTTGTCAAGGCAGTCCCTTACGGACCTTCTGAGCATTTCGCCTTCTTCCTGGTAACCTTGGTTCTCAAGCAGCATCCTTGCCGCAAGCACCGCCGCAATAGGGTTGGCCTTCTTTTGGCCGGCAATGTCCGGCGCAGACCCGTGGATCGGCTCGAACATGCTGACCCCGTTCGGATTTATGTTGCCGCTCCCGCCCATACCCAGACCTCCCTGGAGCTGCGAACCGAGGTCTGTGAGTATATCTCCGAACAGGTTAGGGACCGCGACCGTGCCGAACGTCTCGGGCCTGACTATCATCGCCATTGCCATGGCATCGACGAACATATACTCCAACGCGATCCCGTGCTCTTTGGACTTCTCTTCAAAGATGGATCTCTGCATGCCGTAGATATGGGTGCAGACATTCGCTTTATCGACGAGCGTGACCTTTTTGTCGCCTCTTGCCTTTGCGTAGTTGAAGGCATAATCCGCGAATCTTGTGATGCCCTTCCTTGAAAGCAGACCTATCTCGAATGCGAAATCATCATTATTCGAAGAATTCGTTCTAAGGTCTATCTGAAGGTCATACATCTCTCTTTTTACATTGACGCGCGCATCCTTCCGGTCTCTGCCGAATGTCCCTCCGGCGCCCATGTAGAAGTCTTCTGTGTTCTCTCTGAGGAAATGGATATCGAAGGGGACCTCTCTTTTCAGAGGCACCAAGGGGAACCAGGATGTCACCGGCCTGAGGTTGATATATTGGTCGAACACGGCCCTCATTTTCAGAAGGATGCCCTGTTCCAGTATCCCCGGTTTGACCCTCGGGTCGCCGATCGCACCGAAATAGATGGCATCTTTTTTCCTAAGAGAGTCTGTGTCCTCGTCAGTAAGAAGTTCGCCGCTTTTCAGATACCTCTCGGATCCTATGTCGAACAGTTCACCGTCATAGTCGAAGGACGAGATCTCGCATACGGCGTCCAGGACCTTCAGCCCTACGTCTATGACCTCTTTTCCGATGCCGTCTCCCGGTATTATTGCGAGATGTTTCAAAATTTACCCTCCTTGATCAAATTGATGAGTCCGCCGCATTCTATGAGCTGCGTTATGAAGGGAGGATACTTCTGGAAACCGAATTCCTTTCCGTTATCCAGATCTCTGATCTTCCCGCTGTCGGTGCACACCTCTGCGGCATCTCCCTCCTTTATGTCCGTCTTGCATTCCACCAGCAGCAGTCCGATATTCATGGAGTTGCGGTAGAATATACGTGCGAAGGATTCGGCCACGATGCATGAGAAACCTGCCTGTATCAGCGCCAGCGGGGCATGCTCTCTGGACGATCCGCACCCGAAGTTCTTCCCCGCCACCAGTATGTCCCCTTTCTTTATTTCTTTGGAGACACCCGGCCTTACTTTTTCAAATATGAAGTCGTTCAGATAGGTCAGGTTAGAGGATACCAGGCGCTCAGCCGGTATTATCTGATCCGTATCGACATTGTCCCCGAACCTCCAGACATTTCCTTCTATCTTTACCATCATCACCCCTCCAGTTGATCCGGCGTTACGATCCTGCCTGCGATTGCCGACGCAGCGACGACCTCCGGTCCCGCAAGGTATACTTCCGAGTTCTTGTCCCCCATCCTTCCGATGAAGTTCCTGTTGGTGGACGAGACCGCTTTCTCTCCCGCCGCAAGTATCCCCATGTATCCTCCCAGGCATGCGCCGCATGTCGGACCGGATATGAATGCTCCTGCATCCAGGAAGATGGTCATCAGTCCCTCGTCTATCATCTGCCTGTATACTTTTTGCGTCGCGGGAACAACCAGGAACCTGACATCGCGGTGCACTTTCCTTCCTTTTATTACAGCGGCAGCGGCGCGCATATCCTCGATGCGCCCGTTCGTGCATGATCCGAGATATGCCTGGTCTATCCTCACATCTGAGTCCTTCACAGCGCGGCCGTTGCTTGGCAGGTGCGGGAATGCGACCATGGATTCGATCTTCGAGAGATCATATCTCAGTATCTGGCAGTATTCTGCATCATGGTCTGCCGAGACCGGAGCATATTCTCCTCTCACAGTATCTTTGATATATTCTTTTGTAAGTTCGTCGCAGGGGAATATGCCGGCCTTGCCGCCGGCCTCTATCGCCATATTGGAGACGGAAAGTCTGTCGGCGACGCTCATGTTCCCAACGCCGTTGCCGTGGAACTCGAATGCCTTGTAGTTTGCTCCGTCCACTCCGATATCGGCGATGATCCTGATGATGAGGTCTTTCCCGCCGATGTTCTTTCTGAACTTGCCGGTCAGCTCAACCTTTATTGTCTCCGGCACTTTGAACCACAGCTTTCCGGTGGCGAATGCGACCGCCGCCTCGGTAGAGCCTATGCCGGTAGAGAATGCGTTTATGCCGCCGTAAGTGCAGGTATGGGAATCAGCGCCGACAATGAGCCTTCCCGGAGCGGCGAAACCTTCTTCGATCATGATCTGATGGCATACTCCGCCCTTTCCGACCTCATAATAGTTGTTTATCTTATGATTCCTGGCAAAGTCCCTCATCTCTTTGGCCTGTTCCGCAGAAGCGACGTCTTTGTTCGGGACGTAGTGGTCGGGTATGAGCACCATCTTGTCTCTGAATATCTTTCCAGAGCCGATCTTTTCGTACTCCCTGAATGCGATAGGCCCCGTAACGTCGTTGACCATCACGTAATCCACGTCAGCAATGACGATCTGGCCGGCCTTTGCGTCGGTGCCGGATCTGCTGGAGAATATCTTTTCAGCGATTGTTTTTCCCATTATGCATTCCTCTGTCTTGCGAAGTCCCTGTTTATTGCGGCCATCGTTGCGTCTACGGATGTTTCGACAATATCTAAACCAACCGCTTTTCCAACGGACAAAGCACCATCGTTCTGCACATTCATGACCATCACGGTCACTTCGCAGATGGAATCGCTCTTTCCGGTTATGGCGCTCAGTTTGTACTCTTCCATTGTTATGTTGTCGTTGATGGCTTTTCTTATGGCATTGATGGCGGCATCCACCGGCCCTACGCCCACATCTGCGGCCGTCCTTTTATCGCTGTTGCCTATCGTTACTGTGACGACAGCCGCCGAGGTAGTGTTCTTTCCGGTCAACACCGTCAGTTCGTCCAATGAGACCATCTTTGTTTTTGTGTCATTTTTCCACATTATGTTATCGACTATCGCCAGCAGTTCGGCATCATCGATCATCTTACCGCCTATGGCGATCTTTTTGACAGTTTCCAGCAGTTCGTCCATCTGCTCTGCAGGGAACCTGACCCCAAGGACATCCAGCCTTCCTTGTATAGAATGCGCGCCCGAGTGCTTGCCTATGACTATTGCTCTGTCCGCGCCCACCAGTTCCGGTTTGAACGGCTCGTATGTCAGGGAGTTGTTCATCACGCCGTGCACATGTATCCCCGATTCATGCGCGAAAGCATTCTTTCCGACTATCGGTTTATTGCCTGCGGCAGTGAAACCGGTGACCCTTTCGACCAGTTTTGATGTCTGACCGATCTTGCTCAGGTCTACCGTCTGGATGCCGTAATTCGCGAACAGGTTCACCGCTATCTCTTCCAGCGCGGCATTGCCGCACCTTTCGCCTATGCCGTTCATACAGACATGGCATATCGTCGCCCCGGCATCTATGGCGGCAATGGAGTTGGCAACAGCCAGCCCCATATCGTTATGGCAGTGCACCGAGATCGGGATGCTCAGTGTGTTTTTCAGTTCGCCTATCAGATAACTCATAGCGCGAGGTATTATGACTCCCACTGTGTCCGGTATGTTCACGGAATCCGCGCCGGCATCCTGGACTTCCGTCAGTATCTCTTTCAGGAAACCGAGGTCGGAACGTGTCGCGTCCTCGCATGAGAACTGTACTTTCAAGCCGTGGGCCTTTGCATATTCCACGACCTCCACTGCTTTGGACTTTACCTGCTCCGGACTCATTTTCAGCTTATATTCCATGTGCAGATCGGAGGTCGCGATGAATGTGTGCACCATCCCTATGCCTGTATCTATAACGGCATCAACGTCCGATTTCACTGCACGCGCCAGACTGCATACCTGAGCATCCAGATTGGACTTGCCCAATTTTGTCAATACTTCTTTCTCCATTTTGCCGGAAGCAGCGAACCCGGCCTCCAGGATGTCCACTCCGAGATCATCGAGGGCAAGAGCGATACGTATCTTATCATCCCGGCTCAGCGCGATTCCCGGGACCTGCTCGCCATCCCTCAGAGTGGTATCAAAGATATCTATGTCTTTGATGCGGCCCACACCAGAGAGCGCGAGCTGGTTGTAAGGGCTTACTGCCAGCATTTTTTCCAAATCCTTAGCGCTTTCACTGGTTTGTTGCTTTTTCATAAAAATCACCAAACCGTCCTTGCTTTCACTGTCTTATCTAAGAAGAATAAGTTCAGTCTGTAGCATGAAGATCATTTTTTGACCTCTTGACGGTAAAACTCCATTGGAGAAACTCTATATAAAGTTAGCCACCAATTGGTTTCCAGGTTGCATGTATAATATATGGTCTATTTTCCAATATTATCTGACCACTTACATATTTGTCATCACACATCCACCCAGTGAAAAAATAGCCATCTCTATTTTCTGTAGGTTCAGAGATGATATTGTATCCCTTTCCGATTATGGCAGAGTAAACTAAACCTTCTCCATTGTCTAACTCAAAGTAGTTTACATATGTGACTCCTGGGAACGAGCAGTTTCCTAAAATCTCATAGTATCCATTTCTATAGGAAACCTCACTTCCCTGTGGACCATAGCCGTTAGGCAAAGGCAAGTCAAAAGTATTCTTTATCACAACTTTTTCGTCAGATTTGATCTTTATTGTCCGGGGCGGCTCACTGGTTCCTTCTTTAAATAAATAATATTTACCATCTACTCCTACAAGGAGATTGGGTCCAAAGTATACATCATGAGCCATTGAATTCCAGATGGACATTACTAATAGGTCAGAAACCACACACAGCGATGAACTCACATCCCATTTTTCGAAATAATATCCCACTCTTTCAGGGTTTTTTGCTGGTAGAGGAATTATTGTTTCTCCAACAACATAGAATGTTGCATGTACAGTGTTATGGCCGTTGAACGTGACCTTGTATATCGAGGGAAGCACGACATCATTGCTGAAAGAGAATCTTTCCGCTGAATATCTCACTCCGTTCAGGTTCTTTGCCTTATCAGCATAGTTGCTGGGCAGGGAATATCCGGCTGCGGGGACGATTCTGATCGTGTCCTCCGGGCAGAGGAAAACTGTATTCGAGCTCCGGCCGTCTATTTTTACATTATCTCCGACAGTTATTTTCAAAACAGACGGAAAGACAACATTTCCCGCGATGCGGTATCCGCCCTGTTCGGCTTTGAGCTCGCCTTTTATCTGGGCGTTGAATGAGTCCGGTATGACGTATCCTTCGTCAGGGATTATCTTCACGATGTCCTCCACCGTTGCTTTGGACGCGGGAGCCCCGTTCACGAGGGCCTTTGTATTCTTGCCTGCGGACACACTGTATTCGGCGGGTTCCACGCCGGTCACGGTTATTGTATGGTTATCCATCACGGCCTCGATCATGAGAACTCCTCCCGAAGGGATCTTTGCATCCCCTCCGTTCACACGGATCCCGAAATCATAGGTCTCCCTGTATCCAGGCAGCAGAGTGTATTCCAGTTTGTACGATTCCCCGTGGTGGACCTTTTCCGCGGATGACCTCAGGACATATCCCCTCTGATCATCCGGCAGGGATATGCTGTGCTCGCGTTTGTCGAACACGCCGGATACAGCGATAATCTGATCTTCGGTTATGTTCGTCAGGTGTATCCTTTTCATCGCATCAAGCTTCATGGGATTGCCGTTGACGGTGATGACCAGCTCATTGTCTACATGGCTCGGCAGAAGCGAATAAGAGAGGATCGAACTGCCGCCTCCGATGACGATGGCAGGGTCAGCGGTTATGCTGTACCCTGTCTGTTCATCGGGAAGTATGATGACAAAAACCCCCGCGCCAACAGTCATAGCGTAAAGCGAGATGTTCCCCTTCACTGTTATCTGCGACCCCGGGAGCAGCATCTTGCCGGTCATGTCAGATCGGGTGTTCCACCCTATGAATCTTCCGAGGCCGTCTCCGTTTCCCATATCGTCAAAGATCGTTATCGATGTCCCGGCGGGCACGGTCCTTTCCAACAGTTTTTCGTCGTTCTTATAGTACGTCACAGCGAACGACTTCTCGTTCTCGCTGCTGGTGAAGAAATAAAGCGCGAACGCCGCGCCGATGATCGCAGCGACAGCAATACCTACGACAATGATTGTAGACAATTTCTTCATAATGTGCCCCCCTGTTGTTTAGATGCTGGACAGCGCTTATGCGCAGGCAACCTCTAAAGTACCGATGCATACTGAGGAGGATTTAAAATATTTACTAATATGGAAGTATCTTTTTCTATATACTCGGCACAAAGAGTATTGATAACGGTTCCCAAAGGACATGCGTTTCGTCATGACGGGGCGAGAGCAGGGGGCTGGTTTGACAGAAGGTGAGCTTTAACTATCATTGACAGTATAATCCCCTTATGATTTTCGGCAGACAGAAAGACATTCCCAAGGAGATATCAAAAGTAAGGCTCGGCGAATGGTATTCCGGTCTGAGCGATCAGAACAAGGTAAAGATAGGAAGATATCTCGAAGGTTCGGACACCTCATCCGTGCTGAATTTCATGCTGTCGGTGATGAGGAACGCGAACCTGGAAGAGAACCATGCAGTGGCGGTCCTAGCAGGCGAGAACATCCTTAAGAATGATCTCGGGAAGATAGAGAGATTCGATGTGCTTGAGGAGATCATCCCTGCATACTACGGGGTCGGAAGGTACGATGACTGTATCGGGCGCTGCGAGGAGGGCATCGGGATCCTTAAAGATATGATGGAAGGGATCAAAGAGAGGAACGGCGGCAGCCTCCCGGAGAATATTATGTGCCGCAACTATACGATCAATGTCCTGGTAGGCGTACGCGGCGATTATGATGCGGGAGATGCGGCCTTGGACAGATTTTTAGAGATAGGCCTGATATCAGAAGAAGATGTGAGGTACAGGAAACAAAGCCACAAGATACACAAACTGCAGAGGACCTTCGACAGCATCTACGCATTGAAGCTCAAGGACCAATGACGTCCTTCCACATGATCATCGGCAGGATATCTATCGCAGGCTCTTCGTAAGGATGCACTCTGCGTATCGCAAGTATGACATTCCGCAGGTCTTCGGCCTTTACCGCAAAGTCGATGCGGAGCTCTTCTTCGACGGTGATCTCGCCGGTCCTGCCGATGAAAGGGTCGGACCCCTCTAATGGCCTCCATGTCCCCTCGGTCTTCGCAATGGAGAAAACCCTGTCATAGCCAGGATATATCTGCCGCATGGAATCGTTTATCTCATCAAGCAGTCTGTCCTTATGATCGGCAGGTATCGCCACCGATATCTTATATGCGGCAGGTTCCATGCCATCAGCTCTGCTGGGGGCCGCGTGAGCAGTCAAGATTTCTGATAATATCATCTATCTCTTCCAGCCTCTGTTCGAAATCGCGGCGCATGCGTTTGGCGCCCCTGCGTAAATATGTGGTGCTGGCCAGCGTCGCGGCGAAGGATACGGGAGGGAACAGGTACATGAAGCCCCCGACGATCCCTGCGGCTTTTTTCAGGTCGCTCAGGCCGTTGATCGTCCCGATCAGAGAATGATCCTCTTTGTCGGGAAGTTTCCCTCCGAGGGAGCGGTACATGAGCCTCTGGCCTCCCATGACCACTTCCATGCTCCACTGCACCTCGCACAGTATGGGGGCGGTGCATCCTTTCGGAACCGTTTTTTTGTTAATTATTGCTTTCCTGAGGCCTTCGGCGGTGCTGCCTTCGAACTCGGTCCATGTGTATCCGAATGTGAATTTGGAGTGGGCATCGCTCGCGGATATCGGCGCCCATCTTCCGGGGTACCGTTCCATGACGGTCTTTGCGAATGCGTTGGAATACTTATCTGGATGTCCGCCGTTCAGAATTTCAAAGCCGTCAAGGTCTATCTCGAAGATCTTCTCTTTCAGGCCGGGAACGTGGATGCTGAACGGATGCGGTGCAATGGTAAGTCCTCCCTGTCTCCGTATCTCATCAACGGTCTCCTCTATGGTCATGCCGGGCTGTATCTTCTCTGTCAGGAAAAGGCCTATTATCTCGCCGTCGGAGGTGTTCACTTCTTCGCCGACAATAACCTCTATGTCATCGAATTGCTCTGCGTATTTCTGAGCAATGAACGCTCCGGCGGTCTCATTATGATCAGTAACGCAGATGACGTCGAACCCGTTGTTCCTCGCACGTTCTACCAGAGACTGAGGCTTTGTCACGGATTCTGGAAAATGAAGAAACCCCAGTGTTCCAAACCCGGAGTACTCGGTGTGAAGGTGCGTATCTGCTTTTCCGATACGGTCCATAACCTTACAGGGAGATACACTATTTATAATAATTGTAATCACAGTTTCAAGGCGGGGCGGGTCCGCCGAAGGCCTATACCCACCGGGTAACAAGATGTCTGCATTCTTGTGCCGATATCAAAGCCGCGGGCCTGATCATTTCTCTCAGAATACGAACTGTCCGCCCGGCAAATCCGCAAAAAGTTAAATAGTCTAAATCTCACTCCGTACTTGTATTCATATCAAAATAGTATGAAATGTGATGTGAAAGACACTGATGCGGTGAAACAAATGCCAAAGACCATTTATCTGGACAATGCAGCCACAACAATACTCAAGCCCGAAGTCCTTGACGCCATGATGCCATATCTCACAGAGAAGTACGGCAACCCATCAAGCATCCATTCTTTCGGTGCCGGATGCAGCGCCGTCTGCGAGAGCGCAAGGAAGACGATAGCGGGGCTGATAAACGCCAAGGATAATGAGATCTATTTCACATCCGGCGGAAGCGAGTCCGATAACTGGGCGATAAAGTCCGTCGCATACATGAAAAAGGATAAAGGAAAACACATAATCACATCGGCGGTCGAGCACCATGCGGTTCTGGAAACTTGCGAGTTCCTTCAGAGAGACGGTTTTGAAATATCATTCGTCGGCGTGGATGATAAAGGGATAATAAAGATCGACGAGCTCAAAGCGGCCATCCGCCCGGATACGATCCTGATCTCAGTGATATACGCTAACAATGAGATCGGCACCATACAGCCGATAAAGGAGATCGGCGAGATCGCGCGCTCAAAGGGGATATTGTTCCACACCGACGCCGTCCAAGCCTTCGGCCACGTCCCGATAGATGTGGAGAAGGAGAACATAGATATGATGAGCGCAAGCGCGCATAAGATCCACGGGCCAAAAGGCATAGGCATGCTTTACATGAAGAACAACGTGAAACTCACACCAATGATACACGGCGGACCGCACGAAAGGAAGAGAAGGGCAGGCACGTCCAATGTCCCGGGGATAGTGGGATTCGGGAAAGCTGCCGAACTATCGTCCATATCAATGGCAAAGAACAACGCCAAGATAACGGAGAAAAGGAACTATCTCATCGACAGGATCCTGAGCGAGATACCGTACTCAAGGCTCAACGGCGACAGGGACAGAAGACTGCCCGGGAACGCGAACATCAGTTTCAGATACATAGAAGGCGAATCGATGCTTATGATGGTCGATATGAAAGGCATCGCGGCCTCTACAGGATCGGCATGCGCGTCCGGATCTCTGGATCCGTCGCATGTGCTCCTTGCGATAGGACTGCCGCATGAGATCGCTCACGGGTCCCTGAGGATGACCCTTTCCGAATTCACGACCAAAGAGGAACTTGATTACACAGTAGAGGCTCTGAAAGAGGTAGTCTCCAAGCTCAGAGCTATGTCCCCGTTGTACGAGGACGCCATGAAGAAAAAGGAGGAGTGAGAATGCAATACAGCGCAAAGGTGATGGACCACTTCACCAACCCGAGAAATGTAGGGGAAATAGAGAACGCAAGCGGCGTCGGCACTGTCGGCAATGCAAAATGCGGAGACATAATGAGAGTATACCTTGAGATCGACGACGCGGGAGTCATAAACGATGTCAAGTTCAAGACATTCGGGTGCGGCGCGGCAGTGGCCACCAGCAGTATGGCCACGGAACTCATCAAAGGGAAGCATATCGATGAGGCCCTCAAGCTCACCAACAGGAGCGTGATGGAAGCTTTGGACGGCCTGCCGGCCATAAAGGTGCACTGCTCAGTTCTGGCGGAGGAAGCCGTCCGCGCAGCTTTGTGGGATTATGCGGAGAAGAAAGGCATAAAGATAGACGGTCTCGAGAAACCCGCCGAAGACATACACGACAGCCATCACCACGACCTTGAGGAAGACGGCTGTTAAGATGATCAACGAGTCTTTGACAGACATCATCGGCAGAACGCCACTTCTGAGATTGAAGAATATCGAAGCAGAGCACGGTCTGGACGCAAAGATCGTTGTGAAGATAGAATCGAAGAACCCTTCCGGCAGCGTTAAGGACAGGGCGTCATTCGCGATGATAAAGGATGCCGAGGAGAAAGGCCTTCTCAAGAAAGGTTCGGTCATAATAGAGCCGACGTCCGGGAACACAGGGATAGGACTTGCTGCAATATCGGCTGCCAGAGGATACAGGCTGATCCTCACGATGCCCGATACGATGACATCGGAACGCCGCAACCTCCTCAAAGCGTATGGCGCCGAACTCGTCCTCACTCCGGGGAGCGAAGGGATGAAGGGCACCATATCCAAAGCAGAAGAGCTCAACAAAGAGATCAAAGGCAGCATCATACTGGGACAGTTCACAAATCCTGCGAATACGAGATACCATGAGCTTACAACAGGACCGGAGATATGGAACGATACTGACGGCAAAGTGGACATCTTCGTTGCAGGGGTAGGTACCGGCGGAACGATAACCGGCATCGGAAGATACCTAAAATCAAAGAACAAGAATGTCAGGATCGTTGCGGTGGAGCCCGCCGAGTCGGACATCCTGTCGGGAGGAAAGGCCGGCCCTCATAAGATACAGGGGATAGGCGCGAACTTTGTTCCGGGCCTTCTCGACATGTCGGTGGTGGATGAGATAATGAGGATACCCGGAGATGAGGCCATAATCTTCGGCAGAGGATCGGCAAGAAAAGAAGGTCTGCTTATAGGGATATCGTCGGGGGCGGCGCTCGCGGCGTCTGTGAGACTTGCCAAACTGCCGGAGAACAAAGGCAAGATTATAGTGTTCCTCGCCCCGGACGGCGGCGAGAGGTATCTGTCATCAGAGATGTTTCAGTAATTGGGTATCTCAATATCGATGAACTGGCCTTTGGAGCTCCAGTCTATCATATCTGCCAATGTGGTCCCGTCAAGGACAGAGTTCACGGCATCGTTGAGCTTTTTCCACAGAATCATGGAGACGCATCTGTCGGACCTTTCGCAGTCATTAACGTCGGCAAGGCACGAGACAGGAGCGGTATCGCCCTCGATCAGTTTTATTATCATTCCCACGGTGTATTCCTCGGGAGGCTTCGAAAGGCGGTAGCCTCCGTTCGGCCCTCTTTCGCTTTTGACAAAATCTGCTTTGTTGAGGGCGGAGATGATCTGTTCCAGATATTTTATCGGAATGTTCTGCCGTTCGGCTATGTTCTTCAGCTTCACATTTTCCTCTGATCCGTTCAGCGAGATATCCAGCATACACCTAAGCGCGTAACGTCCTTTGGCGGATATGAGCATGGTTGCATAATTGAATTCATACGTAAAAGATTTCCTACTGAATTTATATAATAAGTCTCAAAGAGCTTCTCCAAGCAAAATATCCAGCTGTTTTGACACAAGCAGCCTGAGTTGGCTTTTTGAACGTATGTCAATGCCCGAGAATTCTTCAAAACCGTCGGGGTCCGCAGATGCCACCATGAGAAAACATACTGTTTTGAAGATCAAATATGCATTTTCTGTATTCGGCGTTATGCCGTCATGCATTTTTTTCATTTCCAGAAGCTTATATGATGTTTCCAGAGCGTCCGTTGAGAATGACGATATATCGCCGCGAAGCCCCAGCTTGGCATATTGGATGGATATCCCGCACATTTTCACAAGATGGTCGAACATAGCTTTTCTGGACCCGCTTGGGTCATGCGGAGCGTCTGTCATATGAGTGCCGTCCATAACAGAGACAGCGGCCTTCAAGAGGTTTTCTTTGGACCCGAAGTAATAGTTCACCATAGCGGGGTTTATCCCTGCGTTCTCGGCGATCTTCCGTGTGGTTATCTCAGCGCTGCTGTCCGCTGAAGATAACAACTCTGCTGTTTTGCAGACGATCTCCCTGATCTTTTCTTTCGAGTGCATCCAATTACTAAACATGTTTTGAACATATTTAATACATTCCATACAAACATATTATTAAACACATTTAAAATTAGATTAATAACTAATCAAATACCGCTAAAGAAAAATATGGATCCCGTATTACAACCATTGTCAAGAGATGAAGGGCAGCCGACGGTAGGATCTGATCCAGCTGAGGAACTTCCCTCCTCCACGGGCAAGATGAACCGGGAAATCCGGTA
>JGI24696J40584_12961425_pt1 | contig 15787 bp, 15 predicted proteins | sample TergutCo191P4_FD_40584 | JGI IMG/M metagenome (IMG submission 40584)
AGATTCAGGCCTCTCACGGTTATCAGGTCCGTATCGCCGGGCCCGGCCCCTACCAGATATACTTTTCCGTTCATCATACAACCCCTTTCAGTTCGGCAGCGATCCTTTCCAGGTCTGAGACGGCATAATCCGCAGGTATTCTTGTATCGCATTTCCTTAGAACAGTACCGTCAAAGAAAACTGCCCTTATTCTCAGTTCGCCTTTCTCCCTTTTCGCGTTTATGCCGATCGGCGACGAACATATGCCGCCCATTATCTTCATTATAGCACGTTCTGCCTGCGTTTCGGTCCTCGTATTGATGTCGTCGACCTTTTTGAGGATGTCTATCGTCTCATGGTCCGACGATCTGCAGGCTATCGCTATCGCGCCCTGCGCGGGGGCCGGTACGAACGTGTCCATGCTGAGCGTATGCATCTTCCTTCTGACATCTAGGCGTTCGAGCCCTGCCTTTGCCAGGATTATGGCGTCATATTCGCCGCCGTCAAGTTTCCTGAGTCTTGTATCGAGGTTTCCTCGCAACCCTCTGACCTCAAGGTCGGGGCGTATGTTGTTTATGATCACAGACCTTCTGACCGAGGACGAACCTACCACCGCGCCCCTAGGGAGTTCGTCTAGGCTCATCGGAAGGATGACATCTTCGCAGGAAGCCCTCGGAAGGACCGCACCGATCGTTATCCCGGGATCTCTGAGAACAGGCACGTCTTTCATGGAGTTCACCGATATGTCTATCTCTCTCGCCATCAGAGCGTTGTCCAATTCCCTGACAAAAGCTCCGTATCCTCCCATGTCTTTCAGATCGGATATCTGGTCCGTGTCTCCGGAGGTCTTTATTTTCTTTATCTTCATTTCTTTATGAACATGTGCAGCAACAGTTTTGATGAATATGTCTGTCTGAGCAAGTGCCAGCCTGCTGTCCCTTGTGCCGATGATCATGATATGCACCTTATGTTCCTGTCGAATTCCTCAGACAGCCTCTGCATTTCGGACCCGTGCTCGGTGGACATAAAATTGACCTCAAGAGCTGCCGGCGGCATGTATATCCCAGAATCAAGCATGCTCCTGAATAGGGCTGCATACTTTGTCCTGTCACATTTCTGCGCATCTTTTCCATTGTTAACTGAACTTACACCGAAGAATACCTGAAACATCGACCCTGCCGCATTCACCGCGGCAGATATCCTGTTATCTTCCAGAGAATCTGAAACAGATGAGATGAGCTCCGAACTCATTTTGTTCAGGGACGTGTATCTTTTGTCGGTCATTTCCCTCAGCGCCGCCGCTCCGGCGGCTGCTGTCATCGGATTGCCCGAGAATGTGCCTGCCTGATACACGGGCCCCTCCGGAGCAAGATGCTGCATTATGTCTCTGCGTCCTGCCAGTGCCCCGGCCGGAAGGCCGCCGCCCATTATCTTGCCCATCGTGCATATGTCCGGGATCACATTGTAGAATTCCTGTGCCCCTCCTGCAGATAGTCTGAATCCCGTTATCACCTCATCGAATATCAGCAACACGCCTTTCTCCCGGGTCATCTTCCTGACATTTTCCAGATAGTTCTTTTTTGGCGTGACCACACCCACGTTTCCGAGCACCGGCTCCATTATCACAGCAGCTATGTCGTCGTTCTTCTCCAGAATGGATTCCATCTGCTCTTCGGAATTGTATTCCGCAGTGTGTGTGAATGAAGCCGTTTCCGAGAGTATCCCATTCTTTTTCGGAGGCTGCGAACTGTCCGACAGGACCGCATCATGCGATCCGTGGAACCCTCCGTTCATCTTTATGATGCCGCGTTTGCCTGTGTATCCCCTTGCCAAGCGTATGGAATGCATCGTTGCCTCAGTTCCGGAATTGACCAAACGCACCATCTCTGCACACGGGATCCTTTTGGATATCTCGGCGATCAGATCCTTCTCTTCAGGGGACGGTGCGCCGAACACGGTCCCTTTCTTGATCTGCTTTTCCAGAGCCGACACCACCGACGGATGGGAGTGGCCGAGTATCAGCGGCCCGTATGCCATGCAGAGATCCACATACACATTGCCGTCAACATCGGTCATCTTGCATCCTTTTCCTTCTTTGATGAAGATCGGATGAGGTTCGAAGGCTCTTACGGGACTTGATACTCCGCCCGGAGTTAGTTTTCTAGTTTCCTGATAATTGCAGCGAGATGTCTCTCTGTTCATCGCTGCAGCTCCTTAACAACATCTTCGGCAAAATATGATATCACTATGTCGGCACCGGCCCTTTTGATTGATGTCAGGGATTCCTTCATTGCCCTGTGTCCGTCGATCCACCCGTTCGCGGCCGCAGCCTTTATCATTGCATATTCCCCGGAGACCTGGTATGCCGCTATGGGTGTGTTGAATTCCTCTCTTGCCTGCCTTATAACATCCAGATACGGCATCGCCGGTTTTACCATGATGATATCCGCTCCCTCCTGGATATCCAAACGGATCTCGGACATGGCCTCTCTTCCGTTCGCCGGGTTCATTTGGTAGGATTCCCGGCCGCCCGCCGAAGGGGCCGAATGCGCTATATCTCTGAATGGACCGTAAAACGAACTGCAGAATTTTGCGCTGTATGCCATTATCAAAACTTCTTCATGGCAGGCATCGTCCAATGCTTCCCTTATTCTCAGTACCTGGCCGTCCATCATGCCGCTCGGGGCCACAATATGGGCCCCCGCTTCCGCAAGAGACCCTGCGATCTTTCCATAGTATGGGAGAGTGGCGTCATTGTCCACCTTCCCGTTCGTGATTATCCCGCAGTGCCCATGGTCCGTATACTCGCACATACAGAGATCTGCAATGACGACCATATCGGAACAGGCCCGTATCTTTCTTATGGCCTTCTGCACCACGCCGTCTGCGGAATATGCACCGGAACCCACGCCGTCCTTATGTTTCGGTACTCCGAACAGCATGACCGCATTGACCCCGGATGCATGAAGCCTCTCTGCAACATTCTCCGCTTCGCTCAGGGGGTACGTAGGGACCCCTGGCATGGACCCGACGTATTTCACGCTGTCGATCGATTCATCGAAGAACAGCGGAAGCACTAGGTCATCCGGATGCAGTCTGACCTCCGTCAGCATATTTCTCACTCCGTTGTTCAGGCGCATGCGCCTCATTCTATTGATCGGGAACATTATTTTGCCTCCAGTCCGAAAAGCCCCTTTGCGGCATCTATGATGTCGCTTTCTCCATTGACCGAAGAGCTTCTGAGTTTTTTGTAAGTATCGGCGAGCATCTTTGAAACGATCGCCCTTGACAGATCGTCGAACACCTCATTGATATCGGCAGATGCGGCCCTGCATCTTGCTTTGGAGACCTCTTCCTCTCTTATGATTGCCGCTTTTCTGCTTATCTCTCCTATGACAAAGTCGGCTTTCTCCTCCAGATGCTCGGAGTCTACTCTGGCGACCTCTTCGTCCACGATGCATTCGGCCTCGGATATCCCCTCTCTTCTTCTCCGTATATTTTCTGCTGCCACTCCCTGAAGTCCGTCCATTCCCTTCAGCGATACGCCGCAGACATCGCCTACGGCGTCGTCCACATTCTTCGGAACAGATACGTCCACGATAAGCAGCGGCCTGTCCCTTTCTCCTGTGGAACGGATCGTCTCCGGCGTGATGATTATGTGAGGAGCAGAGGTGGCTACAAAGAGAACATCGCTCTTCGAGATCGCCGATGCCAGGCATTCAAAGCTCTGGGCGGTGCCTCCGATCATATGCGCCAGATCAACGGCCCTGTTGTATGTCCGGCCTGACACTATTACTATCTGGGTGCCTTTATTCACAAGATTCTTTCCGATGGCAGCGGCCATGTTCCCGGAGCCAAAAATGGTAACGGTTTTGCCTTCCAACCCCCCCGTCATATTCTCTGCCAATTCCACTGCTGCAGACCCTACGGACACTGAGCCCGAGCTTATCTTCGTCTCTGTCCTTACTCTCTTTCCAACTGAAAGGGCCCTGTCGAAGAGTTTGGAAATATGTTTAGAGACGTGCCCCTCCTCTTTTGCCAGCATATATGCATCCCGGATCTGACCCTGTATGTGGTCTTCTCCGACGATCAGAGAGTCCAGACCGCAGGATACTCTGAAAAGATGTCTGACCGCTCCCTGCCCCTGTCGTATGAACGGCGTGCACTGTTCCTTCGGATGGGGCACGGTGTTCTCTATGAAGGATTCAAACTCCTTTTTTACGGGTTCAATGTCGTCTGCTCCCACATATATCTCGAACCGATTGCATGTCTTCAGGATCACGTATTCGTTCCTGGATGTTGTATTCTGCAGATATTTGGCAATGTTGGACTCCATTGTCTGCGCAACCTCGCTCATGGCCTCGACCCCTGCTTCAGAATGCGTCACGTGCAGGCTGATGATCATTGCGGCACCCCTATTGCTCTGGCCCTATCCACAGCTGATGCTGCATCCCCTGCTCTGACGAACCTGTCCACTTCCGGATCCAGAGTAACCTTCCTAAGGAACTCGGCACGTTCCGCCTGCGTCCCTTTCCCTGCGCACATCTTCCTGGCTTCGAACAGCACATCGAACATGACATCGAACCTTCCGTCAAGGAATAACTCTAACTCTCTAATCACAAAAGGAGGGAATGCCGGAAGTCTTCTTCCTTCGGTCGATACTGTTACTGTATATCTTTCCTTTCTCAGGGTGGACGGTATGAGGATGTTTCCTCCTCCGTGCGCAGAATTGACGTAAAAACCTTGTCGCAGCGCTTCGTCCCTTATCTCTGAGTTCATGACCTCATCATTAGTCGCCGCTACCATGATGTCAAACCTGTTCATCATTTCGCTTATTTCCGATGATGTTGTTCTTTTTCTTACCACATGGGCGGCCACATCCTCGATTTCCGATATGATCTCTTCAGAGACCACGGTGATTTCTGCACCTTCGAAATGAATGCACTTCCGCAGTGCGACCTTCCCCCCGCCCACCACAAGCACTTTCAGGCCTTCCGGTGACACAAATAAAGGAATCATTTTTGCCATGTTCATCATCATTGGATTAGCCATCCAACAAATGTTAAACCTTTATAATAATATATTGGACGATTAATCCAACGTGTCTTATGAGATAACTCAAATCCAAGGAGAATGCAGCGGCGGGCCACAGAACATATCCTGTAGATATGGCATCTCGATGCGAGGGAATATTACAGAGATCTTTCATACTGGCGATATTCTTACATATCGGCCTTGTTTGAGATCAGCAACACGGAGCTTACCACAACGAACACCGAACCTACATTGTGCACTAACGCACCTGTCACCGGACTAAGCACACCAGCAACGGAAAAGGCTACTGCAAATGCATTCCAGATCATGGCAACTGCGATGTTGAAATTTATTCTCTTCATGGTTTTCTTTGCCATTTTGAAAAGATAAGGGATTTTTTCAATGTTGTCACTTACAAGCACCGCATCCGAGGCTTCCACTGCAATGTCGCTACCCACCCCTCCCATTGCTACTCCTGCATAAGCAGACCTTAAAGCGAGCGAATCGTTAATGCCGTCACCAATCATGCATATGTTCTTTCCATCGCTTGTATACTCTTTGATAATCCTCATCTTATCTTCCGGCAGCATATCTGGCCTTACGTCTTCGATGCCTGCCTCTAAAGCGATAAATTGTGCGGTTGCCTTGTTGTCCCCTGTCAAGAGGATAGGATACACACCGGCCCGTTTCAGTTCTGCGATCAAAGATTTTGCCGTGCTCCGCAAGACATCTGCGAGGGCGATCACTCCCGCCAGCCTGCCGTCCACACCGACATAGACAACGGTCGCGCCCTTGTCGATATATCCGCTCGCCGCGTGTAATGCCTTATCTGGAATACATATGTTCTCGCTTTGGACATGGTCTGCCTTTCCAACAACAACGACACGCCCATCCACCACTGCGCTGACTCCCATGCCCGCCGACAGCACAAAGTTTTGTATTTCCTGCAGTGCGCCGCCATGACCGAGATAGTGTTTCAATATCGCTTTTCCAAAGGGGTGCTCGGAGCGCTGTTCCGTCAAAGCTGCCAGCCTGAGCAGTTCATCGGCATCCAGTGAGGGGTCGAGGCTTTCTACCCCTATCACTTCAGGCTTCCCCTGCGTAAGCGTACCCGTTTTATCAAATGCAACGTGACTGATCTGAGAAAACCGTTGCAAGGCATCGCCGGAGCGGACAAGTATGCCAAATTTTGTTACGTTCGCGATGCCTGCCATGACTGCGGTGGGGGTCGCAAGGATGAAGGCGCAGGGGCAGAAAACAACAAGCACCGTGACCCCGCGTACCAATTCCCCCGATAATATCCATGTCAGCGCTGCCACGCTGAGCGCAACGACGACAAGCCATGTTGCCCAGCGGTCCGCCAATCTGACTATAGGGGCTTTGTTGGCATCTGCTTCTTCTGCGAGCCGTATCATTCTTTGCAGCGAACTGTCGCTGCCTACTCTTGTCGCCCGCATCTCAAAGGTTCCGAACATATTGACCGTTCCGCTTGTCACCTCATCGCCAACGGTTTTATCCAGGGGGATGGATTCGCCCATCATGACCGACTGATCGACCGATGTTTCGCCGAAAGTGATGACTCCATCCGCCGCAATTGTTTCACCGGCAAACACAACTATTATGTCATCCGCACGCACATCATCGGCCTGGATCGTTTCTTCCTTGCCGTTTCTCCTGACCCTGGCTGTTCTGGGCGTGAGGTTTATGAGCTTCTCGATTCCCTTTCTCGCTTTGCGGGCCGTTGCGTCTTCAAGCAACGTACCGATCGCCATGATCAAAGCAACTTCACCAGCGGCGAAATACTCACCGATGATGACTGCTGCTATCAACGCGATCGAGACCAATACATCGGCTTTGATGTCATGTTCTTTGATCAAAGCTATCACGGAGCCTATTACGATCGGGACTCCGCAAAGCACGATAGCCACCCACGCGATATTGAAAGGCAGCATGTCTTTCAGAACGCCGGACAGACTCAGTACAAGAGCCGCTGATGAGATGATAACGAAGATTATGTTTCGTTTTTCTTCTTTCATCACACAAATACCTCCTGCACCCAAATCATATAAATTAAATGGGAAACTCTCTGGGATTTTCTCTTTTTAAAATTACAAACCTGACCTCTCGATCTTTTTGAACAGAATATCATTCATGTCCGGGTTCAGTCCTAGGGTCTCCGCATAGAATATGTCTATGGGCCTGTCTCCCTTTTTTACTGTCCAGCCGCTGCAGCCTTGAGGTATGCCCAGTTTATCCGGTATCTCCTCGCCAATGTGGGCGCCGGAAGCAAGAAACATCGGAAGCACAAAGATCTCGTCAAATCCTGCATCTATCATCTTCGAATATGAGTCTTCAATGGTAGGTTCATTATATTCATTGAACCCCACGAACACATTACTGATTCCTGATGCTCTGAGACGGTCGGATGTCTTGTTCACAAGATCAGAATTATGTCTCATCGGAGAGCCGTGTGCTACAAGCAGCACCCCTGCGCCATCGGAACAGCCTGCCTCCTTCAGTTTCCTAAGAAGGACCTGTGTGACATCTGGATCATTGTCAAATGGCTCATTGTAGTGGATCATGACTCCTTTGCCATATTTCACGGATCGGTTTGTTCCGTATCCCTCTGGGATTCCGAGCTTGAGAGGTATGTCTTTTTCTGTATGCCTTCCTGATGCAACGAAAAGAGGCAGTGCTACGATCTCTTCGGCCCCGTCTTCGATCATGGTCATCATTGCATCCTCTATCGCCGGGTCTGTCATCTCATTGAATGCAGTGTACACTCTGTATCCTTTTTTTCTCAGCAATCCCGCATGCATATCCACCATTTCTTTATTGTACGGCAGCCTGGACCCATGTCCGATCAGCAGCACGAACGTCTTATCAGACCTAGCGCCATTCTTTTTCTCAGATTTTATCGTTTCAGACATCAATTGCAAACACCTTATATCTCATAGCCTCTCGGGGTGATCATCCTGCCCTTAGAAACATATGTCTGGCTATTACCGATTATCACAATGCAGAACATATCTACGTCATCATGGTCTATCGTGCCGAGATCGGTAATGATCTTGCTTTCATCCTTCCTGCCGGCGTTCCTCACGATGCCCACCGGAGTCTCGGGTGAACGATATCTGCTTATTATCTCCACGGCCTTCTGAAGATGCCCGGTGCGTTTCTTGCTCTTCGGGTTGTACAGAGCGATTATCATATCCCCGTCGCTTGCGCGGTCTATGCGCTTCATGATCAGATCTATCGGCGTCATAAGATCGGAGAGACTTATGATCGCCATGTCGTGCATCAGCGGTGCGCCCAGTATGGATGCGGCCGATGATGCCGCGGTCACGCCGGGTATCGTCTCTATCTCGATCCCCGACCCCATCTCATCCGCCATCTGATAGATTATTCCTGCCATCCCGTATATCCCGGAATCTCCGCTGCTCACCATCGCGACAGTATGTCCTTTTTCCGCATCCTCTATGGCCAGCCTGCAGCGTTCGACCTCTTTCATCATCCCGGTCGCTTTGTATTCTTTATCCGGGAAGTACTCTCTGAGTATGTCCGTGTACGTCGTGTATCCTATTACCAGGTCGGCGCCCTCTATCGCTTTGACCGCCCTCTGCGTCATGTCCCCTCTGCTTCCGGGCCCGAATCCAACAACATATAATTTTCCTGGCAAGGACATCACTCCTCCCGGTCGATATTTTTTGAAGAAGTCATTCCTGGGCCTCCTTTTGCTTTTTCACTATAAGGGTGGTGAAATAGCCATATTTCCTGTTCTTGTCCAGAGGTCCTATGTATTGGCTTTCAAGACCGACATCGCTGACCACAAGAACCTCCGGGACCTTGTCCATGCTGTCGATCTTTTTCGATATCTTCTCTATTGAGCCGTAAGCTTTCATTATCACAACATTGTCAAAATCATCAAGCGCTGTGCAGAAAAGGTCTGAGCCTTCTGCGGCCGAGACCACCGCAAGACCTTCGGTGCCTATCATCAGCGGCATCTTTGCCCTTGCGGCGCCGTCGCAGAAGGATGGTACTCCCGGCACCACTTCTGTCTCATAGCCTCTGTCCTCAATATCCTTGCTTACGCGCATGAAGGTACTGTATACCGTGGCGTCGCCCAGCGTTATCATGCAGACATCACATCCCTCATCAAGCAAAGATGTCAATTGCCCCATGGCGTCGTTGTAATTGGATGCCCTGACCGTTTTGTCAGAGGACATCTGGAACACAAGCTCTAATTTGCGTTTATCAGAGACTTCGACGACATCCTCAATGATGCTGAACGCCATGCTGCGTTCGCCCGGGTGTCTGATCGGGTACGCTATGACGCTGCATTCTTCGATCGTTCTTTTGGCCTTAAGGGTCAGAAGTTCGGGGTCGCCCGGACCTACGCTTACCCCGTATAGTTTTCCTCTCATGCGGGCACCAGACAGCCGAATGATATATTGAGTATTATAATTTGGCGTATACATCCAATTGATAAGAAGGACTTTTCTGAGAATAGGACGGCCCGATCAAATTGTACGAACATTTTTGAATCTCTTTGATTGTGTATCATCATGGCAATCAGAACAATCAACAAACTCGTCAGGGACAATGTCCCCAGCATAATTACCGAGAAGGGAGAACTGCCTTGCTTCAGGATCTTGGATGATGATGAATTCCTGGAGGCGCTCAACAGCAAGCTCCTGGAGGAGGTCGCGGAATATCAGAAGTCCAAGAACCTCGAGGAACTGGCCGATATTCTTCAGGTGATCTGCACGATATCCGAGATCATCGGCGGCGGACAAAAAGAACTTGAGTATCTGAGATATGAAAAATCCGTTGAACGCGGCGCTTTCAGATCGCAGATATTCTTGGAATCCGTCGATGACCTGAAGTGATCATGCGTTCCCGCGGACCCTGCATATCATCCTGACGGCGTTCCCGCCGTCATTGTAAAAGCTATCCAGATATTCAACGGCAGAGAATCCCATTTTTTTGTAGAATGCCACCGCAGAGGCGTTCGAGTCCCTTACCTCCAGCTGTATATAATGCATGCCGTCCATCATGGTGCGGATCCTGAACTCCTCCATCATTCTGCTCCCCGCACCTGCCCTTCTGTGTCTCGGGATGACCGCAAATAGCGGTATCGCTGCCTTGTCGGATGTGAGTCTAGCCCCGGACAGGAACCCGACCACTTCTCCGGCATCGGTAACAACCACCAGCTGGCCGGTCGGCCAGCCGTTTATGAAAAAGAAGAAGACCTCTCGGACATATAACTCATCAAGCGACTGACAGGCGATTTCATACACCCTGTCGATATCAGAAACGAGCATTTGTCTTACAAACATCAGAGAGGTATTGCGTCCTGATGATTATTATTCCTATGTTCTCTCATAAAGCCATATCGATCCGTCTGTTTCCCTGTTCAGGAGCTGTCCCTGTGTTCTTCCACCGGTATGGTTATGCCGTGCGCAGCGACACCGGACAGATTATGATCTAGGACATGGCTGAGCGATTCGTCGATGTATATCGTTGAATCCTTGCCGTTGAGGATGTCTTCAATGCACCTTTCAATGGCATTGAACCTGAAGTGGACCTCTATATCGCCATTCTCAACAAAATAACGTGACGAGCTTCCGTACATGCCGATATTCCCGTACGTCTCTCCGATATATCCGGGCCGCATTACGTGAAGTGTTCCTGGCACAATTTCTTTGCGTATGTTCAGCAGCGCGGTCGACATCGTCCTTCCGTATATGTTATGCCCGTTCGCACTCATGAACTCGTTGAGTCCGTGGACCATCGGGACGGAAAGGCCTGCTTTGTCAAGCACATCTTTCATCGAGAACACCTCGAACGGCGTCCCCTGCGCTAGCACTTCGCCGTCGACAAGAACGATGATGATGTCTGCCCACGAGTACGCTGTTTCTATATCGTGCGTGGATATGATGACAGTTGATCCGTTCATGTTCACCTCGTCAGCTATCTCATAGAGACGGTACACCATCTCTGAATCCAGGCCGGCGGTCGGTTCGTCCATTATCAATACCTTCGGGCGCATGACCAATGCGCTGGCAACTGCCACTCTTTTCTTCTGTCCGAATGACAGGTGGTGGATCGGTCTGAACCTTTCACTTTCCATGCCTACCATCATAAGGGCGCCGTCGACCCTTTTACGTATCTCGTCGATATGAATATCCAGATTGAAGGGGCCGAAGGCGATGTCGTCTTCTACGATCACATTGAATATTTGATCATCGGGGTTCTGCGTGACGAATGTCACCTCTTTCCTGAGCTCGATCAATCCCTTTTTTGAATGATCGACCTTCTTTGAATCATATTCAACTTCTCCCTCCGTCTGTTTCAGTATCCCGTTGAAATGCATGAACAGAGTGCTCTTCCCTGCACCGTTGGGCCCTACAAAAGCGACCTTTCGTCCGGCAGGGATCTTGACAGATACATCTTTCAGCGCTTGTTTCCCTCCTTCATAAGAGAAGCTGAGGTTTTTTGTCTCAAGTATTATTTTTGTCTCATCCGTCATATTGGCAGTACCCCATACCATTGTGTCAGGAAAAAGATCACAGCGGTACATACGATCAATGCGCAAAATACTGTCGCCGTTTTGTTTTGTTTATTAAATGAAGAAAGGCTTTTGAATTCTCCTCTGTAGTTCCTGCACTGAAGTGCGACCTGACCTCTCTCTGCCGTGTCGAGCGAACGCATGAAGACGCCGACAGCCAGTTTTGATGTGGTGCTCATGCTCTTCTTGTATCCGGCATATCCGAATTTACATTCAGCGACCAGGTGCATCTTTTCTGCGGTTTCCATCAGAAGGAATGTGTAACGGTACATCAGTACCATCAATTCCACAAAAACATCCGGGAACCTGAGTTTCTTCATTGCTTCCGCCAGATGCGGGACGGGTGTCGAGACCGCAAAAGAATACAGGAGGAGAAGTGCGGCCGTCGCTCTGGCATATATCAGCATAGCAAAGGAGATGCCTGCATCGGTGAAGTTGAGGAACCACCATGATGCCACCGACGCTCCCGGCGTCACGATCATAAAAATGAAGGCGCTGATGATTATCAGGACCTGAGCATAGACAAAAAGCAGCATGAGGGCCTTCGGCGGCCTCAGGGAGGAAGCGTAAAGGAATAGGGTAAGCCCGATCGCGCACGCGAATACGGACATCCATATTGTTTTTGAAGCGATATCCAGCACAAGCAGTGAAAGAATAAGGAAGAGTTTTGCCAGCGGAGACCAACTAAGCATCGGGCTCTTGTATGCGGCCGTATCAACCGAATTGAATTCACTGCCGTGCTCTTCACTCATGTTTCTTCCTGGACCTCCACTTCTTTCTCAAGTTTCCTCTTGCGGAGCATATTCAGAATGTACGCAAGGATCAGAATTCCGATTATGGTCTGAATTATAAACAGAATAGTAAGCTGAGATTCTTCCAACTGTATGAAGTTTTCCGTCAATTGCTGATATCCGGGGATGAGGTCCAGTATTGTCTCCGCACCCGCATCGTCTGCGCCGCCTACATCACCGAAGAATGACGTAGCGTATGCCAGCAGTACCATCACTGCCGCTATTATAGCAAATCCTACCATCATCAGGCGAGTCTTGGTCTTGTTTGCTATTCTGATCATACCCTCTTTCGCCTCGCCGCTGAGTATGCCTTTTGTGTTACGGACAGATGTATCGAATCCCAGTCCTTTGACCATGTCCGGCCTCACATCAGCCAGATACCTGAAGAAGAATACCATCATCATGCCCTCTGCAATGGCAATGGGGACCTGCGTCACAGCGAATATGCCGAAGAATGTGCCATACGTGCTCACGAATGCTCCTATTCCCGTGTACGGGACGATGAGCGAGAGCTGCAGTGCTGTCACCAGGTATGTGACGATGTCCGCGACAAATGCCACGACGAAGACCGTCATTGACGCATTGAAGTTCATCTTCCTGAGATATTTGAACAGGTAGTATGCGGCGAACGGCCCTGCGATACCCATTGAGAACACATTCGCTCCAAGCGTTGTGAATCCGCCGTGCGCCATGAATGTTCCCTGGAACAACAGAACGATCGTACACAAGATGACGGTGATCCATGGTCCGGAAAGCATCACAGAGAGCCCTGTACCCGTGGGATGCGATGAAGACCCTGTGACAGAGGGTATCTTCAAAGAAGACAGGATGATGATGAACGCGCCGGACAATGCAAGAGACAACTTCTTTTCCGGGTGCTCGATGAAAAACTTTCTCAGCGCCCTTATGCCGAATATCCAAAACGGTATAGTGACGATCGTCCAGAACACTGCCCACTCAAGAGGCAGGAAACCTTCCATTATGTGCATCCTTCACACCCCTGTATTGCATTTTCTGCGGTTTTTATTGGATGTATAATCCAATGGTTTAAATGAAACATTTTCATTGTAATTTGCTCCTCGAATTTATCAAAGTCTCCCTATATCAAATATTGGATGTATATTCCAACGTGTTGCCCATCGTTTTCAATGTATATAATACGTGACACATGCCGGATTCGCCTTACAAATATCATAGGGGCGTCGTATCTCTCCTCCTTCTGATCATGATCCCCGCTCCTGCCGCAGCTGCTAATCCTGCCGCGGCGACTGCCAGATAGTGATTGTTCTTCGCGGGCTGCTTTTCGTCCGATGCCACCGTGTACTCGCTGGCGGCAGAGTGCCCGGTCCCGTCCATGGTCACACTTATTCTGTATGTTCCAGAAGGAAGGTCCGTCAAGGCGATCCTGTTTATGGATGATGTTCTGAGAACGCCGTTGCCCAGAACATCCCAGACATATTCAGAGTGTTCCGGCCCCGAGACGGTGAACGCGTAGACCGATCTGCCGTTGGCAGAGAACACATCGAATGTTATCTCGAGGCCTGTTTCCTCGATGGTATGTTCATTTACGCCCCAGTCCTCAATGAACAGTCCGGCAAAGAATTCTGTTACTTCGGGAGAATCCACTACGACCGCGAACTCCCTGTTGTTCATGAAAGAGGTTTCGGTCCAGTTCACGGAGCCCACCCATACAAGGTCATCTATCACCACTCCTTTATTGTGTATAAGAGAGAACGATTCCCTGCCGTCCACAGATATTGCCTTGATCTCCGTGGTGCTGTTTATCAGATTTATTGCCTCGCCCTTACTGCCGCTGGAAGAGTCGAGAATGAATCTGGCATCAACCCCTCTGTCCGCGGCGGATGACATCCACCCCAGCGGCGATCTGTCCGCTATGATCTGATATGAGTTTCCCAGGTCCAGCTGCTGAGAGTATACTCTCGTCTCGGCCTTCTCTACGAAGTACCTTAGAGCGGACCAAGAATTGTCCGGGGACAGGACGGGCATGACCCTTGCGTCGAAAGCAACGGCCTCATAGGGCTCCGCTCCCCCATAGGTTATGACGCCTTGATACGGCTTCAGGCCGGGGTAGCTGTTCAGCAGGGAACGGACATCCCCATGTTCAAGGCTCAGGTCGCTGAGGAATACATCCCGAACATATTCGGCAAGACCCTCGCTTTCTATCACAGCCCCCCATCCGCGGTTGGAACCATTAGAACTCAGGTTACCTGATGTCCAATTTTCGGATGTCACTATCATTTTCTTGCCGTCTATCACCGCATATTTATTGTGAAAGAAAGAGAAACGCTCATAATTGCCAGGAACCTGATCATTGATCAGGTACACTTCTCCGCCGGCATCGACAATGGACCTCATGAGCGTGAGCTCCGTGGTCATATCATAGCCCAGAACATCCCCCTCCAGAAGGATGCGGACCGTCACATTCTTTTCGGACGCTGATTCGCATAGCAAAGCGGCCAGCTGAACGTTTGTCAGGAGATACATTGATATCAGGATCTCATGCTCAGCGCTCTCCAGTTCTTTGAATATCGGTATGCCCCGCGATTCCGGGAAACTGAAAGGCGTTACCTTCGCATCAAAAAATAACTCAGGATCAAAAGTGCGGTTGGTCAGTCCCGGTTTGGTAGAGACCCAGTCTGATAAAGTATCCGTATCGCTGGAGCCTATGCGGAGCAGATATCTGTTCGACGGCAGGTCTGCCGGGTCCCCTTTCCAACCCACCTCGGTTCGTTTGTTCCCGTAACAGACCGCATCCACTGTTGCACCGCTGCGGTACAGATAAACATCGTCGCCTGTGTTCGCTAGAATGAAACTTCCTTTCCTTTCAATGCTTTTATCGTCAAAGGCGATCGTTCTGTCTCTCCCGGAGAACCAGTCGTCGGCACCGATCGTCTTCGCTACCGTCAATCTCGTCCCGGATTTCACATAGATGTCTTTTACGAATGTCAGCGTCCCTTCTCCGTCCGATACCGACCAGCCTTTCAGATTCGTGTCTTTGGAACCATAGTTGAAAAGAGATATCCCCTCATGGTCGCCGAAGGGGTATACTTCATAGAAAAGTATGTTCTCGGTCTCTCCTCCGGAGGCTGTGTCCTCAGAGAGCACGGGCGCGGCTAGGAGGATGAACAAAAAAAGTATTGCATATCCTATTCTGAACATACTTGTCCTACGGTAAGACAGTATTATAGCCGCAATATGTACAGTTAGCCCTTAGAGGTATTTCACAAGGTCCAAGAGCACAGCTCTCGGGTCCTTCGCCTTAACAACGCCGGATGCGAGAAGCACCCCGGATGTTCCTAGCTCAATGGCTTTTTTTACGTCGGTCCCGGTCTTTACCCCCGCACCGCAAAGGACGGAGACAGAACCGTTCACTGCTCTGACCGCCTCTACT
>JGI24696J40584_12961423_pt1 | contig 15775 bp, 9 predicted proteins | sample TergutCo191P4_FD_40584 | JGI IMG/M metagenome (IMG submission 40584)
CAAGGTTGAGGGTTACTGTTTTGCGAACAATGCGGTTGCCTGCATCATCGTATTCGTAAACACGGGGGAGTTGCGCCATGCACAAGAAAGGAAGGGCGAAGCAAAAGAATGTAAAAAAAGATTTTTTCATAAAAATTTTGATTAAGTTAGAGGTTTATTTAATAATGTTTTTATTTTTTTTACGAAAAAGAAGTTTTTGTTTAAAACTTGCGCAGTAAAAGTAGATTTATTATGGATATTTTCTTATGGTTTTATTGCAATGTTGTGCAATAAAAAAACATTTTGAGCTATAGCTTTATAAAGTTCAAAATTGCATGTTCTTGTACTTTTTTTTGTATTTTTGCGCAAAATTTGCAAAAAAATCAAATGCTGTATGGAAAAAAATAGACTCCTTGAGGCGCGAAAGTCTAAAAACTACTCGCAAAGTCAAATTGCCGAAAAACTTTTTATGGATGTTTCAAGCTATAACAGAAGAGAGAATGGGCAGATAAAAATTCATATCACCGAATGGGAAAAACTTGCAAAAATTTTGGATGTGCCATTGCACGAAATCTTTGAACCGGAAGAAAATCAAACCTTTATTTGTAAAGATAGCGCTACAGGAAATTATCAGGGAACAAACAACATTTGTACTGTTCCTGAATTTTTACTTGAATCACAACAAAAATATATTAACGTGCTGGAAGAAAGAATAAAAGAATTAGAACTCTTATTGCAGCAAAAATGAATGCTACACAATTTCTCCAGCCCAAAGTTTTCTTAAAAATTCAACTGCCGGATAGATTTCTATCTCGTTCATTTTACGTGGATTTTGGTCAAGCGATACTGCAATCAAACGTGCATTCGGATGTTCTTCCGAGAAAGCTTTCAATCCTTTAAGGTGTCTGGTTTGCACTTCTTCGCAAGATTTAATTTCAATCGCCACATCGCCATTGCCCAACACGGCATCCACTTCGTATCCATTGGATGTACGCCAATAAGACAGTGTTTTTTCCGAAAAAGAATACCCCAAGTAGGCGGTCAATTCTTGAATGATTAAATGCTCAAAAGCCTTTCCAAAATCTAAAGTGCCGGGCATTAAAGATTTGCGTTTTGTTAAATAATTGGCGATGCCCACATCAAACATATAAAACTTGGGGGCTTGTATAATGCGACGTTTGACGGTTTTAGTAAAAGCAGGCACAAAAAAACCAAACATGGTCTCCTCCAATATTGAAAAATATTCTTTCACAGTGGGTGAACTCACACCGCAGTCGGCAGCAGTATTGTTGTAGTTTACCATTTCACCGCTCGTTAATGCGGCAATATCCAAGAAACGTGAAAAAGTTCTCAAATTACGCAGAAGGGCTTCTTCCATAATCTCTTCTTGAAGATAATTGCCAATATAAGCCTGCAATTTTTTTTGAGGATTCAACGATAAATAATGCTGTGGCAATAGCCCATGATTCACGGCTTTAAGCAGGTTAAAATCGGGTATTTCTGCGCTGACGAGTGGAAACAATTGTTCTCTAATAGCTCTTCCTCCCAGCAAATTAGCTCCGCATCGTTTCAGTTTTCTTGCGCTTGAGCCACAAAGCAAAAAACGAAGTTTGCGATTGTGCATGAGCCAATGCACTTCATCTAACAACTGAGGAACTTTCTGAATCTCATCAACAATTATCAATTCATTGGGTAAGCACATATCAAGTTCTTCTCGAAACAGCCATGGAGCACGAAACAATCGTTCAAAAACATCCGATTTCAATAAGTCGTAATATTTGGCTTGCGGAAATTTTTCTTTAACCAATGTGCTTTTTCCAGTTTGTCTTGCTCCAAATAGAGAAATACTCTCATTGTCAATATCTTCTAATAATAATTTTCTTGTAAACATAAAATATAACTTTAGATTTGCATAATATTTATAAAGTTTAAGCTTGCAAAAATAGATTTTTTTTTACATGAAAGAGTCTAAAAACATTATTTTACACATACATATACCCAAAGACCTATAAAATACCATCTTCATTGGCGCCAATTTTTTTCAAAAAAAAGCGTTTCTTTGCAAACTCTTAATTTACACGTGTATAATAATCATGTTTAAAAAAATAACAAAGCGAATCCTTAAAGTTATTCTTTGGGTCATTGCAAGTTTCATTGCACTTGATTTGCTTGTAGTTACGTTGATTATTACTCCGCCCATACAACAGTTTATCATATTAAAAGCCTCCAAAATTCTTACCAACCTTACCGGCGGGGAAGTTACAGTGGATAAAATTTATCTTTCACCTACCCTAAAACTCACTGCTAAAAACTTCGCCATTAAAGATCATCATTATGAAAACATGATTTTTGCGGCTACCTTGAAAGGAAAAATCAATTTGGCTAAAACCGCCAAAGGGCAAGTGTGTCTGTCGTTTGCCGAATTAGACAACGGCGAGGTGGTGCTGCGAAAATATGCGGGAGAAGAATCCGTAAACATTGCGCTTTGGGCTAACGGATTTAAAAAAGAAGAAAAAAAAGAATCTAAATTTAAACTGTTGTTTGAAAATATCAAACTCAATGATGTTCGGTTCGTTTATATCAACGATGACCAACGGCTGTATAAAGAGGACAATACTCTTGACTATGCTTTTTTTGAACTGCAACACATTCAGCTTGATGTAGATAATTTTTTAGTTTTGGGTCCCGACATCTCCTGTAAAATCAATTCGTTAACGCTTTCGCAACATACGGGATTTGAGATCACGGAATTATCAGGCAACTTCCGTATTTATGCGCAGGGGTTGTTGTTAGATTCTCTGCACTTTACTACGCCCAGCAGTGTGTTTAACGGAGACTTTGCGTTTCGTTACAGCGATTTTAAGGATTTTTCCGATTTTGTAAATCTAATCCATTTCGATACCAAGGTAACCCGTGCAAGTCTTGCCATGAAAGATCTTGTGTATTTTGCGCCGGCGCTCGCAGGCATGGACAATCAACTTGTTTTTTCAGGATACGTTGGCGGTGTGGTGAATCACATTCAAACAAAAAATATCTATTTAAAATACAAATATCTAACACATTTTATTGGCGATTTTGCCATTGCCAATGTGCTGGATTTCAAAAATAGCAGCTTCAATATTTTTTTTCAAGATGCAAATATTAATTTTGATGAATTGCAACAGTTTAAACTGCCCAAAGGGAAAACTGTGCCGTTGCCTAAAGTCATGGAGGAGTTAACGCATGCGAAAATCACCGGAAATTTCAGAGGTTCATTAACAAAATTTAACACCGATCTTCTTGTGCAAACCAATTGGGGAACTGTAAGCGCCAACATTAACACTGCACCCCAAGAGGGCGCGCTTCACTATTCAGGAACTGTGGCTTGCAGTAATGTGGAGTTGGGAAGATTAACCCGCCAGCCCAAATATCTAAACAAGGTAAATTTGCAGAGCGCCATTGAAGGTAGCGCCACACATTACGAAAATATGTCAGATCTGTTGTCTTCCATTTCATTAAAATTGCAAGGCAACGTTAGCCACATTGATCTTTGCGGATATCCCTTAGAAAATGTTCATTTTAAAGGCAATTACACACAACAGAAAGTAGAACTTGCGCTGAACAGTTCCGATTCGTTAGCCTCATTTAAACTGAGAGGCAGTGCAAATTTTTCCAAAACCCTGCCTGCACCTGCTTTTAATGCTGCGTTAACGCATGTAAAATTCAAACCTCATCAATTTTTCTCGCACTATCCGCATCCTTTAGATTCAAGTAAGGTTAAAGGTTTTGAAAAATTACTCCTCAAAGCGCAGGAAACGCCCAACTTGGTCTTTACACTGGATTCTATTGCTATTGATGTGAGTGGTAATAAGTTAGACAATATCAACGGTTTTGTGGGCATTGATTATGCCAGACTTACCAACGGCGAAAGAACATCGCGAATTGATTGGCTGCGTTTTAACGCCATCAATAAACCCAATTTACCGCATCAGTACATACTCCACTCTAACGCTGTAAATATCTCTTTTAAAACAAATTATATTTATGAAGATTGCATTTTGGCTCTGAAGCGTGCGGCTGCGTTTTATATCCCTGAAATGTTTGAAAAAGGGGAGGCTGTAGCAGCAAATAGCGCCACAACAGATGCAGAACAGGCTATTGATTTGGAACTCCATTTTTATTATTCCCAAAACCTTTTTAACTTGCTGCTTCCCAAGTTGAATATTGCAAGTAACACTATAGTTCATATTTATTTAGGAACAACAAGAGATAAAGATTTCTTGAATTTTTCATCGCCGCGCATCAATTATACCGGTTTGGGAAGGTTGAACAATATAGAACTCAATGGAGGAATGGGTGAAGACAACTTGATGGGGGTGCAACTGCAATGTGATTCTGTGAACATCCAACAAAAAAAAGGCGGGATGATCACCTTTTCAGATATTGACGTTTTTACACGCAGCAACAAAAAAGAGGTACAGTTTGCTACATCATGGCGCAATCCGAAAGGAATCTCTATTAATGAAAAAAATCATTTCAACGGAATACTTTTTGGAGACACTGCTCTAAATCCATCTCTTAAAATTACGGATTCAAAGCTATTTATTCGTGAATCAGAGTGGCAATTTTCAGGAAATAAAAATATGATCACCTATCTTCACAAAAACTTTCTTATAGATCAGTGTGTTTTATCTTCTACTGTGGGCACCATTAGTGTTAATGGAGAATTTTCGAAACAATGGGATAAGCAGTGCAATATCTTATTGGAAAATTTTGATCTTTCACTGCTCAATAACTTTACGGAAAGAATGCGTATGACCTTTAACGGCAATATGTCGCTTATGGGCATTATTACAGGAAAAGATGACCATTATGGCATAGAAGGAAAAACTTTTGTGAAAAACTTTGTATTTAATGAACAATCTTTAGGCGATCTGTTTTTAGATGCACTTGTTTTGGAAGATGGTGATCCTCATTTTATTGGAGGAATAATTTCCGGTTCAAAAGATTTCAATATAGATTTGGCAAAATTCTCCTACAACCAATATTTGGCTTTGAAGAACAGAATAGTAGCTTTAACCGGAAAATGGAATCTAAAAGAGAAAGACCTTCGCGTTCACGCCAATATGGATACTTTGAAAATAGGATTCTTATCACCATTTCTTTCTTCATTCAGCGATATTGTTTCAGGGGATGCTTCAGGGGTGTTAGATTTTATTATGACACCCGATTCGCTTTACTTCGATGGCAAAGTGAAGATTAAAAATGCGCAATTGGGAATTGCACCTTTAAATATGGTTTATAATATTGTTGATCAGGAAATTCTGTTTGACCATAAGGGCATCCTCTTTAATCAGGTTTCTATTCAAGATAAATTTAAGAATAAAGCAGTTCTTTCAGGTTATGTATTCCACAACAAGTTTAATGACTTTATTATAGATTTGAATATTTCCACCGATAGAATTATGGCGCTAAATACACCTAAACAAATGGATGCCTCTTTCTTTGGCGATGGTTTTGTTTCCGGCGATATTTCCATTCACGGAGACACGCAGCAGCTCAATTTTTCAAGTCAGAATATCAAAACGTTGCCCGGTTCAGCGATCACGTTTCCCATTACTTCGGCAAGTTCGGTTTCTGCGGCGAAAGGCATCTATTTTATAACCGGAAACACAAACAAGAGAAACGCGAGAGACGAGATGAACAAATCCTCTACCATTATGAACTTTGATTTTGTTTTTGATATTACGAGGGATGCCGATGTGAAGATAGAATTAGATCCTATTGACGGCATTTTAAAATGCAAAACATTGGGGAGATTACATCTACTTTATAACACAAACACAGATGATATGGATTTGAACGGAAATCTTTCCATTGTGAGTGGAAAATTCAATATGTCGCTAAAAAATTTCTTCCCCAAAGAGTTTACTATTGTGGAAGGGGGCACCATTTCTTTCTCAGGTCCACTCACCTCAGCGCAGTTGAATGTAAACGCTTTGTACCAAAAAACAGTCTCGCTCGCCCCATTAAGTCAAAACCTTAAACGCATCGGACGTACTGATGTTGCTGCATATTTAGGGTTAAGAGGTAATCTGATGAACCCAACGCCAAACTTCACTTTCAATTTTCCAAAATTGAATAATGACGATCAAATGGAGGTTTTTGAAGCATTAGACACCGCAAATCAGCAAAACGGAATACGACAATTTTTCTCGTTCGTTTTCTTGAACACGTTTATTACTTCAGAATCAAACCCAAACGCTCCCGGCGTTGGCATCGACATGGCAACCGGCATGCTGAACTCTTTTATTTCTGGGCAGTTAAACAATGTGAATATCGGAGTTAATTATGTTAACGATCAAGATGAGAGTAGTAATTATAGAGAATATTCCGTAAATGCTGCTGTGAACTTGTACAACGACCGAATTTGGCTTCGCACAAATTTAGGTTATGGGCATGGCAGTAGTAATAGTAGCGATGCCAGTAGCGGTAGCAGTGCTTTTGTGGGTGGTGTTGGTTTTGACGTGGATATTAACGAAAATTGGAAGTTTAACTTCTTCTATTTCAATGATCAATCCAACAATGACCCAGATGCCACTGGTTTAAAACCACAACAAGGCGGTGGTATCAGTCTGAAATACAGGCAAGATTTTAATAACAGAAAAGATTTTGTGGAAAGTTGGAAAATTAAAAAGAGAGAGAAAAAGAGCAAAAAAGAGGCATCATCAAATCCATAAAAAATGAATAATAAAAATTTCTTTACGGTTATTATTTTTCTGGGGATCCTGATATTTTTAGGATACCTCTTTTACAATGTTTTGATATTTATACTTTTAGCCATCGTTTTTGCATCAGTGGGTTCTCCATTGATGCAATTATTGCAAAAAATTAAAATTAAAAACAAGACCTGCTCTGCCTCACTTGCTGCAGGCATTACGCTTTTTGTGCTGGTGGCATTGGTGGCATTAGGTTTTTACATACTCATCCCTATTGTTATCAAAGAGATTGAAAGCGTTTCTTCGATCGACCCAACACTCTACACCCAAGCGTTGGAGAATTGGTTTGCCCAAGCCGATGCGCTCTTGAACCGATATGGCTTTCTAAAAGAAAATGAACATGTTATTGACATTCTTCTCCTACAAATGAAAACATTCATCGGCACGATTAGCATTTCAAGTTTAGCGGGCAATCTCTTTTCTTTTGTCGGCGCGCTGTTTATCTTGGTGTTTTCTGTTATTTTCCTTTCATTTTTTGCATTAAAAGACAAGGATATTTTTTTCAAGATGGTACGCCGCGCCATTCCTGTTTCATTTAGAGAAAATTATGATAGAATTTTAGTTCAATCGCGCGCACAAATTGTGCGTTATTTTGGAGGTGTATTCGTTGACAACATTATCATAGGGGTTACCATTGGCTTAGCGTGTTATTTTGCCAATGTTCCCAATGCCCTGTTAATAGGTGTTTTAGCCGGCATCTTTAATATTATTCCCTACATTGGTCCTTTCCTTGCCATGGGTTTAGGGTTGGCAATCTCCATCACTACACTGCTACCCACCGAGCCTGCCGCCGAAGTGTTCACGATGCTTTTCTGGAAAATGACCATCATCTTTGCCGTCATCAAAGCTATTGACACCTTTGCGCTCACCCCTGTTATCTTTGGCAGGAGCATGAAGGTGCACCCCGTCGAGATTTTCATAGTCATTCTCTTGGCGGGCTACGTAGGCGGCGTTGCAGGCATGATTTTCGCAGTGCCCGCCTATTCAATGATTCGGATTATTGTTAAGGAGTTTTTTGGGGGGTATTATTTTGGGGATGAGAGGGTGGAGTAGGCAGGATTTGCCTGAATAATACTACGAAAACGGCTCATTGCCTAACTTTGAAGGATTTATTTTTGCCAACATTCTCAGTTCGTACTAATATCCACAGAAAAACAGTAGTAAGATTTTGTGTTGGCATCTATTCTAAACCTGTCGTCTGCCCGATAGTTCACAATCCAAACAATTTGAGTTTCAGTGGAGAGGATACGAATCTTTTGTTTTTCTAAAATATTGATTTTCATATCTGTAAAAAAATCACTAAGTTTCTTTTTGGTTTGCATGCCGAAAGGGTGAAAAGAATCTCCTTTTTGCCAACCGCGAAGCTGTAAAGGAAAAGTGAGTTTATCTGCATCTACATAAATTACATTAGGAGATTTAACAAACTCAATATTAGTATTATTATTCATTTTTTCTACGGTGAAACCATGTTTTTTCAAATCATCAACAGTGCGAATAAGAATGGGCGTTACATTGTTTTCTTCTTTTGCTTCGATAAAAAAATGACGTCTATCCTTAATCAAAATATGGGTGTTGGAGATAAATCGTTTGCCCGACCCTGAATTAGAAGCCTTTAGGATGCTATCCACCTCATCGGCGTTGAAGCCGAAAGGGGTTAACAATTCGTATAAAATGAGCGGAATATTTTCAATCTGTTTTAATGCTTCAATTTCTATAAAAATTCTATTTCCTTTTTGCTGAAATAGCTGATTTCTATATTGCTGTATCTGTGTGTCGAAGAATTGGGTTTGTTGTTGAAACAAGGTTGCATTCTTATAAAATACATCAACACAATTAGAATTAACCTTTTCTAATTCAGGAATAATATGATGCCGCACCCTGTTTCTTAAAAAACTATCTTCCAAATTTGAAGAATCTACACAGAACCCCACCCCTTGTTCCAAACAATAACTTTCAATTTCCGAGCGTCGAAACCTCAGTAGGGGGCGGATAAGTTTGCCGTTTTTAGGGGGGATACCGCACATGCCGCGTAATCCTGTTCTCCGTAACAAGTTCATAATCAATGTTTCAACGTTATCATTAGCGTGGTGCGCCGTAACGATATAATGGTAGGTATTTCCTATTTCTTCAAACCATTGGTAGCGCAACTCCCGCGCCACCATCTCTATTGATTTTCCTGATGCTTGCTGCAGGTCAAGGGTGTTAAACTCTTTTACAAAAACTTGCTGTCCTGTTAAAAAAGGGAGATTTTCAACAAAAAACATCTCCTTGTTGGATTCTTCTCCGCGCAAATGAAAGTTACAGTGGGCAATATCAAAATTTAAGCGGCAGGAGGCAAACAAGTGCGCCAGTGCCACCGAGTCGCACCCTCCACTCACTGCCAATAAAAAACGTGCCGATTCCGCATGGGGCACCAATTGCTTTAGTTCTTGGTAGAAACTGTCTTTCAACATATTGAGTTTTGTTATTTGACAATAATTCCTTTAATCACTTCGCAGCCTAATTTCTCGTTGATTTGGGTAATAATTTGCGAGCGGCTGTTCAAAATCTCAAACCTAAGCGCTGCATTGGGTATGGAAATATACAGAACGCCTTGTTTAGCAGATATTTTAGTGGTTTGCTGGGCAATAAACTCACCCACTGTTTCCGCCCACAAATCAACGGCTTGTTGCTCTAAAAACAACGAAAACTTTCCGTTATTTGCAAAAAAATGTTGTATAAAGGTTCCGATTCTTTGATTGTTCATTATTTTTCTAATTGCAACCGCACATCATTCAATACATTCATATAATTAATAAACGCCTGGTAAGGAGAGGGATATACTTCAAAATGTTTCTTCACTGCGTGTTGGGGAAACCATTTTGTTCCCATAAAGTTAAAATAAAGTGCATTTTGCAGGCGCAACCACGATTGTTTGGCTACTTCATTTTCAGATTGTAAATAAAGCGGTTCTAATTGAAACAGTTTATTAAAGGCTTCTTCTTGCAACTCGTTGCCTATCCATTCGTTGGTGTCTTTTTCATCGCCTGAACAGGAGATTGCCCATGGTGCGTGCATGGTGGAAGTGGGAGCTTCTGATTCCAATATTTCTTTACTCATAATGAAATTGTAGTTTTCCGACTCCGCTAATCGGGAAAAAAGCGTATGGAAAAAATCAAAAATGCCCGATTCTTTAACTTGGTAGATCCCTACGGTTTCATAATCAAAAAAGAGATTGATAAAGGGGGTATCTGGGGCAATGCCGCTCAAAAAATTCATATATTTATCTGCGGTGAGAGGATATTCACTCCAATTTTTATCTGAAAAACGCAAAGTGATATCATCACAGAGTTGGTAACTTCTCAGCATCAGTTTTTGCTCCGGTTGGAAAGGATTGCAATAGAGATAACAGGGACTTTTCCAACCCAAGATATGCTTGGCGCCTTCGGTTAACACCACCTTGTAACCCAACTCAAACAACCATTCGCCGATCTCATCCGAATAGATAATTTCCGTATTGCAAAAAGTAACAGGTTTTACGTCAAATGTTTCCAGCAACATCTTTTCCTGCAATTTCACCTGTTCTACGAATGTGGACTTGTTGTTGAGCGCGGCTAAACTGTGAGAGAACGTACTTCCAGTAATCTCCACACAACCGGTGGCAAGCAATTTCTTAAAACTCTCAATCACTTCAGGACAATAATCTTTAAACAGTTCTAAAGTGGTTCCTGAAATACTAAAATTAAAAGCTACCTCCTTGCCATATTTTTCGATGATATTCAATATCATCTGATTTGCAGGTAGATAGCTTCTTTCCGCCAAACGATTTATCCAATAATTATTTTGATAAATATCAAAATAATCGTGCTTTTGGTTGATGTCGAAAAAGCGGTAGGTGCGCAATATATACGGGTGATTTACCTGAAAATGAAAGCAAATGGAATGCATGGCGAATAGATATTTGGGTTTAAGGTTGCAAAAATATATAAAGTTTAATATGATACTGTTTGTCTTCTTATACGTAAAGAATTCAACCCATAATTAAATAATTATACTATTTTCGCCCATATCTTTCAAAAAAAAATATATTATGGAAAAATTAGTTATTCTTGTTTTAAAAAAAGTTTTAATAGTTTTATTTTTAGTATCCTTCTGGGTTCCTGCAAATTCACAAAACCTTATTGAGCTTAATGCTTCCGGCGCCAAAAACCTTCAAGCGCAGGAAAGTAGTAATCTTATTGTAAAAGAAATCTTTAAAGATGCTGACCGGTATCGTTTGTTTGATTACAACAAACAGTTAGTGAATCTTAACCCAAGCCATATAGGCGATACGCTATTGCTTGGTTTTTTTGAGGACAAGCAATATAAATCCGTAATCACTCATGTTGAACGAAATTATTTTGGCAGAACCAGCATTATTTCTAAAATTGTGAATACGAAATTTGGCTATTGTTTCATGGTGGTTTCGGAAAATACGATTTCCATTGCAGCGGAACTGCCCCAAGAAGACGAATCTTTTTTTGCGGTGGTTAAGGAGGGAACGGCTTACCTCTCTCAGGTGAAAAAGTCGAAATTGGATGCCACTGCCTTGAATTGTGCCGATGCCTTAATTCCTGAGCAACGGCAGCAACAGTATGAAAAATCGGGACAAAGCAACAAAGGCATTGATGACCCTGTAGTTATTGATTTGCTTATGGTTTATACTCCGGCAGCTGCTCAATGGGCATTAGAAAGTAGTTTGGTTACAGATATCGATGATTTGATTGCTCAGGCATTTCAAAAGTCTAATCTTGCCATGGATAACTCAGGCACAGGGATTACCTTTCGTATTGCTTATGTTCATTTAACTGATTATGTTGAAGATAACACAATTGAAGATCTGTACAGAATTACTGATCCTTGGGATGGTTATATGGATGAGGTACACGATTTGCGTGACCAATATTATGCCGATGAGATCGTGTTTATTCCTAAGGTGGATTTTACCGGAGGGGTTGCATGGCTTTTGGATGATGAAAATGGCTTTTGGGAGGATTATCTTGCAGTTGCATTATCCAGAGTACAACAAACAAGTTGGACTTATACGGCTGTTCATGAAGTTGGACACAATATGGGGTGTGGGCATCATGCAGAACAGATGTACCAAGCGGGTCCAGGACTCTTTTACTATTCATCAGGATGGAGAGGAACGATTAGTGGCGATAAAGTGTGTTCGATAATGACCTACGAATCAGGTAGTTATTTCCCTGATGGACAGAACCATGTGCGTATTCCCTACTTTTCTTCGCCGGATATTTTTATTGATGGTGTAGTGATTGGCGATCCGATAACCGCAGATAATGTTCTGACACTCAAAAGAACAAAAACAGCAGTATCGAACTATAGAACAGCGCCTGGACCCATGTTGGCGGTTTATCCATCTTCCTTAAACTTCAATAATGTAATCATAAACACGAGCTCTTTATCTCAAAGTATTTCTATTTCTGGAGCGCTTTTAACAGAAGAGATTACTTACACTAAAGGTGGAGCAGATGCAGAGGCTTTCAATATAATAGAAACGACATGGGATCCTCTTGTTGGAGGTACGTTTTCTGTTACTTTTTTACCTACAGAACAAAAAGTATATAACGCTACAATTACTTTCAAAAGTCAAGGCGCGTGGGATAAGGTCATACCCTTGAAAGGAAAAGGTATTGCTACTTACGCCATTAATGCTACAGCAGGTGAAAATGGAACGATTTCGCCTGTGGGAGAAATCATCCTCAATGAGGGAGAATCACGAAATTTTACTTTTGCCCCCCATGCAGGCTATCAGATTGAAAATGTTTTAGTGGATGGCGCTTCAAATCAGCAGGCAATTGCTGATGGGTATTATCTATTTAACAATGTGATGGATAACCATAGTATTCATGTTACATTTGTTTCGTTGAGCATTGGGGTAAATGAGTTAGAATATGTTAAAATTTTCAGCCACCAAAACAATATATATATCCAAAATGTGAAAGCGTTGCACGCCTCTTCACCCACCGTTGAAATATGGGATATGAGCGGACGTTTGGTGTATCAAGGCATTTTAACGAGAGCCAATTCAGTGATTCCGTTGCAAACTCATGGAGGTATCTATAGTGTCAAGGTCATTTCTCAGGAAAAGAACGCTTTAGTGGAGAAGGTGCTTATAATTAGGTGATAGTAACAATAAGCATGCGATTGAAACAATTTGACACACTTTTTTCAAAAAATCGTGTATCTATCTGATTTTCATATTTGTGGAGCCGGCGGGAGTCGAACCCGCGTCCAAACGTGCTGCAAAAATGTTTTCTACATGTTTAGCCTGAGTTTAATTGTCGGCGAAAGAAAAGTACTCGGCAGACTGCGCTTTCGCTTATCTTCTAAAACTTCGCCTTTGCATTGAAGCCTGCATTGGCTATCTTTTCTTTTACGATGCTTCGTACCGGACGCCGAAAAGCAGAGCTTCCGGGGAAACACCCGAGGCTATAAACCTTGTCTATGCGTCGGGAATCGCGGCTGTTACGCAGCGATTGCATAAGAGTTGCCTTTTATTGGCTACGAGAGTTAGTTTTTAACGGAACCATCTCACAACCTCCGACATGCTTACAAATCCACATACATGCTGTCAAAACCAAACGACCCCAATGTGTATTTATTTAAAATTTAAAAAATTTAAGATTTAAAATTTAAAGTTAAATAATTTCAAACTTTTTGTGGCTGCAAAAATACATTTTTCTAATTATTCATTTAATACTTTTCTTAAATGAATAAGTTTTTTTCATTCACTTATAGTTTTGAATGAATTTTCTGTTTTCTCAAAACCCCCTATGTCCCCTCTCTCCGCCTGAAACAACCTCTGTTCTCGGGCGTATATTTTGTTGCGCTGTTGGTTTTGACGCAGGCGTGGCGCTTGCAGTGGCAGTAGTTTTAGGCTTAGCAGTTTGCGACGGGTTGCTGTTGGTAACAGGTTTTCGCTCGCCACTCACAGGGGTTTCGTTTTTGGCAGTTGGCTTTTCGGTGTAACGCGCCCCCCCATCATCGCGTTTGTAGTTTTGCAACGAGTTTACCCGACTGATTTTAGAGGAAAGATTATGCCCACCTGTGGTTCGCATATCATTATAAGTAACTATGACAGAAGGTGTCTTTAAATATTTTGCAGACGATGAGGCGAGATGGTTTACAAAAAAGTTTTTTACGGTATTCAAATCTAAACCCAACAAATCCAAATTGTTTTTGCCGAGGCTGTGCATGAGGCTGTTCAGCTTTTTGGCTTTTAAATAAGTTTGATAAGTTTCTTGATTGTTGATGCGCTCTCCACGTGGATATGCTAACTGTTTTGCCACTTTGTTAAACTGCTCTTCCGAAAGGTTTTGCAGCAGGGAGCGCACATTTTTAAAATCTTTGGACAAACTCTCCGTATTATCTTTTTTCACCTGCTCCATAATGCGTGCAATCTCTTGTTCACTGTATTTGTAGTTGTATTTTACTTCATTATCTCTGATTTGTTCCATCACTTTATCTTTTTGAAACAAACTGAACATTCTTTTTGATGAGGAGTCGCAAACAAAAGTAATCTCTTCATCTTTTAAATCCTTAAAATGATTTAACAAATTTTTTGTAGGGGTTAACAGCAGGTAAGGTTTGTTTTTGGGAGAGGCATTGTCTATCTCGCCAGAATAAGTAATTTCGTTGTCAATAAACAATTGATACAAAGCGGTGTATTGCACTACCCGTACCAAATCGGTGTTGCCGAGTTTGGCAAAATAGTTATAGGCTTGGCGTTCATACTGTCTGCCAATGCTTTGCGCGCGTTCCTGCGAGTTGAAATAGGAAACAGGCAGCGAACCGGTACGGTTTAACGTGTAGATAGTGGCGGCGGGAAGGTCAATGGCATACATGGCATTGGCAGTATTCCAGTTGTACACCAACTCGTTTAATCCCAACATTCTAAAAAGCGGTTTCTTAAAAGGGTAATATTTGGGATGTGGGTATTTGAAGTTATATTCCTGTATGGTTCCGCTCTCCGACCAGTCTTTCAGCAAAATATCGGTTAACGTCATGAGGTTACCAAATTCTGTGTGTTCCAATTCCTTGCTAAGATATGTGGGGCACCAGTCGCGACCATTTTTCATTTTCCCTGCTAAAAAGTCGTTAATATCCAAACTTTGCGACAACTCTTTTTCGGTGATAGAAGCCAGCAGCAGGATCGTTTCCACGTAAAGCGGTGGCAATTCGTGCAGCGGGGCTTCCCGTTCACGCCCAATAATCACAAGCATGGAGGTGTCGGCTAAGGCGCCGAGAATGAGGTCAGCATCAAGCGTAAACTGACGAATATCAGCGATATGTTCTGCTATATCGGTCTTTTTTGGGAGCGCCCAGGCAACGAAGCCGGGCATTTGACTGAAAAACACGCCGCTGTTTTTGTTTTCAAAAATAGAAGAAACAGTGTAAACAGTGTTGGTATCATGCAGTTGAATAAAAGGCTCATGGTTATTGAGAAACCATTCATTAAATTCGTACAAGGTAATTTGGTAATCTAAATTCTCTTCCGAAAAATAAACACGCTCATGCGCCACCGGCAAAGTAATGGATACAGGTTTATAATCAGACATATAAAGCACTTCAGATAATTTTTTTATGATGTTTTGCACATTTTCATCGGTGGCATTCACCATAGAAATTAAAATATCGGTAACAAAACCATCGTAGCCAATTTGATGATTTCTGGTTTCCACAGCGTGTGAAAATTTTAAAAGTATGGATTTTATGGTATCTATATCAAAATAGGGTGGGGGTTCAGAGATCACAATCAACCGGCTACTATCGGAGAAGGTAGCCACGCCAATGGTTTGAAACTGGAAGCGAAAACTATTTCTAAAATCTTCATAAATTGAATCTTTTTGGGTAAATACTTCGCAACTTTCAATTGCTCTGTTTTGATTGGGAATAAACTCTGTTTTCATAATTTGCGCCGTTTGTTTTCTAACGCTTTCCACCACTTTTTCATTAGAAAAAAGGATGATTCCTAAAATGATTAGGAGCAACAGTGG
>JGI24696J40584_12961421_pt1 | contig 15627 bp, 13 predicted proteins | sample TergutCo191P4_FD_40584 | JGI IMG/M metagenome (IMG submission 40584)
CATTGTCAATGAGAAGTTGGCAGATTATATAAAGACAATTAACAGGCTGAAAAAGGCAGGGGTAATTGTCTAATTCTTTTCAAAAATTGTTATCTAAGACAATTATAAATCAATCAATTAAATTAATTATTAATTCTTCTCGGTATAGCAAGAAAGTTAAACCATGAGTTAAACCAAATCCATTTCACACCCTATTTCAATCCGCATAAACAGTTCTAAGGTGCTGTAGCTCAGTAGGTAGGGGACGAAAGGCGTAGCCTTTTGTCACCGAAGGGCAAACGGACTGAAAATCCGTGTGTCGGCAGTTCAATTCTGTCCAGCACCACAAAAAAAGTCGCTAATAATCAGGAAGGTTGTTGGCGATTTTTGCATTTAGGACTTGCACAACATTTGCACTACTCAAAAGTTTGGTTCGAACAACCCGAAGGAAACCCTAGGAAGGTCCTAGGAAGGTTCTTGGAAGGTCCTTGGAAAGTGATAGTATTTTACTGTTATTCAAATAAATAAAGCGAACAACGAGTGCTAATAACCACAAATTGAAGAGATTCCTTACTTGATTTAAACAAACTTCGAACAAACTTTGAACACATTTTGCATATACTTCGAAGAAGGTCTGTGGAGGAGTGTTATGGGATCCGAAGCAAAAGGGGGAGAAATAAAAAGTTTTAATACTTTCGCCGCGTTTTTACATGAAAAAAATTAAAACATTGTATGAATATCTTCCGTCAAACCATTTTCTGCGCCATATATACAGTTTTTACTTGTGCCGCAATAGCACAAAATAACACAGCATTGGTAATAGGTATTGGCGATTATCCTGACGAAAGCGGCTGGAGAAAAATTAACGGAGATCAAGATATAGAGATTGTTTGTGCATTTCTTCAGGAAAACGGTTTCTCAAAAAGCGAAATTAATATTTTGAAAAATGCTGAGGCGACAAAAGAAAACATTGTACAACAGTTTCAACAAATATCTAAAAATGCCAAAACAGGTGATCGTATTTACATCCATTTCTCAGGACATGGGCAACAAATTACAGATACCAACGGCGATGAAGATGATGGCTGGGACGAAGCATGGATTCCTTATGATGCAAAAAAAGTATTTCAAAAAGGAATTTATGAAGGCGAAAACCATCTTATTGATGATCAAATTAATGAATTATTATTGAATATCAGAAAAAAAACAGGTGATACAGGAGAATTGATTGTTGTAGCCGATGCCTGCCATAGTGGCGATGGCACACGGGGAGAAGAAGAGGAAGAAGCAGATCTAATCATCAGGGGTACACCCGAAAGGTTTATTATTTCCGGAGTTTTTCCTAAGAAAAGTGAAAATAAAAAACCGATTCAATGGATAGCGATAAGTGCATGTAAATCATATCAGAATAATTATGAATGCAAAGTTAACGGCAAAAACTACGGTTCGCTTTCCTATTCCCTGTATTCACTTCGTAAAGAGATTGGAGGTGTTTCTTTGAAGAGTGCTAATGATATGATTTCAAATACAATGCAAAACATGGGAGTAATGATGCAAAACATACAAGTGGAGGCGCAGAATGATGTAACAAACACATTAATATTTAGCAAACAATGACCGACCAACAATATCTAATTGCTCTTCAAAATGGTAACCAGCAAGTATTTACAAGCCTGTATAAGAAGCACAGAGGTCGTTTTTTCGGATATATCCGTAAATGTTACCAAAAAGATGATGATTATATCACCGATCTATACCAAGATTCCTGTGTTATTTTTTGGCAAAATATTCAAAGAGGGAAACTTACACCGGAAACACTTACCAGTTCCATTGAAACCTACCTGATTGGAGTGGGAAAATATAAGCTCATGGCACAAGACAGGCGCATTAAAGAGATTTTGTTGGATAACGAACTCTCTACTTTCGCACCGGTGGTTGATGAAGATGAGTTGCGCAGCGAAGTAGAACGCAACGAAGTTATACAATCCGTTGTAAATAAGATGGAAGAGCCGTGCAGCACACTGCTCGATAAATTCTTCTGGGAAGAATTGAGCGGAGAAGAGATTGCTGCTCAAATGAATTTTAAAAATGCCGATGTGGTCAAAGCAAAAAAATGGAAATGTATGCAGAAACTCCAAATTGTGTTAACCGCAACGCTTAAAAGTCATAATTTATACTAAATGATGGAAACAAAAGAACAAATAGACGAAATGGTTATTATTGATGCAATTAAAGCAAAAAATGCTAAAAAACTATTGCAACAACGCGAACATCAAATATTGGCATGGCAGCGCCGGAAGATTGTCATTCGCACACTGACCGGATTTGCCGCCGCCGCATGTCTTCTTCTTGGAATTGTACAATTTAAAGGAGTTACTACCTACCAATCTTATGGCGAAAAGTACTATGCAGATGCAGCCATAATCTCACGAGGCGGTAATGAGGCGGACGAATTGCTTCAGACAGCCTATGAACAAATAGGTGTAAAAGAATATGAAAAAGCGCACCAAAATATTGATGCGACTATCCTGTTACTACTAAATGAACAATTTGATCTTAATACAGAAGAAGGAGCATATTTTCATCAATTAACCAAAGCCAAGATAGAGGATGCCGAATGGCTGAAAACAATTACCTTTATGAAACAGGGAAAATGGCTAAAAGCAAAAAAACTACTTCAAAAGATTGCGGTCGGAGGTGGAAAACATAAAGATGAGGCGCAGGAGGTTTTGAGATAAAAAAATACTGTATTTCACAGTCTTTATAGAAAATATTATAATTTTGCGCTCAATATAGAATTACGTAGCCACTAAGCAGATAGTGAGCAAGTATAAATCCAAAGCAATGAACAAAAAATAAACATAAATGTAAGGACATGAAAAAACTGACACTCCTTTTTAGCATCTTTGCTTTATTAATTACCACTAGCGTTTTTTCTCAAAAAATTACACCAAATCCAAAAGTAGATAAAGACTGCTCTGATGAAACTTCATCTCTTCCTATTACAGCGGTTATAACAGGATTGGGAGGAGAAAAAGTTACATTGGTTACATTTCAGTACGCCACAACACTTTTTAAACCTTGGATTAGCCTCGATTCTAAAACTTCCCTCACAACAGACAAATCGAATGCAAAATTGCAGATTTTGGATTGGGGATTTATTGCAAATGATGAAGATGATCCTTTTTATTCAATGAATTTTAACGAACAATATTTTATCAAGAGCCGAACTCTTTACGATTTATACATGGTATTTCCTGAAATTCCTGAAAGTGTAAAATTAGTGAATATTCAAGAATCGGTAAAAGATGGTTTTTTTTGGAAAGGGATCAATATCAACAATGCCACTACCGAAGATTTGTCAAAATCATCACCCGGCTATCCCCCAACTGACGGATTTAACCCAACCGGTTCCGGAACAGGGTTTGCTATAAATGCCGATGGCTATATTGCAACTTGTCATCATGTTATTGCAAACTCGAGTGTAATAAAGATAAGAGGAATAAATGGAGATTATGAAAAACCTTACGATGCTATAATTGTATCTGTTGACGAAAAAAATGACCTTGCTATACTAAAAATTACCGATGCCACTTTTCCAAATGTACCTTATAATCTGGAAGCTATCTTATCTGAGGTAGGTGAAGATGTTTTTGTGCTGGGTTATCCTCAAACGCAACATTTGGGCGAAGAACTCAAATTAACAACCGGAGTAATCTCCTCACGTTCCGGCTACAGAGGCGATGTAACTACTTATCAGATTTCAGCGCAAGTATTACCGGGAAATAGTGGTTGTCCGTTGTTCAATAATGATGGAAAAGTGATAGGTGTTGTAAATGCAAAATATATTGAGCCGAATGTTTCATACGCTGTTAAATTGACATATTTACAGTCGCTTATTGATAACTCAAAAATTAACATGCGCCAACCGGTAAGCAATAGTTTTACCGGAAAATCATTAGCAGAAAAAGTTAAAGCAGTAAGAAATTACATTTACATAATAGAAGTTCAATAATTCAATAATTTTAAAAAATTTAAAGATGAAAAAAGTATTATTATCGTTGTTAATTACAACATGTTTTTCTATGAATTTCGCATATTCACAGGAAAAACAGCCAGAAACTACTGAAAAATCGGGCAACATTGTTGCGCCTTCAAAAGAGATGCAAACCATATTATTAGCAGGGCAACTTGCAAAGTTTGGTTATGAGAACATCTCAGCAAGCGCACTCATTCAAGCCGCTGAACTTTATTTAAGTGTTGCAACAGATGAGTTTCTGCCTGTTTCTGCTAAAATGGGTGTCGGGAATGAAACAAGTAAGGATAAGTTTGTTTCCCTTGACCCAAAGCAGATTTTAGCTGATGCAACTATTTTTGCGGACGGTGACCCTGTATATCTTTCCATGATTAAAAAATTAGAAAACACCGTGCAGAGTACTCGCGGCGCTGTGGGGGGTCCAAAAAGAGGGCTATATCGTCTTCCGGCTGGAGCTACGGATTCTTTTACAATAAAGTTTTATGCCAATGAACGCGCTACGGTTGTTGTTTCCGGAGATGGCGATACCGATTTGGACCTGTACATCTACGACGATAACGGCAATTTGATTGCAAAAGACGATGATTATTCAGATGATTGTATCGTGAACTGGATTCCCCGCTGGACAGGGCAATTTATTATTCAGATCGTTAACCGTGGAAACGTTTACAATGATTATGTGATTGCGACGAATTAGTTGTTTTATGTAGGTACTTCCATTAAAAAGATATCCAAAATGAAAAAAATCTTCTTTTTCGGAATCTTTTTGTTTGCAAGTTTCTTCTTGTCGTTCGCACAGGATGTAAAAAGTATGTTTGAACAAAGTCAACAATTATTTCAAGAAGAAAAATATGTTGCTGCTGTGGAATTATTGGATAGCATTAAACCACTATTAAACAAAAATTCAAAAGATTATGCTATAGTACTAAACTCTATAGGATTGAACTATTCAGATATGCAGAACTACTCAAATGCGGAACCCAATTTTTTGGAGGCACTAAAAGTTCTGAAGAAAGTTTCAAAAAAAAACTACAACGAATATGCTACAATTTCAAATAACCTAGGGCTTTGTTACAGCGAAATAGGCGATTATAATAATGCCGAGAAATATTATTTGGAAGCAAAAACACTATGGGGAAAGGCTTATGGAAAAGAGCATCAGAATTATGGGACTTCTCTAAATAACCTTGGACTTTTGTACGACAAAATGGGCGATAATACCAAAGCAGAAAAATATTATTTGGAGGCATTAACAATAAAAAAGAAAAATTTTGGAATAGAACATTCTTCCTATGCTGTTTCTTTATTCAATATTGGCTCTTTCTATAACGATATGGGAGATTATGCCAAGGCTGAAAAATTTTATTTGGAGGCAAAAACAATTTTTGAAAAAACTTTGGGCAAAGAACATCCTTATTATGCGAAATCATTAAATAACTTAGGTGATTTATACAGCACGGTAGCAGATTTTGTCAAAGCAGAAGAATATTATTTGGAAGCATTATCAATACGTAAAAAAGTTTTGGGGATTGCACATCCTGACTATGCTACTGTTCTAAGTAATTTAGGGTCTTTGTATAGAGTTATTGGCGATTTTGTTAACGCGGAAGAATGTTATTTGGAATCACTATCAATACGTGAAAAAGTTTTTGGAAAAGAAGATCCTGATTACGCTGTTTCTTTAGGAAATTTAGGACATTTGTACTGCATTACAGGCAATTATCTCCAAGCAGAAAAATACATTTTGGCGGCTAAAACAATTTTTGAAAAAACTTTAGGAAGAAAACATGATAGTTATGTTACTACAATAAACAATCTTGGATATTTGTATAGTACCGTAGGCGATTATGCCAAAGCAGAAAAATTCTATTTAGAAGCAAAAGTAATTTGCGAAGAAATTTTTGGGAAAGAGCATCTTAGCTATGCTACGCCTTTAAATAATCTTGGACTTTTATATAGTCTTATGGGTAACTATACACAAGCAGAGAAATACTATTTAGATGCAAAAAATATTTGGGAAAAAGTTTTGGGTAAAGAACATATTATTTACTCTACTGCATTAAATAATCTCGGGCTTTTGTACAATGATATGGGTGATGCTGGCAGCGCAGAAAAATTCTATTTAGAAGCACTTAAAATAGAAGAAAAGGGTTTGGGAAAAGAACATCCTGATTATGCTCGTACTTTATCTAATTTAGGAATTTTGTATAAAAACATGGGTGATTTTGCCAAAGCGGAAGAATATTATTTGGAAGCATTATCAATTCGTGAAAAAAGTTTAGGGAAAGAGCATCCCGATTATGCTACTTCTTTGAACAATTTGGGCAATTTTTACCTCATTTTGGGCGATTTCTCTAAATCTGAACAATATTGTATGGAAGCAAAAACAATTTGGGAAAATGTTTTTGGAAAAAGCCATCCGGCTTATGCAATATCATTAAGTAATTTAGGATTAATATACTATATATTAGAAGATTTTGATAAATTTGAAACTTTGATATCGGAAGCCTATCAAATTAGGACAGCCCAAGTCGAAAAGAATTTTACCTTCCTGTCAGATAAACAGAGAGAGTGCTTTTGGGAGAAAGAAAAAAAGAGTTTTGAAGTAAGTTATTCCTTTGCTTATGCTCAACCAACAAGTTCAATCGTGCCGTTAGTTTACAATAATACCTTATTCACAAAAGGATTGATGTTACGCACGGCAAACGAAATCCGCGATGTCATCTATACTTCGGGCAATACAGATTTAATCGTTAATCTTAACCAGTTAGGCACTATTCGCCAACAAATAACCGCATTACAAACAAAAGAAAAATCGGATTTGAGTTGGATTAAAGAATTAGAAAATCGCGCCGACAGTTTAGACAAAGCTCTTACCCTTGCTTCTTCCGAGTATCGTGATTTTAAAGAGGATTTAACTGTAGGTTGGAGCGATATTCAAAAACACTTGAACCTAAATGAAGTAGCAATTGAATTTATTAATTTTGAACTGTTCAACAAACAATTTACCTCAACAGACAGTATAATGTATTGTGCTATGCTGGTTCGGAAAGATTCCGTCACTCCGGAATTTATTCCGCTGTTTGAACAATCGCAACTCATGGAACTCCTTAACAACGAAAATACCGTAACCTCAAGCAGTATTCAAAAACTGTACAATGGCGGAAACCCGCGCTTTTTTAACGGACAAAAACTGTATGACCTGATTTGGAAACCGCTGGAAAAATATCTTGATGGAATAGAAACCGTATATTACTCGCCTGCCGGATTGTTAAACAGAATCTCCTTTGCTGCTATTCCTGTGGATTCTCTTTGTCTCATAGATATTTACAATTTAATCTTACTATCAAGTACAAGAGAGATCGTTCATAAAAGCAAACAACAAAAGGCATTTTTACCGCTTCTTCATGCGGTAGTTTATGGGGGGATTAAGTATGATGTTCAAGATGAAACCCAATTCATAGCGTTAGCTGAAAAATATAAAAAAACGGAGCAGGAACTATTTGTTTCGCGCTCCTTACCCAACGACACAACACGTTCTACAAGTTGGAACTATTTGCAAGGCACAGAAACAGAGGCAAATGAAATTGAAACACTTTTACAAAAATCCGAGGTTCATGTTTCTAAATATAGGGAGGCAGAAGCCAACGAGGAGTCCTTTAAAAACCTATCCGGAAATGCACCGGAATTGTTGCATATTGCTACCCACGGTTTCTTTTTGGAAAACGAAAAAGAGATTCAACGCAATTCGTTTTTGCAACACGTCGGCGAAAACAACAACAGTCGGGTTATTCGCAATCCATTGTTGCGGTCAGGTTTGTTGTTTGCCGGCGCAAATCGGGCATGGACAAACAAGGAAGTTATTGAAGGCATAGAAGATGGAATTTTGACCGCCGAAGAGATTGCCAACTTAAATTTAACACACACCAAATTGGTTGTTCTCTCCGCATGTAAAACCGGTCTTGGTGATGTTGACAACAGCGAAGGGGTTTTTGGCTTGCAACGCTCATTCAAATTGGCAGGAGTAGAAACGCTCGTCATGTCCCTTTGGGATGTAAGTGATAACGCAACCTGTCAATTTATGCTTACCTTTTATCAAAATCTTTTAGACGGAAAAACGAAGTTGGAATCCTTTAAAACCGCCCAAAAACAGATTAGAGAAAAATACAAAAATCCCTATTATTGGGCAGCTTTTATCATGCTTGATTGATAAACACATTTTTTCAAATATAATTCATTGAAAAGAATGTTATGTTGTAATAATAGAACATTCTTTTTTTTTCGGGGTTACCTTTATCCTATGTATGTCATAAATACATGTCAAACAATTTAATTTAATATTTATGAAACCTACAAAAAACAGATTCTTTTGCGCAGAGTGTGGACGCACCAAAATGGTGTTTGAAACAGAAAAAAAAGCAGCTAATTTTATAAAGTTTAATAGCGCTGCAATTGAAGAACAAACAGGATACAGTCCTAAAAGAACTTATTTCTGTATTGCTTGCAATGGATGGCATGTAACCCATCTTCACGATTTTTTTCATGTACAATCTAAAACAGAGGAAGTTCTGTATTTATTTTACAAAGAAAAAGAACAAAAAACATTAGCAAAAACCGAAAGAAAATTGTTACGAAAAAAAAATAGTGCAAAAAAATATGAAACAAAAAAATTAATCTAAAAATTATGAAAAATAACGAATTACTTCAAACTGCAAAAGGGATATCTTATAATCATGAAGATATTAACAAAAAAGCGCTCTACACATTAAGTGTTGCTGAGAATGGCAAATTTCAAACAGAATATTTTGCAATTCCGACTAATCCAAGTGTATCTGCAAGTTTTAAAAACTTGCAGAGCGAAATTCAAAAAAGAATAATCGGTACAAATTTAAGTAAACAGGAAATTTACAACCTGAAAACACAAATGATTCTTGATTATTGGCACGATCTAAAGAAAAATCATGCTTATTTATTGGGACATAGAAATTACTGTTCTTCCATTGATAGTTCATATATTTATTCCCCTGAGATTTTAGAAGATTTCAATTTAGAATTCTTACCATTTTCTGAAGATTCGGATGATGTGCGAATAAAAAAGTCGGAAAAAGATTCAACAAAAATTGAATGGCTTTTTTCAGATGCTTTTTTTGAATCATATTTTATAGAACAAGCGTACAACGAATCTATCCGGAATAAAAACATAAAAGCATACTCACATAGAAGATTAGGGTGGCAGTCATATTATTTTGTTTTGAATAATATTTTTTCTATTAACATACAAACAAATTTTGGATATGGTATGTCAAGTTATTTTTGTGTGACATTAATTTATGACGGCATACAAATAATACCCTATTCACGATTGGTATTATATCGTAATGCCGGTTATATGCAACTTATTAGAAACACTTGGGATTACTATCCTTCTGACGGAAATTGGCAACTTGCTTTTGATATGGTAAAAGATGCTTGTAACTGTTTTCAATCTGAAGGGCAACATAATTTCATAAAAGAATATTTTATTGATCAGTTAGAAAATCTAACAAACAAACTCAGCGTATATTTAGATATTAATAGATTTCAATTGTCTGAAAATCAATATGGAAATTATATATGCAGAAACGAGGAAAATAAACAGATGGTTGAATTAGATGGTTTTCCTTTAATCATTTTTAGAGGTGAAAAAGTATCAGGCGCTGTGGGATTTGTGGAAAGTATAAAGAGGGTCAACAAAATTACACCTACTCAAAAATATATTGATATTATTACGGATTGTTGTAAAAAAGTTTTACCACAACTCAACAGTGCCTTAGAAGCATTAAAACCGAAACTTGAAGAATTGGAAAAAACATATAAGCAAGAATGTGAAAAACGTGACCAACTTGAAGCAAAGTTCAAGGAAATTGAGCCACAACTTGAAAAATATAAAGAGCAAGGAGAGTTGATACGAAAAGCGGTAATTGATCAAACATCAAAATGTTTTCGTATTGCTACCGAACTACATACTCATTATTCATATTTTAGGCAAATAACAGCATACAAGAAAGAGATAGATTTTTATTTGAAAGGCACTCATATTTAATTTACCAAGAGATACGCTCCAGTATTATTTCAAAATTAAAGGGAGAAATTCAGGCAAAACAATTTTAATGTTTCTTCGCGGCAATAAAATTTTTATTAATGAAAAAAATATTATTCTTAGGAATCTTTTTACTTGGAAATATTGTTCTGTTATTTGGGCAGAATGCAGAATCTGATTTTGAGCAAAGTAAACGACTATTTCATGAGGAAAAATATTCTGAAGCTGTATTATTACTGGAAAGTATGAAAGAGCAGACTCCTAAAAATACAGTAGATTATGCAATTATTTTAGGTTCTCTGGGAAAAAACCATTCTATGATGAACAATTACTCAATTGCGGAATCATATTTTTTAGAAGAAATTAACATTTTGGGTAAAGTTTTGGGTAAAGAACATCTCTATTATGCAAATAGTTTAAAAAAACTTGGTGAATTTTTTTACTGTAATATGAAAAATTATCTCAAAGCAGAACAATATTTTCTAAAATCATTATCAATATATGAGAAACTGTTTAAAGAATCCCCTATTTATGTTGCTACATTAAAAGATATAGGAAGTTTATACACTATTATGGGCGAGTATGCCAAAGCAGTAGAATATTTGTTGGAAGCATTACTAATAGATGAAAAAGTTATAGGAAAAGAAGATCCTGATTATGCTACTTCTTTAAACAATATAGGAAATTTATTTACCAGTATGCGTGATTATGTTCAAGCAGAAAAATATTATTTAGAAGCATTATTATTACGTGAAGAAATTTTGGGAAAAGAACACCCTGATTATGCAACTTCTTTAAATAATATAGGACATTTATGTACTATTACAGATGAATATTCTAGAGCAGAAAAATATCTTTTTGAGTCATTATCAATACATGAAAAAAAATTTGAAAAAAAACATCCTGACTATACTGCTACATTAGAATATATAGGATTCTTATACTACAAAATGAGTGATTATGTTCAAGCAGAACAATATTATTTGGATGCATTATCCGTTTCGGATAATGAACATGGCAATTATTGCAATTTATTAAGTGATCTAGGAAATTTGTACCGTGTTATGGGTGATTTTGTAAATGCAGAAAAATTTCTCTTAAATTCTATGAGAATTATTGAGAAAACATCAGGCCAAGAGCATCGCAGTTATGCAAGTATGTTAATCAATTTAGGAAATTTATACAATGCAAAAGATGATTATGAACAAGCTAAAAAATACTATTTAGAAGCAAAAACAAAACTGGAAAAAAATTGGCGTAAAGAACACCCTGATTATGCTACCACATTAAACAATCTTGGGAATTTGTACAGCAATAATCGTGATTATAACAATGCCGAAAAATATTATTTAGAAGCAAAAACAATTTGGGAAAAAGTATATGGAAGAGAACACTCATCATATGCTACTTCTTTAAACAATATAGGCAATTTGTACGACAAAAAGCACGATTTTGACAATGCCGAAAAATATTATTTAAAAGCAAAAACAATTTGGGAAAAATTGTATGGAAAAGAACATTCCTCTTATACGTTACAACTAGAAAATTTGGAAACTTTATATAATACGTTCGGTATTTATGACAAATCAGAAACAATAATCTCAGAAGTTTATAAAATAAAAACTACTCAAGTAGATAGAACTTTCGGATTTCTTTCCAACCGACAAAGGAGCCTCTTTTGGGAGCAAAATAAAATTAGTTTTTATGTAATTTTTTCCTTTTTGTACTCCCATCCCACAAGCTCAATGACAGCATTAGCATACAATAACACTCTATTTACAAAAGGGTTGCTGTTAAACACTTCCATAGGCATTCGCGATGCTATTTATGCTTCAGAAAATAGCGAACTTATAGATCAATTCGAGCAACTCAGTGACTTGCACAATCAAATCAACCATTTACAACAAAAAACAGATTACAACCGAGAACGAATAGAAACACTGCAAGAACAAGCGGAGCAATTAGACAAACTCATTACCCAATCCTCACAACCCTACCGCGATTTGAAAGCAGATATGCAAATAAATTGGCAAGATGTTCAAAAACACTTAAAAACTGATGAGGTCGCTATCGAATTTATTGATTTTCAATTGTACAATAATGAATGGACCGACAGTATCATCTACGCCGCACTCGTACTTCGAAAAGATTGGGAGACGCCCAAAATGGTTCCGCTGTTTGAGAAAAAAGAATTAGACAAATGGATGGCTGCCGGAAATTCAGATTCTGTACGTGCCGAAAAACGATATAAAGTATATCCATGCAAGCAAATTACAAAACTTATCTGGAGCAATTTAGACGAATATATAAACGAAGGCGACCATATCTATTTCTCCCCGAGTGGTGTACTACATCACTTGGCAATTGAATACTTGTCCTTAGAAGACAACCGGCGCATGAATGAAAAGTATAATATGTACCGTCTCTCTTCAACGAAACAAATTTGTTACGAACATCCTGTGCAAAAATATGATAACGCAGTACTCTACGGCGGACTTACTTACGACTTGTCAGACACAACGATGATTGCAGAAAGCAGAGCATACGAGCAAATACGCGACAAATATGCCATGCGTGGTTTTGAAACAAACACCGAGACTCGCGCCGATTGGAAGAAGTTGGAAGGAGCCAAAACAGAAATAAATAATATCTCTAAAATCCTTACAGAGAATAATATCAGAAAAACAGTATTTCAGGGAGAAAAAGGCAACGAGGAGTCGTTTCGCGCTTTGTCGGGACAAAAGACACAGATTATTCACATTGCCACACATGGTTTTTTCTACTCTTCTCATGAGGCGCATAAAAAAGATTTTTTTCGCTCATTCAATGATGATAAACCGGTGATAGATAATTCAATGCTTCGTTCGGGACTAATTCTGTCGGGTGGCAACCGCGCATGGCGTGGCGAGCCGGTTCCCGATGGCGTTGAGGATGGCGTGCTCACTGCGCAGGAGATCTTGTCGCTGGATTTGCGCGGCGCAGATTTAGTAGTGCTCTCCGCTTGCGAAACCGGTTTGGGCGACGTTACCGGCGAAGGCGTTTTTGGACTGCAACGCGCCTTTAAAATGGCTGGAGCGCAAACCCTCATCATGAGTTTATGGAAAGTAAGCGATGCCGCTACAGAATTGATGATGAGCACATTCTACGATAATCTTTTTTCCGGAAAATCTAAAAGAGAATCGTTTTTTGCAGCGCAGGCAGTTGTTCGGGCTAAATATACTGAACCCTACTATTGGGCTGCATTTATTTTACTCGATTGATCTATGCTCATTATAAAAAAATAATTCACTGATAAAGAGAGTTTTATTAGAAAAAAATATTTTTTTCTAATTTTTGGGTTACCTTATACGAGTTTGCGACATAAATAAGTAAAATTCAAATAAATTAAAAACCTTAAAAAATTACAAAAATGAAAAAACTGTTTTTATGTATTTTAACATTAATGACTTATAATTTTGCTATGTCGCAAGAAATAGGTCTTACTTACAAAGTTACCAATTATTCAATAGATGGTGTTAATTATGACAATTTAGCGCTCACAGGAGATGTTGCGCTCTCTTTTTACATGTGCGATGGAGAATTATGTTTTGCTAACCATTGGAGAAATATCGGTTCTCAATCTTATGGCAGGGTATATGCTTTACAATTACGTGATATTGAAGAAACAAGGACAACTTATCCTGCAGTAGAACTAAAATTCACTTGGCAATTTTTCAATTCGTATGATAGAGTGACAGGAAGAGCAGCAGTTACAATAACTCATATTTATATAGGCAATACAACCAAATTTACAGCAGAAATAGTTGTATTAGAAACAAATGAAATATTGACTCTAAAAGGGTATTTAGAGTAATCAAAGATTTTCTCTTTATGAGAAAAAAAATCTAAGTCAATTTAAAATGGAAAAAACGGAAATTACGTCATCAATAAAAATAGAATTATGAAACCACGTTTGCCAAGTACTGAATTTGATAAAATAAAGAACTCTTATGGCGCTAAAAAATTGAATGAAGGCAAGAAAGCAATGTCTGAAAATAGGCTTGAGTTTGCTATTGATTGTTTTAGCGATACCTATAATATGTTACAAGAAAAATGGTGGGAGATAGGACTATCAGACCAAGAAATTCATATTTGGAATGAATGTTCATATTTGGCTGGCACTTGTTATTACGAGTTGGAAAATTTTAGTATGGCATACAGGTATCTTGAATTTTCATCACGTTACACGTATCTATATTTAACTAAATATATTGACTGTCTTATTGCTCTTCGCGATGCTCGGATATTACAAAGAATAGACCAACATTTAGAATTCTTGAATGACATAAAAGAGGAAAAAAGAACAAACGATGACTATGAACTCTATACGTTTCTTTTGAACAGAAAAGCCTATTGGCTGATTGAAATAAAAGCATACCCCGCGGCAGAAGATACTTTGAATTATATTTTGTTATCCAACCCTAAAGATAAATTTGCAAAGGAATGGATAGAGCCTGTAAAACAAATGAGAAAAGAACAGGAAGAACTTCAAAATCAAAATCCTAAAGAGAATCCAAAAGAGAATCCAAAACCCGCACCCCCACAAGAAGAACAAGATGATGAAACTAAGATTGAGTGTAAGAGAGCATTTAAAACAGATGACCTCAAACAAGAGACAAGAATAGGCGGTATTGTTCTTATTCTTATTTTAATAATAATTATTCTACATCTTTTAAAGTGAAAACCAAAACTATAAAAGTAATAATCATCCCCGATGTTCACGGCAGACCCTTTTGGCGCGAGGTTTTAACCAATAAAGAAGATACGATTGTGTTTCTCGGCGATTATTCAGACCCATACGAATATGCGGGATTTACACATAAAGACGCCGTGAGAGAATTAACAGATATTGATGAGTCGAATTTTATTCATACACAACAACGTAATAATCCAATCCTTGTTGGTTCTATGTGGTGCTTGGATTGTCGAAAAGTATTTGTATTAGAAGGGGATACAATTAGTTACTATAGCGAGTTGGGGGATAAAATGGAGTTTATCATAGTGCATTAAATCAATTATCTAAGAATCAAGATCTTATTATTATTAAAAAATATTCTATTTTCGCCGGTAAATATTAGATCGCATGAATATTATCAGCCCTAAAACCCGCGTAAACCTTTCTGTTGAAAAACTTTTTGAAATGTCGAGCGATGGGCGCAATTTTGCCCGCTACTTCTCTAACCAAGTGAAAGATATAGATGCTACAGAAGAGAGTTGCACATTTACCGTTGAAAATGTGGCAAAGATTACTTTGCGAATATTAGAGAAAACGCCTTACTGTTGTATTCGTTTTACGGCTGAAAATGACAAAAATATTCCGTTTTTTCTTACTTTTAATTATTCAAAAATATCTGAAAATGAAACAGATGTTGAAGTAGAAATGGATATTGACCTGCCCCTGTTTTTAAAACCTGTACTACAAAAGCCGTTACAACGTTTTATTGACACTTTATCTGAAAAAATTAAAACCAACGCTGAAATTTTAGGAACATGA